>MWVV01000254.1_pt1 | contig 19328 bp, 15 predicted proteins | sample 1047281 | NCBI WGS metagenome assembly MWVV01 (sample SAMN06349986, study PRJNA376086) | soil metagenome | isolation source: PT-2 sample Antarctic (ecotone) soil | place: Antarctica | collected 2015-01-13 | reverse complement strand
ATCGAAGAAGATACTTGGGAAAGAGTAGCCGAAAAAATTGGTAGAGTCGCCCAGTGGGAGTTTGAAGACTATAAGCCGTACCAACCGTACTAGGTTTGCCTGTTGTATAATCAAGGTTATGTAAAGCTGTTAAGCAGGGGTAATCTACGGATATTTCATTAACATAATACATGCCCTTTCTTTTCCCTTTCCAAACTACAATTTGACTAGTTTATAAGGCTTGTGAAGGGGGTTGCATCTGGGAATATTCCCTTAACATAATCCTTCATATAAAACACCTCTTAAAATAATACTATATTTCAAGAGGTGAAAAGGAGAGAAAAAACGGGGCCGGTCAGGTGGTGACATCGTATGTCACCACCTGACCGGCCCTTCAGTTTACAGGCTGGCCAACTTACTCCAATAGATGCAGCAGCCGGGCGGCTACCCGCTCAAAGGCCGTCTCGCCTAACTCGTAGAACCGGGCCAGGCCCCGCTCCAGGCGTACCCCGTCCCAGATGCCCATCTGATCACAGTAAACCACCGCGTAACCCCCCAGCCCCCCCACCTGATCCTGAATCTCGTCCAGGACGTTGTCCAGGTCATTGGCCACGCTCTTACCCCACTCATTTAATTCGACAATGGCGATCACCATGCCTTCGACGCTGTAACGGTAATCGGCGCGGAACTCGGCCTGAAATTGAGCGCTCATCAATAGGTTTGATTTTTCTTCCCTCCTGACTATGCTAACCAAAATGATGCCGATTCGGATGTACTCTGCTTCAGTAGTGAACGAAAACTACGAAGCTTCTGGGCGGCAAAGGCATGATTACAACTGGCGTAATCGCATATATCAGAGCAGCCGGGGCTTACGTTGTCTTAAAGTCGAAAATTTCGATCTTATCATAAATGGATTTCAGAATAGTCCTATGAGAAATAATCGTATGCAAGGCGACTGTTAATTAGAACGTAAGAGGGTCGGCACCAAATGCTTTGGCATTTAGTGCCGACCCTCTTTTGAACTCCTCTCAAGTTATGTCTAACACCTTTAAACAAGTTATAGTAATTTTCATAATGGTGACTCTAACAAAGTCGACTTATTGTCAGAAATTGTTCAAAATCACTTCATCATCCTTTTATGTGAATCAACAGGTTAGTCAATACCCGGCTGACAGAGGTGTTTATCCTCCAAGCTCAATTTCTAAAGCCTACAGTTATAGAGTAGGCTTTGAAGGTACAAGGCCGATAAGCGAAAAGTTATCTTTAACACTGGGTATCTACTATACTAAGGATTACTTTAAATCTCGATTTGATGATTCATTATACCAAGTTGATCTTGGTCAGCTGGTTGCCATTAAGGGAAATTCGATAGAAGATTATAACCTGATAGAAACGCCAATTGGATTAGAATATAAGGTGCCGCTGAGTACGAAGGTCGATCTACTGCTAGATGTAAGCTTAATTGCGGGTTGGAACATTGGTAGTCGTGATGTATATATGTACGATGACCCTTCAGTGCCTGGATCATACTACGTTTATAAGCCAGCACCACGTATACCAGTTCCCAGCAGCCTAAGAACGATGGGAGGTATAGGAATTTTATATAAGATAGATAATGCTTGGAGTTTTGTCCTCCAACCAAATTACATATACGGTTTAGAGTGCGTTTTCGATATGCCCCAAAGCAACATATATTACAGGTTTCCATTAAGAAGGGGAAGCTGCCAGTTTCTAAACTTAAGGTTAGGCGTCCGCAGATCATTTTAGATTGGCCGTAGTCGTCCCTCGGAAAATTCTCTCAACATAGGAGTAACTATAAAACAACCCTTGATTTTATTCTATTCCCCGGTCCCATGTTTTGGCCTGCACCGGGGCCTCAATCAGCCGCTTTAACTCGCCGGCCTTGAAGCCTAATTCGGCGGCCGTGGCCTGCCCCCCCTGGTCCTGGTAGATGTTCTTTCCGTCGGCACCTTTGTGGCGGCTAATGGGGGGATTGGTTTGGGAGACTGACCCCAGGTGCATCTCGAACTGGGCCGAATTACCGGCGGCCTTAGCCGCCTGGCGAATCCGCTGGCGCATGCTGGCCACCCAGTTCGCATCCAGCGGGGCGGGCGACGAACGGGGGCCAGCGGTCGTTAGGTCGACAACCGGCTCCCCTGCCTGGGTGACAGTGGGAGGAGTTGGGGCCTGATCCTGGAGTTTCTGCGTCAACTCGGCGTGACGACGCACCAGCTCGTTGTAGAGCTCGATGTGAGCCTTCCATGTCTGGGACAGCTCCCGGTAACGCCCTTGCTCCTGCTCGAAGCGAAGTTGCTGCTGGCGGGCGGCCTCCTGTAGGGATTCATTTAGATCGGACAACTCCGCCACCGACTTCGCTAAGCCCGGTACTTTGTCGGCCTGCTCCTGCAACTGCTCAATCTGCGCCCGATCGCGCGGATCGGGTTTGATCACCTCCACTTCAACCTCTTTAATCACCGTCTTAGCCGGTTGATTCACCAAAATGTCCCGCAACAGATCGCGTTTGGCGTACGCTTCATCCCGCTCCGCTCGCAGCCGGTCGATTTCCGCCTGCTGACCCGCATCGGGCTGCTCGATCTCGACCGTGGGGGGCTTTTGCTCCAGCTCTTTTTTGAGTCGATCAATTTCGGCCTGGTACTCCACTCGGTTAGCCTCCAGGCGGGCCGCAACTTGTCGGTACTTGAAACCAACGGCCGACCCCTTCACCGGCTGCGAAGTACCCTGCTGAAAACTGATCCCGTAGAGCCCCTTCGCATTTGAGGCCAGTTGGGTAGTGATACCCCGTTGCTCTAAATCGGCGGTCAACTCGGCCAGACTCGTTGGTTTATCCGTGGCCAGCACCTGGGTCAGGGCATCCGCGATGGTCTGCCGAAGCGCCTGCGTCTGCTGGCTGTGATCCCGTAAACTGGTCCGTTGCTGGGGCAGCGCAGCTAGCCCCAGGGTCTGCTCGATCTGACGCGTCGTCTTGACGTTACGCGCGTAGTTGTGACCCGTATCCAGCGCCGGCCCGTCATCCAGCCGGACCCGGTTGATGTAGATGTGCACGTGGCCGTGGGCCGTGTCCTGGTGCTGAAAGATGGCCACCTGGTGCTGCGCCGGATCGGCTCCGATGGCCGTGCAGTACTGGCGGGCCGCCGCCCGCCACTGCTCGCCCGTGAGTTGTTCCCCCGGCTGGGCCGACAGGGACGTATGCCAGACCGGTGTTTTACACCGGCTGCCCTGGGCTACTGCTCCCATCTCGGCCGCCATGCCCGACCAGTCGTAACTGATCAGGTTATAGCTGTCCAACAGGACCACCTGGGGCTGTTTCTGCTGGCGCTGCTTAACCGTCAGGTCGGCCGCTCCGTACCCCAGAGCGCGCTCAAAGTTGCTACCGGTAGTCGTTTTGGCGATCATGCGAGAACGTGCTTCAGGTGGGAAAGTAATTCATTGATGCTGGCCACGTCAAGCTGGCCCGTGTGGGCGTGACGGGTTAACTGATTCAGGTTGTTGGCAATGCTGGCTAATTGGGCTCGCTCGGGTTTGGTCAGGATGGCACTGGTTTGACTGGCCACGGGGATCGACCCGGCTGTCACCCCTAAAGCGGATCGGCGCAAGTACTCCGATAGCTTCAAACCAGCGGATTCTGCTTTTTGTGCAATCTGCTGCCGCTCCAGTTGGTTAACTCGCAAATCAATTCGACTCGTCTTAGATACGTCTGTTTCCATAGCAGTGGGGTAGCTGGGGGTGTCGGGGCTGGCCCTGACCAAGACAAGCCCGGTAGCGAAGCGTAAAGCCGGGCGGGTGGGATTGTACGCGCAACGACCGACGACAGGAGGGCAGTTGTGTGTACAATCCCATGGCTTGCTTTACCAACATAAACCGGATACCGCCAAATGTACGCGCCACAACCCACAAGAGCAAGAGGAAATAAAACTACGCTTAATTTGAGGGTGGTGAACGGGCTTGGACAGGGCTGCGATTGGAGAACAAAACGGGGAAGGAAAAGGCGGCTATCTTTACCCTATTATACGATACTACCCGTTTATCAGAGCTTACGATTATTAGAATAGTACAATACGTGAAACATAATAAACTATAATTATAGTTTGGGCCTCCTTGCCTCTTTTTAGTTTTTGCTCTTTTTTCCTTTTCCCTTTTGTCAGTCTTGTTTGCTGCTTCTTAGATTGTGGATAAGTTTAGTTTTTTTACCCCTTTTTACCTCTCAAAAGCGGTTTTTTTGGCATTTGCACTTTAGCAAAATTTACTTTTGCAAACTTTAGGGCTTCGTAACTACCTGATTTTTAGTAAGTTATGAGGGTATTTTATGCGTAATTGGCGGTATTTTATGCGTAATTGGCGGTATTTTACACCCTATTTTATGCGTAATTGGCGGTAAAACGCCTCTATTATTTGCTTATTTTATGAATTTTCTTTAAAGTTACGCACAAAATAATTTTTTATGACACAGATTGAAACGTTTAAGCAGACCAACGCCATTACAGGGGCCAGGTATGACTACACTACTACAGAAAAGCGATTAATATATTTGTCTCTGATCGAAGTGATGAAGATGGTTCAAAGTGGCATTACGGATGATTTTTTCAAGAGGGAAGTTTCACTTTTCATTCCGGAAAATCAATTAAAAAAGTCAGATGAACATGACCACCGATTCAGGGACTATAGAAAGGCGGTCATTAGTTTACGTAAGAAAGATTTCTCGATTGATGTGCCGGAAGGAGGGTGGATTGAAACAGGATTTGTCAATGGTGGTCAATACATAAAAGGGAAAGGATTGGAGGTATCCGTTTCAAAATACGTCTTACCATACCTGTACGAACTGACCAGAAGATTTACTGTGCTTGATGCTACAGTGGTCATGACGTTAACAAGCAAGTTTTCGCAACGATTCTACGAGTGGTGTTGCCAGTGGCGATCTGTTGGCAAATTTGAGTACAATCCAGATAGCTTGAAGGAAGTACTGTGTATTAAGCTTCCAGTTGGACAGTTGAAAAGGGACGTCATCGAGGTAGCTCAGGCCGAGTTATTGAAAATGTATGAAGATGGTATCAGCGATCTATACTTTACTTACACCGAAGAGCGGAGTGGACGAGGACGTGGAGGGTCTGTTAAACGATGGAGCTTCCAGATTCACACTAAAAAGAAGGAAGTGGCTCAGGAAAGGGCCAAGAATGAGGATGTAATCTTCGTGATGCGGTTTTTAGCACAAATCTTTGGCAAGGACTCACCATTGATAGATCAAGCCTTAGAAGCGCTTAAAACGCACGAAAACGTAAAGGTCTTCGCTGAACGGGCTGACGAGCTGCAAACGTCGGGTAAGCTCGACCGTACCAAGAGCAAGCCGGGCTACGTTCGAGCAATTCTACAGAAAGAATTTGGCCTTGATAAAAAGTAAAGCGTGCCGGTAGAAACAAAGGATAACTGCTACTTGGATGAATACAATCAACTGGCCACGTGTTATATTGCTCATCAAACAACAATTCGATGAACACGACTGCAATCCGCCAGGGCATCAGCTATGTGACTAACAGCAAAGGGGAAAAGACCGCTTTACAACTGGATTTAACTAACACGGCCGTCCAAGAGATCGTAGACGATCTGATGGATACACTTGATGCCATCGAGCGTCGTAGCGAGCCTACGCGCCCCTTTGAAGATGTGAAGAATGAAATCTTAGCGGGTCGTGGCTTATAAAGTTGTCATCACTGAGTCAGCCACTAAAGAGTTGAAACGCATTCCGGTCAAAATGCAGGATCGGCTACTTGAAAAGATAGAAGATCTTGCTCAACAGCCGAAGCCGCATGGCCATAAGAAGTTGAAAAACTTTGATATGCCAGGCAGTGACTATGGTGATTACTATCGTATCCGGGTAGGCGATTACCGCGTCATTTATACGATAGAGCAAGAGCAAATCACCATTTTCATTATGAAGATAGCCCATCGAAAGGATGTGTATGAGTAGGAGCTTAACTAAACAAGCGCTGAAAAAAACCTCGTTTCTCCTGCATAGGCATACGATCAGCTAATTGGGTAATCATCCCTTTGATGTCGTCCAGCTCGGTCCGAATATCTTCTTGCTTCATGGGTGGTTGGTTTCCTTTCTTCAACTGCTCCTGAGCGTGTTGGCGTAGATCTTCGTTCATATACTGGCCAATGGTCTTGCCAGTCCGGGTGGCTGCCTTCTCAATAGCTGTCCGTGTTTCTGCGTCTACTCCTCGAACTGTCCAAGGAGTCACATCAGGAGCTTTGCGGGGCCTTCCACCCTTGTTTCGATCCGTTTCGGGTTTTATCTGACTTAACTCGAGTTCTGTCAGCGTCATTTTTTCTTGTTGCTGACTTAACTTCGGTTGTGTCATGGCCTTTTCCCCAGGTTGCTGACCAAACTCTGGTTCTGTCAGCGCGTCTGTTTCTGCCATAGTAGCTGTGTCCTACGTTTTGTCTGACAGCATAGATAAGAGGTTTTTTGTGCATATACAAAACTCCCGTTTTGTCAGCACGTATCAAATGGTTAACATAGCGTTGATTATACAACGAAACTTCAACTTACCCATGTGCTATGAGATTCATTGCTTTATGGATACTACTTGGCTGCACCCCCCTTTTCGACCTACGCGCAGGACGAAACCCTTGTAAGTTTTAACTGGGCAAGTAACAGTAGTCATGATTTTGTGGTTGCTTAAATCACAAAATCATGACTACTGTTACTTGCCCGTTTTATAAGAAAGCCCTGTCACCGAGATTGAATCAGAACCATTTGTTTTACCCTGCAGTCGAAGGGTTGATTATTACTTTCACTTCTTCAACCTTATTTGCAGGAATGCTTGCACAACTGGCATGCTCCCTGATTACATCTTCACTTTCTGCTTCGTGAATGCAATAAATCTTGTCGTTGGTAACATACGATTCAACCCATTTGTATGGTTTACCTAATACAGATATTACTGAGTTAGAAGTTTTTGAAATGGCCTGCAACTCATCTGCGGTCATATCTCCTGCTCCGGGGATTTCTCTTTCGATAATAAATTTTTTCATCGTATAATTTTTTAAGGTGGATACAAAAGTATTTTTAAAAAAACAACTGTATCTACAAGTTGTCCCCCATTTTACGCAGCAAATTCCCTATTTTAAAATTCCCGCGCGAACAGCCTCGCTGACAGCCTTGGAACGGGAGTTTGCATCCAATTTAAACAAGATGCTGGAAATGTGATGATCAACAGTTTTTGCCGAAATATACAATTGTGCGGCAATTTCTTTGTTCTGCAGTTCTTCCTTCAACAACTGCAAAATCTCCATTTCCCGGCTGGTTAACAAAGCAGCATTGGAACGGGTTGTATTTCTTATTCCACGGGGAATGTTCTTAATACCCAGGTTCCTCATCTCCTGCTTCATTTTTTCATACACCGCAATTGCACCCAAATCCTGAACTATTGTAATGGCTTTTCTTTTATCATCCTCTTTCCCTTCAAATAATACAAGTGCCTGTTCATAAAGGCATCCTGTTTTTTCCCAAATGGACGCAGCTTTAAAGGCCTTTGCTTCACTGCTTGCATCATAGGCTTCAGCAATTTCTTTACCTTGAACAAAATGCCTTCCTGCTTTTTTCATCCAGAATGCAAATTCATTTTTTTCTAAATCGATACCAGTCTGTTGCATGAGAACAGTTGTCTGTTCAATATCTTCTTGTTCAATAATCGTTTTGCCGGTAAGCCATTCATATTCCAATAAAGCAGCCATTGAAGGAATAACCCTTTGCAATTCCATCGTTTTAAACGATCTTGATTTTGCTTCCAGCAAAAGAGCAAGTACATCTTTATCTCCTTTCCTCATTAATACCTTTGCCACCACAATAAGCGCAGTAATTTTAATAATGGCGGGCTGGTTTTCATTTTTTAAAAGATTGTCAGCAATGTTGAAGGCTTCTGTCCAGTTACCTGTTTCAAGATTCAGTCTTGCTTTCCACGATAACACATAGAAGCCCCACGAGTTCAAATCTCCCTCCTCACAGTAATGAATGCCATCGTCCAATGTTTTCCTGGCAAAAGCATAATTTTTTAGTTTTACGGCAACGCTCGCCAGATTGGCATAGGCACGTGCAGCATGCTCATGATAACCATTCCTTAATGCAATGTCTAGGCTCTGCTGTAGCATTGCTATACCTTTTTGTTCGGACGAATGGATAAACATTTGTACTGAGCCAACATTATTGAGTGCATGGCAAAGAATTTCTTCATTGCCTAATTCATTTGCCATCGCGATTGCCTTCTCTCCCCACAACATACATTCAGCCGGTTCATTAGACAGCATCTTTAATTGCGACATATTACTGAACGCCATTGCCTTTGTTAATGAAGCCGGCTGGTCTTTCAGCACTTCAATAGCCTGCCAGGCAAAGTCTTCCGCATTCTTCCCGTTGCCATCAAACCACCACAGGCGCGATAAGAAACGCAGGCTATCACCGGTTTTTTCTACGTCAGCTTCTTCTTTCCAGAGGTCTAAAACTTTTTCTGTGAAACCGATGGCTTCTTTTATCTGGTTGCTGAGATAGCATTCATAGGCATATGCTTCATAAAATTTCGCCAGTTGGTTTGTGTCATTTCCTTCAAAATAGTCAATAGCCGTGAGATATAATTTTGATGCTTCCATGTGTGCACCTATCAATGCAGCTTTTTGTGCAGCCGCCGGTGCATATTTAACAACCAATTTTTTTTCATTGGCATTTTTAGCATAATGCAGTATTCGTTCAATCTCACCTTTTTCTTCAAAAGAATCTAAAAAAAGTTCAAGCATCATTTTATTTAGCTCCATACGCTTGAATAGAGTAAGCGATTCTTCAATTGTTCTCCGGTATAACTCATGTTTGAAAACGACTTTACCACTTTGGACAAGGATGACACTGATGGCAAAACAATGATCAATTGCTTTACCCAAGGCAGATTTGAGTTTTGCAACACGGTCAACCTCCAACCCTTCCGGCATTACCGACCATATTTGCCAAGCATTTTTTGTCCCTTCTTTCTGGCGTTCATACACAGAAAGTATAGAATCTTTGATATTATCAGGAACGCCGGGGCTGTAACTTGCCAAAATTTCATTTACGTAAAATGGATTGCCCCCTGATATACTGTAAACATCTTCGCCACTATACCCTTTGTGCGTTGCCATTTCCACAACAGCCTGCTTAGATAATGGCGTCACCATCAGTTTTGTAAAAGAATCCGGTGGCAGTTGCCCTAATACATTTCGCAGTGGATGTCTTGAATGAATCTCGTCGTCACGATAAGTAAGAATGAAAAGGCAGGGCAATTGATAAATGCGCCTGGCAAAAAACTTAATGAAGTCAAGCGTTCCTTCATCGGCCCAGTGAATATCTTCAAACACAATTAATAACTTTCCTTTTTTGGCGCTTAGCTCCTGGAAAAAATTTGCAAACAATGCGGAACGTTCTTCGCTGGAAGGGGAAGTCGGCCAACGCTCTTTGTTAACCTGCCAGAGAATATCATACAAAGGTGCTAAAGGCCGCGGTGTAAATAAGGCATCGCAGGCTCCCTGATAAATGCTGCATTCATCAGACTGTTTTTTGCAAAATGCCTTTACCAATGCCGTCTTTCCAATGCCAGCTTCGCCACTTATCAATACGCAATGCCCTTCTCCATCTGAAATATCTTCAAAATGTTGTTGCAGCGATGCCAGTAATCCGTCTCTTTCAATCAGTGCCATAGTTGTAATTTAGTAATTATTTGGGTAGCACAATGGAAGCTACTGCTCTGAACGCTGGTCAGTTGAATGATCACGTTCCGCTTGTTCTTTCGCATGGTGGAGCCGGGTGGCCGTAGCCATAAAGCCCGAAATACGGACGTAGCAAGCAGCCCCTGCCAGCGTGCGGAAGCAGTCACTCACTTTTTGCTCGACTTTGACAGGGCGTAAGTCCCGGTCAGCCTCTGCGGCCCGGCCTGATTGTTTGTAAAGGGAATCCCCTGCTCAAAGGCAAACGCTAAAACGGCGGGCTGATGCTGGATTAGCCGTTCCAACAGGTTGCAGCCTTTGCTACGCTTAGAGTGGGCTGTACTGCCGTCGGCTTTGAAAAAGGCCAGTGTAGGTAGTTCCTGCTCATCGCCCTGTTGGCAAAGCTGTTCAAAGTCCACTCACCATTGCGCCTGGTCCTTTTCCAGGCTGTTTAGGTAGAGCAGGCTTGATAAGGGGCTTTTTTGATAGCCCTCGGAGGCTGGCGGTTTGTGCGAGTTGGCCGAATTCTAACTTAGCCTGGCTCGTAAATCTGCATTTTCAGTTCGTAGCTGTGCATTTTCAGTTTCCAGTTCATTGACACGTGCTGTCAAGCGTTCGACTTCAGCCAGTAAGCTGTAAATCAACGTCTTTATTTCAACGATGTCCATTGTCTCTACCACGACTCAGGAATAGCAAAACGCACACCTAAATAATTATGTAATTTATAAAATAGGGATACTGTATAATCAAAATAGGGAGAATCACTTACTATCTGCTAGTTGATATTACCGTGCTTTGTAGCTGCAATTATTTATCAAACAAAATTAACACTATTACTTATGAAAATTATTCTTTCGCTGTCAACCTTTATTCTTGCCAGCAGCATTTCCTTTCACATGTGTGCACAAACAAAGCAAGTTGAAACATCTGTGCACAATGTACCCGTAAAAAACTTGTACATAGATGTTCACCAGCTGACACCAGGCAAAGTAAAATTTGAAGATGTGGCCGCAGCACATAAAAAAGACCTGGCTGTTGAAAAAAAATATGGTGTACATTTTATTAATTATTGGGTGGATGAAGAGCAAGGCCTTGTTTATTGCCTTTCATCAGCTAATGATACCAGCTCCATAAGAGAAACACATGCGGAAGCTCATGGATTATTGCCCGCCCATATATTTGAAGTAACAGATGGCTCAGCCGCCACTTTAACAGGAAATAAAGAATTATTTCTGGACATACATAAACTAGGTGCCGGAAATGTTACGGCAGCAGCAGTGGCTGATGCACATAAAAAAGACCTGGCTGTTCAGGGAAAGTATGGTGTAAATTTTATTAATTATTGGGTGGATGAAAAAGCAGGAGTGGTAATGTGTTTATCAGAGGCAGCGGATTCAAACGCAATTATCAAAACACATAAAGAAGCACATGGATTGATACCAGTTGAAGTACTTAAAGTGAAACAGGGCCAATAAAAGGCGCTATGTAAGTATATTGGGTACGTTTAAAAAAAGGTACATAAACCGTCACGACTCGAATATTAGCGTCTCAGCAAACGAACGTTTAACTGACCGGGCCGCCGGAGCGGATCGATTCTGAGCGTGTTTAAGTGGTAAAATTCCCTTAAAAACTGCTTCAAATTGCCATCTCAAAAATTAACGCGGACGCCGCGCGGTCTCATCAATGGCTACCCTGCTGACTTACTGAGACTAAAAAAAAACGTATTCAACCATCTGAGAACTGCTTGTACGGTATTTTATTCAGCTAAAAACTATACAGCCAACCCGTGACGGTTTTTACGGTCCGCCGTTGCGGTACTATTCTTTAATTGCACCCATTGTAGCTCAATATTGCCAATTAATAAATTTATCAAGTTTGTGGCTTAAATATGCTTTCATTTGATATAACTCCTCAAATCAAGGAGAACAAACAGCATTGTCTACGGAAATTATACTTCGATTTCAAGGGCGCAGTATACTCTTACTGGCCGCTTTAACGGACTATCATGCCCGGCTTCGAGCAGGGATAGAAGATGGTCGAGCGAGCATGAGCACCACCAGGTCCAACTGGACTTCAGATCTTTTTCATCGTCTAAAACCACTTCAATAATGGCAAGCACCACTGGGTTTAATTGGACTTCAGATCATCCCCGTTTCGTCATGGATATCAACGGCGACGGCCTCGCCGATGTGTTGGGGATCGGACCGGACGGCGTTTGGAGCTGCCTCAACCGGGGACCGGCAGGATTCAACGCACCGACGTTCCAGCTGGTCGCATTCGAAGCGAACAGCGGATGGAGGACTGGCGATCATCCCCGCTTTCTGGCGGATCTGACTGGCGATGGTCGACCCGATCTTGTCGGTTTCGGTGATGACGGCGTCTGGACCGCGCGTGGCAACGGAGACGGCAGTTTCCAGCCGGTTGCATTCGCGCTGGACGAGCTTGGCTTTAAAAAAGGCTGGAGCGTCGAGTTTCCGCGCTTCGTCGCCGATCTCACCGGCGATGGCCGCGCCGACATAGTGGGTTTCGGCATGGATGGGATATGGACTGCGCTTAGCAACGGCGACGGCCGCTTCCAGCCGGCCCTCATGGTGTCCGCGGATTTCTCCTTCAATACCGGCTGGCGCGTCGACAAGCATCCGAGATTCGTCGCCGACCTCACAGGCGACCAACGTGCCGACATCCTCGGCTTCGGAGACGATGGCGCCTGGGTCGCACTCGGCAACGGCGACGGGAGCTTTCAGGGCGCGCAAGTCGTCCTCGAGGAGCTGGGATTCAACCAAGGCTGGCGGGTCGACAAGCATCCGCGCTTCGTTGTAGATCTGACCGGCGACGGGAAGGCCGACATCATCGGTTTCGGCGACGACGGTATCTGGGTCGCTTTAGGCAATGGCGACGGCAGCTTCCAGCCCGCTCGAATGGTATCGGCGGATTTCTCCTTCAACACCGGCTGGCGGGTCGACGATCATCCACGCTTCCTTGCCGACATGGATGGCGACGGAAAGGTCGACATCGTTGGTTTCGGCGACGACGGGCTCTGGATCGCGCGAAACAGGGGTGACGACGGCTTCGATGCCGCACGCTTCGTCCTCGCCGATTTCGGCCGGCGTTCGAACCCTCCTATTGTGATTTCTCCAAAATACATTCTTGAAACAAATTATAATAATCCTGATTTTGATACGTCGGATCCAAATTGGGCAAAAAATCAGTTTGCTGGTACACAGGGTGATGGTACATTTCCTTTAAGATCAGGAAGAGAATGGAAGCAAGTTCTGTCTCCTGATGAAGACTACGATCTTGATAGTGTTGGTGCATCTGGGTGGGTTATTAATAACCATATAGTATGTAGTGATTTTCCATTTTCTCATCCATTTGGGGTAGATTGGGAATTTGGCTTTGCTGTGGATCCTCTTTATGATAAACTAGTAGCGATTGGTAATAAAACGCCAGAAGATAATGACAGTGAAGACACTACACTAGGTGATATATCCAAAATACCCCGATCACCTAATGGATTACTTGGAGTGGAAATGGACAGAAAATTAGTACCAGTAAACTTTCAAAATGAAGTACATACAGGCAACCGTGCTGTTGTCTTTGGGCGTTGGATAGTTGACTGTGGTCATGATAGTTTTCGTACGGAAATACATCCACCACTTTTGATGGCAGTGGCAAAGCCAACAGAAGATAATAAAGGAACTCGTGTAGTATTAACATCACGCCCATATTTAGTGAGTGAAAAATATACTACAAGTGTCGATGAAATCTATGATGATGAAGCAGGCGATGATGGTTTATTCTTGGAGCACATGATAAAAGAAGTCGGTAAAATATCCAGCACTATTGGGTCACTTACACTAGAGGCCCATCCCAAAATAAAATCTAAACCTTTTAATACATCTCATTTACATTCTTTTACCGTAAAGCCAACTACTGCGGCGTCCGAACGACTCGCATCATCAAAATTAGTTGTCTCATTTCACTTTACGGTTCGTACCGGTTGCACAATTGAGATAACTACGTCTGGAAATGATGGAATATTTGTAGGAATTGCTTTGAATCCGAATAGTTATACTGCCCCTCCTCTTCCCCAACGGAGCCACCCTCAACTTAATCAATCAGATATAGAAAAGCTTGATAGTAAAAGAGGATCCCAATATTTAGCAGCAGAAATTCTATTACCCCTTGCAAGTTTAGTAATCAACCCGATAAGCGTTGCAAATTTAGAACAAGCATTACTCAGAGGGATTAAAACTGATGCTTATGAAGCTCCAGTACAAGTTGATTTCAACGAAACAGCTAATCAAATTTTAAATGTTCCCATAATCGATATTCGGGAAGGGATGGGAATAACAGTGAATAACGACCAGCCATACCCGGTTTATGGCTGGTTGGAAGTAAAATGGGAAGACACAGTACTGGTCAGTCAGTGAGCCTTATAGCGGAGAGTGTGTGTTGTTGAGCTTCGCCCGTTGCTCCATTTAATTGTGAACCCGCCGCACTGACGGAGTTAATAATAAAACAACAACGGGAACCCAGCTTACTGGACGCCCTTATTATTACAGCTGACGCTTGGCCAGTCTCATTACCTGAGTAGCCTGAAACTGGCAACCCTGAGACGTGCGGTAGCCGTTGCGGTTCAACTCTTGGGCAATCTGGGAATAGTGGGTGCAATTAAAGAATAGTACCGCAACGGCGGACCGTAAAAACCGTCACGGGTTGGCTGTATAGTTTTTAGCTGAATAAAATACCGTACAAGCAGTTCTCAGATGGTTGAATACGTTTTTTTTTAGTCTCAGTAAGTCAGCAGGGTAGCCATTGATGAGACCGCGCGGCGTCCGCGTTAATTTTTGAGATGGCAATTTGAAGCAGTTTTTAAGGGAATTTTACCACTTAAACACGCTCAGAATCGATCCGCTCCGGCGGCCCGGTCAGTTAAACGTTCGTTTGCTGAGACGCTAATATTCGAGTCGTGACGGTTTATGTACCTTTTTTTAAACGTACCCACTTTTGAGAGCATATCTGGCCAAGAAACACTCTTAGCCAGATACGGCAGAGTGGTCTATTGCGCTGGCCTGGGCGGTCAGCATCCAGTAAAGTCACTGGGTTCGTGGGTTCAAATCCCGCTGTCTCCAAAGGGTCTAATTCCTCAGCCTTAAAAAGGGGTGTTGACCTTTGGGTTAATACCCCTCGCTGTTTTAGCTGTAATGGACAGCAGCCAGAGGTTGAAAAGATATTGTAGTTAAGTATTTTTTCTAAGTACAGTTAGGGGTGCCTTATGCCTGAAAAAAACCTATCACTATAAACGCGTCGCAGACACCTTATACCATAGACCATGAATAATCAACGTAGGTTTCCTCGCATTTTCTTCGTGCTTATTATCTTTGGGATTATGCACCTTTTAACCATGCTAGATCGCCCCAGTTTGGCGAACATTCGAGGGGTAGATTTTTTACGCCTGATCGGCACAGGTATGATTTTTGGGGCCGCAATCGTTATTCTTGGGCAATACTTTGTCGGCCGTCGCTCAGACTGAAGACTAGGCATCCCCCAGTTGTTCGCACAACCTTAAACTTTCATTCTCATGAAACTCCATTCACGACGCACTTTTCTAAGACAAGGTACTGCAGGCTGTGCCATTTTGCCTTTCCAAACTACAATTAGGCCTATTTTCATTGCTCATATGGGGCGGGCGATCTAAGAATATTCCCTTAACATAAGAACTCTTATACAACACCCCTTCAAATAGTACAATTTAAGACAGTATAAAAAAGGGGTGGTGACATCGTATGTTACCACCCCTTTTTTATACTGTTGTGCTGGCAATTTGCTATAGCGAAGAATCTTGTTCTTCTGATTTCAACAATATATTCTTGATCAGACTGATTATTCAGCCGTTGTAGGATCTATGATGGTTGAAACTTTACTAACCGAATTGGCCGGAAATCCGCCTTGCTTAGCATGTTCACGTACCATTTCCTCGCTGGGAGCATTGTAAACGCAGTAGATTTTGTCCGTCGTTACATAGCTCTGAACCCACTGAATTTGAGGGCCCATATCGGTTAACACGTTACAAGAGGTTTGGGAAATGGCTTTCAACTGGTCAGCAGTTAGTTGTCCTGCTCCAGGAATTTCTCGTTCAATGACATACTTAGGCATAGTGGTTAGTATTTAGGGGCCTGCTTGTTAGGCCAAAGATAGCATGCTTACTAAGAGCGACTTTCTTATTTTGAGTAAACGGCCGATGATTAATCAAAAGCCAATTTATAACAATAGAGCTAAGTACCAAACACATAACTTCCTCATCACTTGTAGCTTATCTATCTTCTTGGATCACGCATGAACGGTCGTTTACTTGTCGCTCTGGTTTCCTCTCTGTTTGACTTGATCGACAAACTCAGGGCTGGGCTTGAAAAAGGGGATCACATGGGGGGCTACCAGTAGGGCCGTGTTCGCGTTGATGTTGCGCGCCGTTTTGCCCGCCCGCCCTTTGAGAATGAAGCTCCCGAAGGTGCGCACATAAATGGGTTCGCCCTCGATTAGTGAATCTTTAACGACCTCAAAAAAGGCTTCAATAATAAACCGGCTGGTTTCAGGATCAAGGCCGGTTTGCTTCGCGACTCGGTTGAATACGTCTCGTTTTGTCATACTCGATCAACTACTTTTTGGGCGGTTAGGGGTAGTTTATGCTTAAAAAAACTGGTTCGTTCCCTTCCCGTGCTTAGTCCCCGGCTACGCGTCTTCGCGTGCTCGATAGCCTGCTTCTGCTCCTCAGCCAATGCCAGCTTATGAGCCTCTCCCCGTTGCAGACGCAATGGCCCGGCTTGCCGTAAGTAAACTCGCTCATCAAACAATCCTTGATTTCAGCCCATTCCCCGGTCCCACGTTTTGGCCTGCACCGGGGCCTCGATGAGCCGCTTCAGCTCGCCGGCCTGGAAGCCTAATTCGGCAGCGGTGGCTTGACCCCCTTTGTCCTGGTAGATATATTTCCCATCGACACCCTTCCGGCGGCTGATGGGGGGATTGGTTTGGGAGACTGACCGCAGGTGAGTCTCGAACTGGGCGGAGTTACCGGCCGCTTTGGCCGCCTGGCGAATCCGCTGGCTCATGCTGGCCACCCAGGCGGGGTCTAAGTTCGCCTGGGCTGTTGCGGGTTGTTTTGGCTCGATTGGTAGATCTTTCAGCACCGGTACGGCAGTGGGTAGGACTTGAGAAGGGATCGTGGCGGGTGGCTCGTTTGTGGGCGTCGTCGGCAGAGTTTTGGCCCGCAGCCGTTCCTTTTGCTCATTGTAACGGCGCATCAGCTCGGTGTACTTCGTAATATGGGTCTTGTACTGCTCAGCCAGTTCCCGGTAGATGCTTAGGCTCTGTTCCACCTCAACCTGCTGCTGCCGGTTGATCTCGACCAGACCCTGGTTCTGCTTCGTCAGATCCTGCACCGATTGCTCCAACTCAGGCACCTTATCGGCACGCTGCTTTTGCTTCAGAAAAGCCTCGTAGTCGCGTTGAACCTGCTGCTGTAACTGCTCGATCTGCTCCTGGTCGCGCGGATCGGGTTTGATCACTTCCACTTCTACCTCTTTGATCACCGTCTTAGCCGGTTGATTCAAGAGAACCTCCTGCATAAAATTACGCTTGGCGTACGCTTCGTCCCGTTCCAGCTTGAGCCGGTCGATCTCCGCCTGCTGACCCGCATCGGGCTGCTCGATCTCCACCGTAGGGGGCTTTTGCTCAAGCTCTTTCTGGAGTCGATCAATTTCGGCCTGGTACTCCGCTCGGTTGGCCTCCAGGCGGGCCGCAACTTGTCGGTACTTGAAACCAACGGCCGACCCCTTTATCGGGTGCGAATCGCCCCGCTGAAAACTGATCCCGTAGCCCCCCTTCGCATTCGAGGCCAGTTGAGTGGTGATGCCCCGCTGGTCTAAATCGGCGGTCAACTCGGCCAGACTCGTTGGTTTATCCGTGGCCAGCACCTGGGTCAGGACATCCGCGATGGTCTGCCGCAGCGCCTGCGTCTGCTGGCTGTGATCCCGTAGACTGGTCCGCTGCTCGGGCAATGCCGTCAGCCCTAAGGTCTGCTCGATCTGACGCGTCGTCTTGACGTTACGCGCGTAGTTGTGACCCGTATCCAGAGCCGGTCCGTCATCCAGCCGGACCCGGTTGATGTAGATGTGCACGTGGGCGTGGGCCGTGTCGTGGTGCTGAAAGATGGCCACCTGGTGCTGAGCCGGATCGGCTCCAATGGCCGTGCAGTACTGGCGGGCCGCCGCCCGCCACTGCTCGCCCGTGAGTTGCTCCCCCGGTTGGGCCGATAAGGACGTGTGCCAGACCGGGGTCTTACACCGGCTGCCCTGGGCTACCGCCCCCATCTCGGCCGCCATGCCCGACCAGTCGTAACTGATCAGGTTATAGCTGTCCAACAGGGCCACCTGGGGCTGTTTCTGCTGGCGCTGCTTAACCGTCAGGTCGGCCGCCCCGTACCCCAGAGCGCGCTCAAAGTTGCTACCGGTGGTCGTCTTGGCGATCATGCGAGAACGTGCTTCAGGTGAGAAATTAATTCATTGATGCTGGCCACGTCCAGCTGGCCCGTGTGGGCGTGACGGGTCAACTGATTCAGGTTGTTGGCGATGCTGGCTAATTGGGCCCGCTCGGGTTTGGTCAGGATGGCACTGGTTTGGCTGGCCACGGGGATCGACCCGGCTGTCACCCCTAAAGCGGATCGGCGCAGGTACTCGGATACCTTTAGCCCGGCGGCTTCTGCTTTTTGTGCAATCTGCTGCCGCTCCAGTTGATTAACCCTCAGATCAATTCGACTTGTTTTAGATACGTCTGTTTCCATAGTGGTAGGGTAGCGGGGGGTGTCGGGGCTGGCCCTGACCAAGACAAGCCCGGTAGCGAAGCGTAAAGCCGGGCGAATGGGATTGGATACACAACAACCGACGACAGGAGGGCGGTTGTGTGTACAATCCCATGGCTTGCTTAGCCACACAGAACCAGACACCGCCAAATGTAACGAGCATAACTTACAATGGCAAAAGGAAATAAGATACGGTTAATTATAGTAGGGTAAATTGGGTTAAACAGGAGAATGGCAGCGGAACTGAACGGGGAGAGAAAGGGCAGTTATCTTCGCTCGGTTATACGCTACTAACGGTTTAGTAAATTCGGCGTTTCTTAGAAAAGTAAAATACTTGAAACATTTTTTAACTATATACGTAGTTTGGCCCTCCTCACCCTTTTTAGTTTTTGCTTTTCCCTCTTTTTCCCTCTTGTCAGTCTTGTTTGCTGCTTTTTCGATTGTGGATAAGTTTAGTTTTTTTAGCCCTTTTTACCTCTTAAAAGCGGTTTTTTTGGCATTTGCACTTTAGCAAAATTTACTTTTGCAAACTTTAAGGCTTCGCAACTATCTGATTTTTAGTAAGTTATAGGGGTATTTTATGCGTAATTGGCGGTATTTTATGCGTAATTGGCGGTATTTTTTACCCTATTTTATGCGTAATTGGCGGTAAAACGCCTCTATTATTTGCTTATTTTATGAATTTTCTTTAAAGTTACGCACAAAATAATTTTTTATGACACAGATTGAAACGTTTAAGCAGACCAACGCC
>MWVV01000253.1_pt1 | contig 19388 bp, 18 predicted proteins | sample 1047281 | NCBI WGS metagenome assembly MWVV01 (sample SAMN06349986, study PRJNA376086) | soil metagenome | isolation source: PT-2 sample Antarctic (ecotone) soil | place: Antarctica | collected 2015-01-13 | reverse complement strand
ATTTTATAGGTAAAAAAGTATTTGAAATAACTAATACTTCTCAAAAAAATGCTATCCCTTTAACTGATTTTTACAGAGGTGTTTACATCTTTCAGCTTAGAGATAAAGCCGGTCGTGTTGTAGAATCAGGTAAGTTTCAAATAGCAAAATAGGTCAGCTTACAGAACTTGTACAATTAGAAATTTAAGGTAATTCGTATTTTCCATTCCCCAAATTATAGGATGATCACTTGACTGCGCATTAAAAATTACTTGCCTTAATTTCCGCCTGGCGTCTTTTGCAGCCATATTAATAGTTTCTAAAAACATTTCCGGTGAAACTAAATTTGTACAACTGCTTGTTACTAAAAAACCTCCTGGCTTAGTTAGTTTTATTCCCCGTAGATTAATCTCTTTATAACCTGCAATTGCTTTCTGAATATTTTCGCGGCTCTTAGTAAATGCAGGCGGGTCAAGCATCACAACATCATATTGCCTCCCTTCTTTTCCCCATTGTTTTAAAATATCAAAGGCATTGGCAGTTTGAAAAGTACAAACATTTTCAAGTCCATTTAAAGCTGCATTCCTTGTAGCCTGAGAAACTGCACTTTCAGAAATATCTAATCCTAACACACTTTTTGCCCCATAGTGAGCAGCGTGAATTTCAAACGTTCCGGTATAGGTAAAAGTACCAAGAACATCTGCGCCTTTAACTATATGTTCAATAGATCTTCGGTTATCTTGCTGGTCTAAAAAGTAACCCGTCTTCTGACCGTTTTCAATGTCGACATAAAATTGTAAACCATTCTCTTTAATAATGATATTGGTGTCAAAAGGTTGAGACAGAAACCCCTTTTTCTGCTGCAGCCCTTCCAATTCCCTAACAGGTACATCATTTCTTTCGTAAATGCCTTTAGGGTTAAAAATTGTCTCCAGTGCATGTACAATTGCGTCCTTCCATTTGTCGATCCCTAACGAAAGGGTTTGAATAACAAAGTAATCGTTGAATTTATCAATGATAAGTGCCGGTACGAAATCTGCTTCACCAAAAATGAGCCTGCAATTCCCGGTATATCCTATCTTTTTTCGGTAATCCCATGCTTCCGAAATCCTATTATAGAAAAACTGTTCATCTACCGTCTCGATTTTGTTGCGTGTAAGTAACCGAACCGTTATTTGTGACTGTGGATTAATATAACCTTTTCCCACAAACTTATCATTATGTGTAAAGACTTCAACTATATCACCTGGCTTTATAGCTTCATCCACCTTATTTACCTCGTTACTAAAAATCCAGGGATGACCGTTAGCCACACGTTGACTGATTTTTTTGTTTAAATACACTTTTCCCATCGGGCAAAGGTAATTTTTACAGATTGTCTTTAAGCTATTGAATAAATGTCAATTTGGCTATTAAAAAACCTTTGGCAAACTGTTTGACCTTTACTTTTGCGAAAAAAAATAAAGTATGGAAGAAAAAGACATGCAGCAAAATGACAGTAATAATGGTGGAGAAGTGGAGGAAATGAACATAAATGCTGATGAGAACATGCCAGGAATTTCTCACTTAAATGATCAACTGGATGATGAAAGTGAGGTTGAAAAATTAAAAGCTGAAGTGCAGGAGCATAAGGATAAATATTTACGCTTGTTTGCTGAGTTCGATAATTTTAAACGTAGAAATGCAAAAGAGCGTATTGAATTAATTCAAACTGCAGGAAAAGAAGTAATTACAGATATGCTTGATGTTTTGGATGATTGCGATCGTGCTGAAAAGCAAATTCAAAAAACGGATGATATTGAACAGGTTAAAGAAGGAGTACAGTTAGTGTTTAATAAACTTCGTACTACTCTCCAAAGCAAAGGGTTAAAACCTATGGAGAGTGTTAATACACCTTTCGATGTGGAGAAACACGAAGCTATAACTGAAATTCCTGCTCCTACAAAAGATTTGAAAGGCAAAGTAGTGGATGAGGTTACTAAAGGGTATTATTTGAATGATAAGATCATCCGTCATGCTAAAGTTGTGGTAGGTAAGTAGGGAATAGTGATTGGGTCAATAGGTCATTAAGTTAATAAGTAATTGAGGACGAATAGACGATAGACATAGAGAACAATAAAGTTTACTAATAAAAATTTTTCGCTTAAAGCGATTAGGATATGGCAACAAAAAGAGATTATTACGAGGTGCTTGGTGTAGTCAAAAGTGCAGCTGCGGATGAGATTAAAAAGGCTTATCGTAAGGTAGCTATGCAATACCATCCCGATCGTAATCCGGGCGATAAAGAAGCAGAAGAAAAGTTTAAGGAAGCAGCCGAAGCTTACGAAGTTTTAAGCGATGCAGATAAGCGGGCTAAATACGACAGATACGGCCACCAGGCTTTTGCAGCCGGTGCCGGTGGTTTTAGAGGCGGCGCAAATATGGATGACATTTTTAGCCAGTTCGGAGACATATTTGGTGAAGATGTTTTTGGAAGTTTTTTTGGTGGGGGTGGCCGAAGCAGGGGAGGTGAAGGCAGGAGAGCAACAGGTCAGCGAGGGAGCAATCTTCGCGTAAAACTTAAATTAAACTACGAAGAAATTGCAAATGGAGTTACTAAAAATATTAAGGTTAAAAAGTATGTAATCTGCTCAACCTGTAATGGTAGCGGGGCTAAAGACAAAGGTAGTATCCAAACTTGTTCTACCTGTAATGGTAGCGGACAGGTAAGAAAAGTTCAAAATACTTTTCTGGGGCAGATGCAAACTGTAACAACCTGTTCTACCTGTAACGGTGAAGGAAATATTGTTACAGCAAAATGCCACTCATGTAAAGGGGAAGGAAGAGTGTACGGTGAAGAAATGGTATCTCTTGATATACCCGCCGGTGTACAGGAAGGAATGCAGCTTAGCCTGAATGGTAAAGGAAATGCCGGCGAAAGAGGTGGCTATCCGGGCGATCTTATTGTTTTAATTGAAGAAGAAGCTCATCCAAGTCTTCACCGGGATGGTTTGAACGTAGCTTTTGACTTATTCATTACTTTCCCTGATGCGGTTTTTGGAACCAACGTTGAAGTTCCTACCATTGACGGTAAAGCAAAAATTAAGGTGCCGCCTGGTACACAAAGCGGAAAGATATTCAGGTTGAAGGGTAAAGGTTTTCCTGAAGTGAATGGTTATTCAAAAGGCGACCAGTTGATACATGTAAATGTATGGACGCCTCAAAATGTTAGCAACGATGAACGATCAATGCTTGAAAAAATGAATGGCAGTAATAACTTTAAACCGCATCCCGATAAAAACGATAAAAGCTTTTTCGAAAAGATAAAAGAGGCCTTTAGTTAGAAGGCGATCAAATTTATAAATTAAAAGGTGGAAGATTATAATTCCACCTTTTTGTTTTTTGAAGCTCAATCAGAAGTGTTATAAGAGGGTAAGACTCAAACAAGTTCACGATCACATTCATTATTCGCCCGGATGATAATTCTTTTCAATATGCTTAAGCACATCGTTCTTGTAAAACCACACATCTTTAAACTTACCTTCAATATATAGAGGAGCCTGGTCGGTAAAATGTTTGGATGTAGAATCATTTATTTCGCCACCGGTTAATACAGATTTTGCTTTAACTGTTTTTCCAAATTCTATCGCAGCTACAAAACTGTTTCCCGCTACGCCATAACGCCTTTTTGTATTTGGAAAATTACGGCCTTCAAACGCAGGAAGAGAACCCCATGTTGATGATGCCATGCCTACCGGCAAACTTGGTTTTTCATCACTAAATTCTTCATCAATATTTGAGGTTGGCCTTTGATACCGGTTCATTTCTCCCCATGTTACTTTCCATGTACCAAATTTATTTTCCAGTTCTTTAATAACATCAGATAACATTTTTAGCTGGTCTGTTGAAGATACATTTGCAGCCATCTTTTTTATGTCTTCCACCGTTCTTGATGCCTGTGAAGCAGCTAGCATTTTATAACCCCATTCAATGGCAAGCGTAGTAGCTATGGACGAAATACCGCTTCTTTTATCCCAGCTTTTTAATAATTGTATTGGCTCTGTAAGTGGTGTTTTGTATGCACTTTCACTTGACCGGCTTTGATAGGCTTTTAATAAAGCAGGCAGCAGTACATCGAAGGCTGAAAGGTAGCGGTCGTAACCGGCGGCAATCACTTTATCAATAGTAAAATTGTCTTGTTTACTCAATAGTTGTACAGCATTTATAGCTCTAAAATTCTCCGCGTCAGGAGCCATATAAGCCGGATAATCATTTTGTTTAGGACTATTATTTCCGGCGGAGGTAAAGGGTGTTGAGTTGCAATTTTGAATAAAACCACTTTTAGGATTATAAACATGTATTACCTCGTTTAATGGATGAATACCTTTCCAGTCTGTTGCAGATGTACTTCCATCAACGGGTGACGACCAATCATATTTTGGATCGCGAATGGGCATGAAGTTTCCATGCCAGTAAGCAATGTTTCCTTTGGCATCTGCAAACACAGTATTGTTAGAATTGTTGGAACGAAGCTGCATTGTCTTTTCAAAATCTTCAAAGCCTTTTGCCTTCGTTCTTAGCCACGATTGCATTAAAGCATCTAACGATCTGTTGTTTTCTTTAAGGCTTAACCACTTGCCATTACGGCTGCCCATTACAGGGCCATGATGTGTATAATAAGCAGTAACAGGCATTTGCGAAGTTTGGTTTCCGTTTTTATAATAAACTACAAGCTGTTTGGTTGTAACAGGTCTTAGGCTATTATCGTATTGATAAAATATTGAATCTCCTTTTCGCACTATTTTTTCTTCATATAAATCAGCAACATCAGCAATGCTTGACGTATGCATCCAGCCACAATGTTCGTTGAAGCCCTGGTAAACAAAAAACTGTCCCCACGTAACGGCACCGTAAGCATTTAATCCTTCATCGCTTACCATTTGCACTTCGGGCCTGAAGTAAAAAGTTACATGAGGATTGATATAAAGAATGGCATTTTTAGAAAGTGTTTTGGAAGGAGCGAGGGCAAAGCCGTTAGATCCAACAGGGTTTAAATCGCTACTGTTTTCAAACATAGCTACTGACGAAGATTCTTTATCTGTTTGATTTACACCAACAGGAGTTCCGTCTTTCTTTGCATATAAATTCTTAATATCCTGCACTGTTAGTCCACCGGTTTGCGTTGCACCTATACTTCCATCTGTAAACATTAAACCATACCAGGGCTCGAAACGTTTTAATGCTGCGGGAGTTACGTGTTGGTGAGTAGCAAGATAGAAGTTTACCCCATCAGCAAAGGCAACTAAAAGCTTTTGAAACCAGGCAGGGCTTTTCCTGTAATCCCTGATTGCATCAGCAGTATCTTCAATCAATTTCATTTGAAGATCGTTATATAAACGGCTTTCTCCATCTGCTTCAGCTAACCTGCCCATTACCTGCAAATAGTTTCGTTCAACCCGTTTAAAATCATCTTCGCATTGTGCATACATTAATCCAAATACAGCATCAGCATCTGTTTTACCATATACATGAGGAATGCCCCATGTATCGCGGATAATAGTTACGTTTTGCGCCTGTTTCTTATACCTCGCTATCTCTTGTTGTGTGAATGTTTGACTAAAGGCTGCGTAAGGAATAAGTAATAAAAGCAAGTGTTTCATATCCATCTTTTAATTGGATTGTAATTTACGGGAGTAAAACTATTAGTTGGATTCGAAACACCAGTCAATTCCTAAAATTTTGCGTAATCATTAACCCATGGATTCCACTGTTTAAAATACCTATTCCCAAACGGCCAAAAGCAGGTTGAAGAATATTAGCCCTGTGGCCGGGAGAATTCATTAAACCATTATGGGCAATAGTGAGTGTTTGAGCTAAGGCAAGATTTTCTCCGGCTGCAAGAAACCTAATTCCACCTTTTCGCATTCTGTCAAAGGGATCTTCTCCGTCGGGATTAATGTGAGAAAAGTATCCTCTTGCAAACATATCTGCCGAATGCTTTCTTGCCACTACCTGTATTTCAGGGTCGGGCTTTAGCGGCTTTAACCCAGCCTTTGCCCGTTCTTCATTCACCAGGTCTAACATGCGGGCCTCAAGGTCTGGCCGAAGTTTATATTTAGTTACAGTAAAGGGCAGTTTAACCAATTTTTCTGAAGTTGGCTCAACCGTCATGCTATTCATCGACCTTTTAACCGCTTCATCAAATACGGGAGAGAGTTTATTTTCGAGCCATTCAGCCGGTTCGGCTAACCGGTTTGCTAAACGGCTCTCGTGGGTTGCTGCAGATAAGCCATCAAAAAGAGGTGTTGCCAGTAATAAGGCAGCAACGATGACTGCATAAATAACTCCATTAACAATGCCCGGCCCGAGTCCTAAAAACTTGTTTACAAAATTCTGATGGGCCCCTCTTGGTGTTGCACTTAATATGCTATTAATGATAACTGACATTATTATGCGAACAAGAATAATGATGAGTATAAAAGCAAGCGGCTGACTCCAAACACCTAAAGAAGGTACATACTTATCGAGCAACACAGTCCCGTATTGATAAGACCACAACGCAAACAGGAAACTGCCGAGTAGCAAAGCCAAGTCTAATACTCCAACGATAAATCCCTTTTGAAATCCGCTTAACGCCGAAAGAATTACTATAGCAATAAGAAAAATATCTATCCAATTCATTAGTAAATGACTTTTTTAATTTTGCACTACGACTACCTATTTGTTTTCTTTTTCTTTGCCAACCTTAGCTTAGTTGAAAGAAAATTCTACTAACTCCTAACTTCTATCTCCTGCCTTTAAGTAACGTAAGCCCTTTAGCAATCAATGAGATAACTCCTATGCTTTTATCGGCTTTAGACCAAGTAAGACGTGGAGTTTCAACCTGAGGAACAAAGAATTTATTGAGAAGTTTTTTACCTCCATTCAAAGCAGCATCGGTTATCTTACCTCTTAACATTTTGGGTATAAACGACTTTGCCCCCGCTGCCGCAAGTTCGGCCGGAATTTCATACATCTTTAACCGCAATTCGTTTTCCCTTAGTTTAATTCGCTGCTTTATTAATAGCTGTTCTCTTTTTAATGTTTCCAAAGAGTTTATATGAGAAAGATCATAATCCATTTTCAAATGTTTTCTTTACATTAAAAGTATTCTTAACTACTTTATCAATTATATATTTACTCAGAAACGATTTGTGCATATAGAGCAAAATAAAAATTACTGCTATATAAAACCCTGCAAGAATACCAAACCCGCCCCAATAACTGCCCACTGCCTGCGACAAGTAGAAACCGGCAATAAAACTGATAATCATAAACAATATAAGCAGCAGAAAACCAACGGTTACAGCAATAAATAAAACTGATGAAAGCTTCGCGGCTTTTTCTGTTAGTTGCAGCTTCAGAAGAAGTATTCTATCATCCACATACTCTTCAATCATCTCTTTGGTTTCAACAAAAAATCCTTCCTTTTCCATTTCAAACAAACATCAATAATTAAACCACTAAATAAAGAGATTATTTTTATATCCGGTTGTATAATTTACATTAATAATCATCACGGGTTGTTTTGGTTGATACCCCAACTGTTCATATTTTTAAATCATGATAGCATTTGATGAAAAGGAAAAAAAGGTAGTTGAAACCACGCCTGCTGTAACAGGTTTAGAGCCTAATAAAATAGATCAAAAAATAAATAAATACGTTTTCCTTGCTATCATCATTGTTTTTGCACTTCTTTTATTCTTTAGCCTTTTGCAATTTTTTACAGCATTTTTAGGGGCCGTAGTGTTTTATGTTCTTAGTAAAAAAAAGATGGACAAGCTTATTAAAAAGGGCTGGAAAAAAGCGGCCGCTGCTGCTCTTATCATTTTTATTTCGTGGATCATAATTATGGCGCCTATTGTAACTGCCGGTGTTTTATTATATAACAAAGGCAAGTATTATTTGGCTAACCCGGATATGTTGGTTCAAAGCCTGAAAAGGGTTAGGGAACAAATTCATTCCAATTATGGTATTACAGTAGTCTCCGACCAGAACATAGCTAATATAAAAGTGTATGCAACTAACGCGATTTCAGGTTTGCTTAACGAGAGCCTCAGTTTTTTTGGCAGCATTACTATTTTGTATTTCTTTCTTTATTTTATGTTGGTTAATATCAATCGCATGGAGGCTGCCATTGTTTTTTTCCTGCCTTTTAAGAGGCAAAAAATAGAATTATTTGGAAAAGAACTGGTAGCACAAACTTTTAGTAATGCAATTGGGGTACCTGCTATTGCAGTAGCTCAGGGCACAATTGCTTACATAGGGTATACTATCGCCGGTGTTCCCGAAGCGGGTTTTTGGGCCGTTATCACTTCGTTTGCTTCGGTAATACCCGTTGTCGGTACCGCTATTGTTTGGGTTCCTGTTATGGGTTATTTATTCGTTATTCATCATACATGGCAAGCTTCATTTATGCTTGGCTGGGGAATGCTTATTTTAGGCACCACAGATAATGTTGTAAGGTTTGTACTGGCAAAAAAAATGGCAGATGTTCATCCTATCATTACCGTTTTAGGAGTAATTATGGGATTGAAATATTTTGGTTTAACAGGACTTGTTTTTGGCCCTGTTTTGATTTCTTATTTCATTATTCTCCTTAAAATTTATTACCTCGAATTCCAGAGCGGAGTACCGGTTATTAAAAAGAAAAAGAATGTTCCGATAAGATTTAATTTACCATTTTTGGTGCAGAGAGCTAAAAAGAAAAAGTTACCTACGTATGCAAGTAATAGAAGTGAAGAAGGGGTCGGCGTCAAATGATTTTTTGAAGGTAAATGTTTTAATGAACCGGCATAATCCCAAATATATACGTCCACTCGATAATGAAGTAAACGACGTTTTTGATCCTAAAAAAAATAAAGCTTTTAAATACGGTACTACGAAACGATGGATACTAAAAGATAACGGTAAACTTATTGGAAGAATAGCTGCATTTATAAGCCCGAAGTATATTAATAAAGGCGATACTTACCCTGTTGGTTCATGTGGTTTTTTTGATTGTATTGATGATCAGAAAGCTGCTGATCTTTTATTTGATACTGCTAAACAATGGCTTCAGCAAAACGCGATGCTGGCAATGGATGGCCCTGTAAATTTTGGTGAAAGAGACAAATGGTGGGGCTTGATGGTTGAAGGCTTTGATGAAGAGCCGATGTATGGAATTTCGTTCAATCCGCGTTATTATGAAAAGTTGTTTGAAGGTTATGGTTTTCAAAATTTCTATAACCAGTATTATTATTCTCTTGCTGTATATGGAACCCTAAGCGAAAAATATGCAGAGCGGCATGCAAAGTTCGCTTCAAAACCCGACTACAAATTGTTGCATGTTGATAAAAGTAATCTTTCCAAATTTTCTAAAGACTTTACAACAGTTTACAATGCCGCATGGTCTCAACACGAGGAGGCAAAGGAAATAAGTTATGAGAAAGCACTGGCCTTGTTTAAAAAAATGAAGCCAATAATGGATGAAAAGCTGGTATGGTTTGCTTATTATAAAAATGATCCTATTGGTATGTGGATAAATATTCCTGACCTTAACCAGTACTTTAAATACCTGAACGGAAAGTTTGGATGGTGGGAAAAGCTGCGTTTACTAATACTGCAAAAAACAAGACCGAGCAACAAAATAAATGGAGTAGCTTTTGGAATTGTACCCAAGTACCAGGCATTAGGTATTGATGCTTTTATGATTTACGGAGGTGCAATTGTTATTCGTGAAAAAGGAGGTTACAAATTAATTGAGATGGGCTGGGCAGGTGATTGGAACCCAAGAATGGTTGGAATATACAAAGCAATTGGCGGAACACAAAGCAGAAGGATGGTTACTTACAGGTATAATTTTGATAGAAGCAGGGTGTTTGAAAGGCATCCGGTGGTGTAGGAACTATATTGATTATCTTGAATCTTTCCATATTAGTTTCTCATTTGTTTTTTTGTTACGAAAGTCTGTACATTTTCTATCTCCTCCACCTGTAATGCCTCCATCAGGGCTACAAATTAAATTACAATTGCTATCAAATAACTGGTTATATTGGTCGCAACAATCAGATGTTATATAATAAACAATTTGTCCATTATATGTGTACTGAGTAATAGATGCAGGAGGATTAAATTTCGGTTTATTTTTTAAGTCTTTTATCTTATCCTCAATACAAATTGGAATAGAAGGGTCTGCATTTGGAATAGAAGAGTTTGAATTTTTTTTCTCACAACCATGCAGCAAGGTTATCAATAATGCAAGTGATAAAAAAGTTTTCATGTAACAAGATTTCTATGGTGACATTCATTCTGTTTAAAACGTTGCATGTGGGTTTAGAGTGCGGGTTTTTTGAAGTTTTAAAGGCATAAATAATATTATACCCGGTGTCAAATGTATATGACTTTAAGTTACCCTGCTTTCTGTTCTACTTAGTAAAGAATATCAATCAATTTATCACACAACATCGGCAAATAATCCTGCTTCAAATTCCTCCAAAATTAATCACAACCCGCCCTCCTCCTTGTGCATAACAACCCTTTCCCCTAACCACAAACTTTGCTAATTTTGCTACTTCAACCTAACATTCAGGAACGCGGATTATGGATAGATTTATTGTTTCGGCACGCAAATACAGGCCGCAAAATTTTAATACCGTTGTAGGGCAATCTCATATTACAACAACCCTTAAAAACGCAATCAAGAACCACCAATTAGCGCATGCATTTTTGTTTTGTGGTCCACGCGGTGTTGGTAAAACTACCTGTGCACGTATATTGGCAAAAACTATTAACTGCCAAAATCTTGCTACTGATGGCGAAGCTTGCAACACCTGTAATTCGTGCGTTTCATTCAATGAAGGAACTTCTTTAAATATTCATGAGCTGGATGCTGCCAGCAACAACTCGGTTGACGATATTCGGGCTTTGGTAGAACAGGTTCGTTTTGCACCACAGGCTGGTAAATACAAAGTATATATTGTGGATGAGGTACACATGTTAAGTGCAAGCGCCTTTAATGCGTTTTTAAAAACATTGGAAGAACCTCCTTCGTACGCAATTTTCATTTTAGCAACAACAGAAAAACATAAAATACTTCCTACCATTCTTAGCCGTTGCCAGATCTTTGATTTTAAGCGTATTACTAATAATGATACTGTTTTGCATTTGCATGAAATTGCAGACAAAGAAGATATAAAAGCAGAGAAAGCAGCATTGCAGGTAATAGCCCAAAAAAGCGAAGGCTGCATGAGAGACTCGTTAAGTATTCTTGATAAGATCGTCAGCTTTACCAATGGCAATGTTACTTATCAGAACACACTTGAACATCTTAATATTCTTGATCACGATTACTACTTCAGGTTGCTGCAAACACAGTTGGACGAGGATATGGCGGGTTCTATTTTGTTGTATGATGAAATAAACCGCAAAGGTTTTGAAGGCGATTTGGTTTTAAACGGGTATGCTGAATTCATCCGAAACATTTTAGTTTGTCAAAATCCTAAGGCCGCCTCCTTGCTCGAAGTAGTAGAAGGTTTGCAATTTAAATATATTGAAACAGCAAAGACGGTTAGTCCTGCTTATTTGGTAAGCGCATTAAATATTTTAAACGAAGCTGAGATTAATTATAAAATGGCGCGTAACAAAAGACTTCATGTTGAAATGGCTTTGATAAAGCTTAGCTTTTTACAACAGGCCATTCAGTTATCTTATGATAACGAGAGTGGTGCGCTGATAAAAAAAAAGCGGGTTAACGGGCCGGTAGCGGTTAAGGTAGAATCGCTGCAAACTTTACAAATTAAGTCTTTGGGTACGGGCAGCAATAATGCACCTTCAGGGGCGAAGCTATATGTTAAGCCAAAACCTGCACTGAGTGAAGTTTCAGAAGCAAAGCCAGTGACACACAATAAAAAACCGGTTAAAGAGACACTAATACCATCGGATGAAAAAGAACCTGGGATAATTGAAACCTTAACAAAAACTGAAGGCCCCGTTTCTGTTACACCGGCACCGGCAAAAAAAACTTTGCTGCAAAGTGCACGTGATAAACATGTAAATATTGCGATAACTGAAAATGTAAATGAAATAATTCCGATTACAGAAGAAAGCCTGAAAAATTCATGGAACTGTTTTATCGGGAAGCTAAAAAAAGAATTTAAAAATTCGGTTGTAACGGTATTTAATTTAGCAGAGCTGAAAGTGATAAATGATAATCACTTTTCTATAACTGTTTCAACAAGCCTTGAGCAAAAATTTATTGACCAGGAAAAAATGACTTTGCTGGAGTATTTTAAAGATTGTTTTAATAACAAGAATATTGGGTTTACTATCAACATTAGCGAAAATGCAAAACAGGAAGTCATTTCTACTTTAACCTCCCGCGAAAAATACCTTAAAATGATTGAGCAGTACCCAATGGTTAAAGAATTGAAGGATCGCTTAAAGCTTGAGTTGGATTATTGATTCTTTGAAAATATAAAATAAAGTAAAGATGGATAAAGAATTGTTTGACTTTGCTTAGGGTGTCTTGGATAAACTAAATTACCCGCTTCAGCAGCTATGGAAAAATAAGGTATTAATATAAAAGGAACAGCCACCCAAAAAGGCGGCTGTTTCTTCTTTCTTTCTTAGTGATTAAATTTTTAATCAGTAATTAAAAATCTTTCATAAATATTTTGGATTGTAACTACTGTAAAGTTGCTTAAAGAATTACAATAAATGTTGTGTACTAATACCCTTTTATTCACGTTCACAAAACTGCAAAAAAGTAGTAAATACACTACGTAATTTTTAGTACATCGGATAAACTACATTTTGCTTTATTGTTCTTTCAACTTTTCGACCTTTTTTTCTTCCTTATTAATACTTTTCATTTTCCTGTTTCTTCTATTCTCTTTTTTCCTCAATTTCTTTTCCTGCCTTTCAATCTTCCTTTGCTTTTTGTTGATCTTATGTTGCAGTCTGCCTGCATCTTTTGTATCTTTTTCAATTTGATGTTGTGATTTTGCCAGCCGTGCGCTATCAACCTGGGCAAACGAAGATGTTACTGTTGTTGAAAAAATAATCACGAAGATTATTAGGAGATGTTTCTTCATAATTTTTGTTTAGATTATTGATAATATGATTAATGAAAGTTACACTAATAACTTGAGTTAAGTAATAAATAGAAAGCATACTTGCAAAATATACTTAAGTTCCATCATATAGAACTGATACTATACCTATAAAATTTTTATTGTAATATGATTTGCTAACGGAGCAATATTTACGTATAAATAATTCCACATCTGCAAAACCTATAAATTAAATCTTTGCAACTATTAAAATATTATCGCAACTCTTTAATCTATAACGATATACTAAAAAAAAAGTTGCCCGATACGGTATGATATTTTAATAGAGGCATGTATACAAATTATTTATTAAAACTTTTAAAAATAAAAGTTATGCTACAAAACAGAAAAAATTCTACGGGCCTGCTTTTAGCTGGGCTGGCTGCTTTTGCTTATTATAAGTACTCAAGAATGAGCGAAGAAGAGAAACAAAATATAATTTCTTCGCTAAAAGATCAGGGGAAAAAGTTGTACGACCAATACATACCTGAGGAGGTAAAAAATGTATTTGCAAATAAAGGCAATACAAGTGGAAATAATAATTTTGGGGCAGGTAGTGGTTACACAGGGTAATTACTTATCAGTACTACTATAACTAAAAAAAGGCTGCAATACAGCCTTTTTTTAGTTATAGTAATGTAATACAAGTAATTGAATAAATTTAAATATTTCATTTAATACGGCATGGAGAATGCATAGAAAATGAAATATTAAAGACAATCTTAAAAATTGACTGAAGGCGTTGAAATAAGTAAACCTGAAAACTCTTGTACTTACATAAATAAGATTATGTAAGATACTTGAATAAGAGTGTTTTACTCCTTAGTAATTCTTAAAGACCTGTTCTGCCGCCTCTGATAACTTGTAAAATAATTGCAATAACAGCAATTACAAGCAATACGTGAATAATACCTCCTACATTAAAAGCAAAATATCCTACCAACCAACCGATAATTAAAATAACGGCTACGATATAAAGTATGTTTCCCATGATTTTTTTTTTTAGATTAATTAATAAATACTTTTTGTACTATAATATAATAACCTTGCCAAGTTGTGGAAGAGCTGACTGCAACTACTATCAAAACCTTAAACTATACAAATTCTCACGCTGCTAACAGCAATACAGCTTCACGAAAAGTTTTGAGAATAGCTCCAATTTTTCATTGAGAAATAGAATATTTATAATCTGCTTCCAATAATTTGATAGAGGTGCTTGACCTTATTCCTAATCCTGCTGATAATAAGGTTACCCTTTACTTTGGCACTAATGCTTTATTAACCTGCTATGCAGGGGATTGCTTCTTGGTCGTTTCTCCTCCTTGCGATGGCGAAAGCGTGTTCTTACACTTACCTTAAAGCTAAAGCGAAGTATTAAAGCGAAACCTTTGCAAAACGAAGTTGTATTTACTCTGTCAGACGCATTGCCACAAAGCGTCCAAGAACCAGCTTTTAGAATCGAAGAAGTGCTTTATAGGAGTAAAGCCATTTTGGTTTGCAAGATCATCGGTTTGTTCTACCGTATATTTTTGAGATATTTCCATGAAGACGGGTTCTCCTCCGGTAAAAGAAAAGATATGTTTTCCGATTTGAACCTGTTGATCTATTGTACTGACGAGGTAACTTTTACATGCACCTGTTGCAGGATCGTAAGTAGGATAGTGATCGAAATTTTCGATGACGAAGTTTCCTTTTAATTCGTCATTTATTCTACATAGCAGGTTCAGGTTGAAGCTGCGTGTATAACCGCTTTTGTCGTTGTAGGCGGCAAGTACTACCCTCGGATCTTTTTTCAAATCGAAGCCGGTTAAAACAAGGTCGCCCGACGATAACTGTTGTCGTAAGCGGTTGCAAAACTGGCCTGCCTTCTCTAAAGGGACGTTGCCAATATTTCCACCTAAAAACAAAACCACTTTTGTTTTACCTGATATTGTTTTTGCCTTCTCAAGCATTTGTAAATACTCGCCATTTAAAGCCTGCAATTGTAATGCGGGTAATTTTTTCGGAAGTTCCTCGTGAAGCAAGTTTATAACGTTACCCGAGATGTCGACAGGAAAATAAGTGAAGTTTATATTGTTTTGAAGTAACTCGTTTAATAAATGAACAGACTTGCTTGCATCGCCTGCTCCTAATTCAACTATATCAAATGTTGACACATAGTTAATCAGAAGGTTGGAAACTTGCTTTGTTTGCTGTCTGAATATCTCCATCTCGCATTTGGTAGGATAATATTCAGGGCAAGCCATTATCTGCTGGAACAGTTTATCACCCTTTTGGTCGTAAAAATATTTTGAATTGAGGAACTTATCTTTCGCACTTAATCCCTGCACCACATCCTGTAGAAATTGGCTCATGTTCTGTTTATTGAGCTAACCTTATGCCGGTATACTGCCAGCGAAGGTGGGGATGAAAAAAATTGCGATAAGTGATACGGCTATGATTTGGCGACGTTACCTGTGAAGCGCCGCGTAGTACTTTCTGGTTTACCATAAACTTTCCGTTATACTCACCAATGGCACCGGGAGCTTTTGTAAAACCGGGATACGGCAAATAAGCGCTTTCAGTCCATTCCCACCTTTGCCCCCAATTAAAATATAGAGCCGCCGCTTCCCATTCAAACTCTGTGGGCAGGCGAATTCCCTTCCAGGCAGCATACGCAGAGGCTTCGTAAAAACTGATATGATTTAAAGTTCCGTTTTCGTCAATCGGTTGTAATCCTTGTAACGTATAATGAAACCAGTTGCCATCAATTAAATGCCAATACATAGGTGATTGAATATCGTTAGTCTTAACCCAATCCCAGCCTTCCGCATGCCAGTACCTGAAATTTTTATATCCGTCAGCCATTATGAACTCAAGATATTCTCCATTGCTTACCAACTCTGTTGCAATCTTATAATCCTGCAGATAAACCTGGTGCGTGCTTAATTCATTATCAAAACAAAACCCCTCCCCTGAATAACCAATCTCATACAACCCTTTTTTAATAGAAACAAACTCATTTGTTGGGGTCTCATTTTGTGAAATATCTGTATCTGAAGAGTAAGCTGGAAACAAAGGATTATGACCAAGAATATATTTTATATCCGTGTGCAAAAGCTCCTGGTGTTGTTCTTCGTGACTGAAGCCTAACAGGATTATATCCTTTAGTTGAGCTCCGGCATTGTTACTTAAAATAGACGTCATAGCATCATCAACATATTTCCGGTAACTATAAACATCTTTAACTGTTGGACGGCTAAGGTTTCCACGATCGGTGCGTATTACCCTTGCGCCAACCGTTTCGTAATAGCTGTTAAAAACATAGTTATAATCAGGGTTGTATTCTTTATAGCCTTTTAAATGTTCTTTTAAAAGAAAGGTTTCGAAGAACCAGGTTGTATGGCCAATATGCCATTTTGGAGGACTTACATCGGCTACCGGCTGTACAACATAATCTTCTGTTTGCAGCGGTGCACATATATCTTCTGTCCGTTTTCGAATGTCTTTGTATTTCTCTAAAAGCGTCATGATTAATTATTATCTATATACATTTTCAATTGAGAAATGGTTTGAATTTCCAAATCTTCTGCCTGTTTTCTCCGCATCATTAAAGCATAGGCATTATTAAAGCCAATAGGCTTAAGCCATTTAATTTGATAACGCCTGCTGAACTCCTGCTGCACATAATTAAAAACGCTGTCCTTATTACTAATCACACTTTCAACGATTTTAGCCGGCGTTTTCAATATCACTAATAAACCTGTTCCGGTGTACTCGGGGTACAGATCGATCTGGTTATTGGTTAATGCATCAAAGCAAATTTTTGTGCCACCTAAACCTGTTTCGGTTTCAACCTTCAAATCGGTATTTGCCTGTATAAGCATCGTGTACATTTGTAACAATATATATTGTTCTCCAAAAATTTTTGACCCCATTCGTATAACTCCCTTGTTTCCATTTCGCGGCTCTTTGTAGAGCTTTTTATCTATCAAAAAATCTTTCGCAACTTTCTCCGGCGACTGCTTTAAGTAGTCAACTTTATAATTTAGTTCCGTCATTATTGAGTCGTTAATCCTGCCTGAAAGAACGTTTAAAACACGCTCTATTTCAGGATATTTTTGGAGGATTTCAAGCCTTACAATGGGCGCCGCATAATAGGGTGGAAAGATGGTTTTATCGTCCTGCAAAACAACCAGGTCATAAGCTTTCAATCTTCCATCGGTGCTGTAGCCGCTTATTACATCTAATTTGCTTTGGTATGCTGCTTTATACATTACGGCGTCGCTGATAACAACTGTTCGTACTCTTAAGTCGTACTTGTCTTTCAGTCCCAGGTAGCCGTCGCTGCGGCCCATAAATTCAGGAGTGAAGCCTGCAAGCATCTTACTGCCGTAAGCACGGGGAAGCATATAGAAAGATGAAAAAACAATAAGTAATATTGAAACAGCCCAGGTTGCTGTTCGTGCTTTTTTCACGTTTAGCTTCTGCACTTTCGAAAGCAAAAAGTCAAATAAGATGGCAAGCAATGCTGCAGGAATGGCACCTGCTAAAATCATGTTGGTATTGTTTAAAGCGATGCCTCCAAAAATAAATTCGCCCAAACCTCCTGCAGCTATGTATGCAGCTAATGTGGCAACACCTACATTTATTACCGTAGCCGTACGAATGCCTGCAAGAATTACAGGCATAGCCAAAGGCAGCTTTACCCTGAAAAGAATTTGAGAGTCGCTCATGCCCATACCTTTTGCCGCATCAATTACAGAAGCGTTAACACCGGTAATGCCGGTATAAGTATTTCGGATGATGGGAAGAAATGCATACAGCATTAACGCAACTATAGCGGGTTGTGCACCTATGCCTAACAGCGGTATCATAAACCCTAACAAAGCAATGCTTGGTATGGTTTGTAATATTCCTGCAAAGCCCAGGATCCAGCCGCTATACTTTTGCTTGTTCGAAATCCAGATGCCAAGCGGAACGCCTATTAATATTGACAGGAATAATGAAATAAAAGTGAGCCCGATATGCTCAAGTGTTTGTTCGAGCAACTTGCCGGATTGCTGCATTATAAAGTTCCATAAGCTCTGTTGCTCATCCATTTGCTAAAGTGGTTTTATGATGAGCGAATGCAGCCATTAAAGATGAAATGTCTAATTGTTTTTGCTGGTTATTTTTACGGGTAATATAAATGTAATCAGAAGCGTTTTTATCGCCTGATAGTAATTCTATAGCAGCCCAAAGACTGCTTTGAGAAGGTATTTCTTTTTCAGTTCTTACTTTCAATTCTACAGGCATAAGCATATCCCATATGTCCTGAACTTTTACTGATTGAAGCTCTAATTGTAAGCGTTGCTGCTGCAAAAACAAGCGAACAAAATCATTTGCCGGCGAAAATAATAATTCAGCCGGCGTACCAATTTGAACAATTTGACCTTTATCCATCAAACATATCCGGTCCCCCAACTCAAATGCTTCCTGCACATCGTGAGTTACCATTACAATTGTTTTTTTTCTTAGCTCGTCGAACTCTCTAAATTCTTTTCTTATACTTGTTCTGGTTACGGTATCTAAAGCGCCAAACGGTTCATCCATTAATAATATGGGCGGCTCTGCGGCAAGTGCCCTTGCCAAACCAACTCTTTGCTGCTGCCCACCACTTAACTGATCGGGGTATAGTGAGCGATAATTAGCTGCAGGCAATTGCAGCTTTTCTAATAATTCATCAATCCGTTTTTTTGTGCGTGCTTTGTCCCACTTCATTAAACGCGGAACAACGGCGATATTTTCAGCTACTGTATAATGCGGAAACAACCCGTGGTGCTGCAATACATATCCAATTCCGCGGCGAAGTTCTTCAGGCGATTGATTAAGGATGTTTTTTCCATTTAATAGAATGTTGCCTTTTGTTGGCTCGGTCAGGCGATTAATCATCCTTAGCGTAGTGGTTTTGCCGCAGCCGCTTGTACCCAGTAAGACGAGCGTTTCTCCTTCTTTTACTTCAAAAGAAATATCATCTGCTGCTTTAGTATTGTTATAAAATTTACTAACCTTTTGAAGGCTGATCATTAAGTTAATTTTGGATTAACCTCGTCAAGATAAACATTTTTTGTAAGCGCGTTTTGCATTTCAAATGAAGTCTTTATCATAAAGCAAGTCCTGGTTTACTATCTATTTTTATAAACTATCAGCAGTGGGAAAAATGTTTCTCATCTTTTGGTTTTTACTAATCCAACATCTATTATAAACTTAGAAACAAGATTTTAAGACAGATTATCTATACGGGTATAAGTAACCTTTTTTTGTGATGTGCTTTTGTTC
>MWVV01000251.1_pt1 | contig 19448 bp, 23 predicted proteins | sample 1047281 | NCBI WGS metagenome assembly MWVV01 (sample SAMN06349986, study PRJNA376086) | soil metagenome | isolation source: PT-2 sample Antarctic (ecotone) soil | place: Antarctica | collected 2015-01-13 | reverse complement strand
GCCGTGCAATTTCGCTCTGCGTGAAGGCGTAATCATCGATTATTTGCGAGAGATCGAATCCGAGTCGTTGCCGCCTGTTCCAAATGTCGAAGATAAAAAGCTGCGCGACGTTTTCGCCATCGGGCGTCGTTACGGTTATGAAGAAACGCACGCTCTGCAGGTGGCGGATGTGGCTGAAAAAATCTTTGACGCGCTCGCTCCAATTTACAGCCTCAAACGGCACGGGCGCACCCTGCTTTCCGCCGCCGCGCTGCTACACGATGTTGGCTACCATATTTCGCACGAGTCACATCATAAACATTCGCATTATTTAATAAAATATTCGGAGATGACCGGTTTTACAGAGTCTGAAAAAAATGTGATCGCCAATGTCGCGCGCTATCACAGAGGCGCGCTGCCAAAAGAAAAACACATTGAATTTATGCAGTTGCTGGAAAAAGAGCGCAAACTTGTCACTCAGCTCGGCGCAATCCTGCGGCTCGCCGAAGCTCTCGACCGCGGTCACGAAAATCACGTCAGTGATATAAAATTCAAACGCGACAAGCGAAATTTATATCTCAAACTGATCAGCGAGAAAGACTGCACAATTGAAAGACAGGCGATTGAGCTTAAAAAAGATTTATTTGAAATGGCATTTAGCTGTATACTAATCGCTCTCTAAAAATATCCTTAAAAATCGCGCTAAAAAGGAGTTGAAATTTTATGCTCGGCAATAAAACTTCCGAAGAATGGGTTGAAGAATACTCGCACAGTCATCAGCATCCAATCAATAAATTAACGCACAAAATCGGCATTCCCCTCATTGCGCTCTCTTTACCGCTTTTTTTATTGTCAGTTTTCGCCAAGGGTTTATGGATTCTGCCGCTTTCGATGTTTGTGTTCGGCTGGATTCTGCAGTTTGTCGGACATTATTTCGAAGGCAAGCCGCCGGAATTCTTCAGAGATTGGCGTTTTCTGTTTGTCGGCTTGCGCTGGTGGTTCAAAAAGGCTTTTAACAAACGATAATCTTTGAGTAAAATTATCCATACACTTTGAAAACCCCAACAAAAAAATCGTTTGTTTTAGTCCTTGATATCGGTACCTCGAGCGTTCGCGCCGCCGTCTATGATTTCGAGGGCAATGTTTTGCCCGAAACAATGGTCAAAAACGAGCGGCGCCTCACGGCGACCGAAGACGGCGGCGCGGAAATTGGTGTTGCCGAAGCGCTCGCGCAAGTTGAGAAAGCGATTGACGAAGTTTTGAAAAAAGCCTCCAAACTCGACGGCGAAATCGAGTACGCGGCGACTTCTTCTTTTTGGCACAGCCTTCTGGGAATTGATAAAAACGGTGTTCCGACGACCAAGGTTTTTGGCTGGGCAGATACGCGCAGTCACAAGCAAGTCGAAATCCTCCGCCAAAAACTTGATGAAGATAAAACGCACAATCGCACCGGAGCGCGTTTTCATTCGAGCTACTGGACGGCAAAACTTTTATGGTTTAGAGACACCAAGCCGAAAGTTTTTCAAAAAACAGCAAAGTGGCTTTCGTTGAACGATTATATTTCACTTAAAATTTTCGGACGCGCGACGACCAGCGTTTCGATGGCTTCGGGAACCGGAATTTTCGATATTCGCAGATGTGTCTGGGACAAAGAATTATTAAATTTGTTGAAAATAACCCCGGAAAATCTGCCGGAAATTGTCGCCGCAGACGCGCAAACTTTTTGCCTGAACGAAACTTACTTAAAACGCTGGAAAAAGTTAAAAAACACAAAATGGTTTGCGGCGATCGGCGACGGCGCGGCAAATAATATCGGCGCGGGCTGCGTCCAAAAATCAAAAGCCGCGCTGATGATTGGCACTTCCGGCGCGATGCGGGTTGCTTTCGAAGGAGATGTCCCGAAAAATATTCCGAAAGGTTTGTGGTGTTACCGAATTGACCGCCGGAGAGTTTTGATCGGTGGAGCTTTGTCTGACGGCGGCGGACTTTATCGCTGGCTCAAGGACAATTTAAATCTCAGATGCTCGGACGACGAACTCGAAACGGAAATCGCCAAAAACGCGCCCGACGCGCACGGTTTAACGTTTTTGCCGTTTTTCGCGGGCGAGCGAAGCACCGGTTATCACGAGTCGGCGCAGGGCGCGATTTTAGGTTTACGCTCCAGCACAAACGCCGTTGAAATAACGCAAGCCGCGCTTGAATCAGTCGCGTTTCGCTTTGCCGAAATTCACGACCAACTCAACGACGTTCTAATAATCCGTGAAATTATCGCCTCCGGCGGGGCGTTGCGCGAATCGCCAGTCTGGACACAGCTCATCGCTGACGTTTTAGCACAAGATTTAATTTTGCCCGGTACGCAGGAAGCCTCCGGACGCGGCGCAGTCCTTCTCGCGCTCGAAGCAATCGGCGAAATAAAAAGTATCGCCGATTTGGAAACGCCGAAAGGACAATCGTTCAAGTTCTGTAAAAAACGCCACGAAATTTACCGGAAAGCACGGGAAAGACACGAAAAACTTTATAATTTGCTGATATGCAAATGACGCTAACAAATTTTGAAAGTTTTGTTGAATCAAAAATTATTGAGCGCGGTTTGGATTATTTCCAAAGCGGTGACGTTAAAAAACTCGATAAAGTTGATGAAAACGAGTTCAGCGCGGTCGTTTTCGGCAACGAAAAGTACAGCGTTTATATCAAAACAAACGGCAAAGAAATAATCGAACACGAATGCGACTGTCCGTACGATTACGGCGATGTGTGCAAACATAAAATTGCCGTTTTCTATGCGATGCGCCATGGAAAGTTTAGCGACACGGGCGACAAGTTAAATTTGCTCCTTGAAAACCTGGACGATTCGGCGTTGAAAAGATTCGTCTCAAACTTGCTCAAAAAAGACCACGGTTTCAGACAAAAATTCCTGCGCGAATTTGACGAAAATTTTGAGGAAGATGACGAAGATGATTTTGAAGATTATTATTGAAAATAACCTAAAAATTTACAATTCAAGTATGCCGTTATAATATACATTTGAGAGTGAAAGATATTATTTCCAACTGCAGAGGTTTAGGGTAGGATGAAGGAAATTCCAGCAATAGTTTTTACCGCGATTTTGATTGCAGCCTTCTATTTTGGGGCATTAGTTTAGACTGGGAAAAATTATGCCAAGTAATTCAGCGAACAACTTTGATAATTCTCCGGCGCTGATTCGGCTGGCTCGTCTCTATACTTTTTACTTTCCTTTTAATCGAGGCAAAGGAAGAATTTTCGCGGCGGCTAAAAAATTCTCCCGGACGCTTCCGCGCAGTGTTGTTACCGAAACAAAGGACGGCAGACGATTCGACGTGGGCTTTCGAGATTGGGCTGAGGATTCGATTTATTTTCTCGGAACTTATGAAAACTTCTGCACTGAAACAGTAAAAAAATATATCGGGCGTGGCGATGTCTGTCTCGATGTCGGCGCGAATATGGGATGGTATTCGACGCTTTTTCGAGACATCTGCGACACGGAAGGCGCGGTTCACTCGTTTGAACCTGTGCCGCAAACTTTTGCCGAACTCGAAAAAAACGTCGCTTTGAATGGCTCGCCGCCGAATGTTTTTCTCAACAATTTCGGACTCGGCGACGAAGAAAAAGAAACAGAAATTTATCTATTTGACGATTTGCCGTCCGGACACGCTTCGCTCGCGCCGGGGAAAACGCATTCGGCACAGGCGATTTTGATAAATATTAAAACGCTCGATTCTTATTTAGAGATGCGCAAAATCAAACAAGTTGATTTCGTCAAAGTCGATGTCGAAGGCGCGGAAATGATGTTTCTGCGCGGCGCGAAAAAACTGTTCGAACAGCCAAAAGCACCGGTGATTTTTATGGAAATGGCGCTCGGAACGACGAAGGAATTTGGATATAAACCCAATGATTTAATTGAATTTATTAAAAATCAAGCCACCTATGATTTTTACGCGCTTGATGAAACTAAGGAAAAGCTCATTCGCATCGAAGGCTTTTCCGACGATCAAATCGGCGCTAATGTCTTGTGTGTCCCGCGAAAATAACCAATAAAATTTTAAGAAAATAAAAAATTATGACAATCGCAACCGAACCGAAAAAGAAAATTGATTTAGACCAACTTTGCATCAACACCATCCGAACTTTGTCTTTAGACGCCGTGCAGAAAGCCGAATCGGGACATCCCGGCTTACCGCTTGGAATGGCTCCGACAGGTTATGTTTTATGGACGAAGTTTATGCGCTACAACCCGAAAAATCCGAAGTGGTTTAACCGCGACAGATTTTTGTTATCCGCAGGACACGGCTCGATGCTGATTTACAGCTTGCTGCATTTGACCGGCTACGATTTACCGATGGACGAGTTAAAGCGTTTTCGTCAACTTCACTCACAAACGCCCGGGCATCCGGAAAATTTTATGACCAAAGGCGTTGAAATCACGACCGGACCTTTGGGACAAGGTTTTGCTAACGGTGTCGGGATGGCGATGGCGCAGGAACATCTGGCTGCAAAATTTAATCAAAAAGGTTTTCCGATTATTGACCATTACATTTACGCGATTGTTTCGGACGGCGATTTGATGGAAGGCGTGTCGTATGAATCAGCTTCGATAGCGGGACACCTCAAACTCAAAAATCTGATTTATTTTTACGACGATAATAATATAACGATTGACGGCTCGACCGATTTGGCTTTTACCGAAGACGTGACCGAGCGATTTGAATCGTGCGGCTGGCACGTTCTTGTTGTCGAGGACGGTAACGATTTAAAGGCGATTGAAAAGGCAATCAGAGACGCGCACAAAATTAAAGATAAGCCGAAATTGATTCGCGTGAAAACGATTATCGGTTTCGGAATGCCGAAAGCGGGAACGTCGAAAGCGCACTCGGACGCGCCGGGCGAAGAAGCGGTCAAAGAAACAAAACGCAATCTCGGTTGGGACGAAAACAAACATTTCTATGTGCCGAAAGAAGCGTCGGCGCATTTCCGGGAAGCGATAAAACACGGCGCGAAACTCGAAAAAGATTGGGACGCGCTCGTTGCAAAATACGAAAAAACGCACGGCGATTTGGGCAAGACTTTGCAGGAAACTCGAAAGAATAAATTGCCCGCCGGTTGGGAAAAATCGCTGCCGAAATTCGACGACGTTGAGGCGAAAGCGACCCGCGCTTATTCGGGCGAAGTCATCAACGCGATTGCCGATGTCGTTCCGCAGCTCATCGGCGGTTCTGCCGACCTCGCGCCGTCGAACAACACGACGATAAAATCTTCCGCCGATTTCCAAGCCGGACACTATGAAAACCGCAACATTCATTTCGGTATCCGCGAACACGCAATGGGCGCGACGATGAACGGAATGTCTCTCTACGGCAGCGTGATTCCGTTCGGCGGCACGTTCCAAACTTTCTCGGATTATATGCGCCCCGCGATTCGTCTTGCCGCGCTCTCCGGCGTGCAGACGATTTTCGTTTTCACGCACGATTCCATCGGTCTCGGCGAAGACGGTCCGACGCACCAATCGGTCGAACACCTCGCCGCCCTCCGCGCTATTCCGAAACTCGCCGTCATTCGCCCGTGCGACGCGCACGAAACCCGCGAAGCCTGGCGCGCCGCTCTCGAACGCGACAACGCGCCGACGGCTTTTGCATTTTCGCGCCAAAAGGTCGCTTTGATTGACCGCAAAAAATTCGCCGATGCAAAAGGCTTGCACAAAGGCGCGTATATTTTAGCTGAAGCCGAAAATAAGCAAGGCAAAGCGTCTGCACCGAAGATGATTATCATTGCGACCGGCTCGGAAGTCGGCTTGGCGATGCAGGCGCGTGAGCAGTTAAATTTAAGCGGAATGCCGACGCGCGTCGTCTCAATGCCGTGCTGGGAATTTTTCGACGAGCAACCGCCGAAATACAAAGAATCCGTCTTGCCGTCAAACGTCAAAGCGCGTCTGGCAATCGAAGCGGGCGTTTCGCTTGGTTGGCACAAATACGTCGGCGACACGGGCGATACACTGACGGTTGACAAATTCGGAGCAAGCGCGCCCGGCGATGATGTTTTCAAAGAGTTCGGTTTTACGGTTGAAAACGTCGTGAAGAAAGCGAAAAAGCTAGTTTGATTTTGTGCTAAAATTTTAGCGAGGTGAGATTTATGCAAACTGATGTTGTGCAAACTATTGTCGAAAAAGTAAAGGTTCTGTCGGCGGAGCAGCAGGAAAAGGTTTTGGAATTTGTTGCCGCTCTCGATATTCCTAAAAAAACGATTTGGGATAAACTTGATGAGCGTTTAAAAAATGTTCCGCCGGAAGAGTTTGCCGAAATTCCCGCCGACGCTTCCGCTAATCTTGACCATTATCTTTACGGCGCACCGAAAAAATGAAACGAATATTTATTTTTTGAATTTAGTCTTTTTGATGTAATCTTCAATATTTAGTAAAACGCCTTCCAAATATGAAGTTGCATCGTTTTTATAGGAAATCATATCTTGAACGGTCGGAACTTGACCACATTCGGTAAAAGTTTTTCTACCGTGAGCAAGGTAATTTCGATTAGCCTTTATGGTTTCCAGGCATACGCCAGCCCTTTCCCTTACTGTTCCTACTTTGCTGTTAAATCCGCAAATGGTTGCTATTTCTCTAATTTTTTTTGCATCGATGTTACCGGATATATCAAAAACATTTGTTTCACCGGCATTCAATTTTTCTAATGCAACCTTAAATTCAATTATTGAATTGTTTATTATTTCTTCTGCAAGCTCTTGAAAATTCTTTTTTAGGGTTGAATCACTGGCTTCTCTGAGATTTTTAATTTTTTGCTTTATCCACAAATCTTGAACTTCTTGAGACAGTTCCGTAAAGTTGAGTTTCTCATTTTTGACGGCTGTAAGAATTTCCCAGATTGAATTTCTGCAAGAGGCTTCAACTAAATTGTATATTAGCAGGAAACCATTCGCTCTTAGTATTCTCAATAGTTTTAAGTCAATTTTGGATGTTTTAGTTTTTCCGAGTTCGGAATAACTAATTTTCGGCATATCCTTGTGAAGTTTTTCTAAAAACTCAAAATACTTATTTATTTCGGCTTTTCGTTTATCAAAATCACTTTTTACCTTTTTCATATTTCAAGTCTGATTTTTTTGTGACGTTGAGTAAACAATTTTTCACAAAATTTACTCTGGAGGTTAATCTCCCCGTATTATTGCTTCCGTCGGAAGCAACCTCATCATCAAATTCCATTGAGTCTAACCAATCCATGTATGCAGGTTTTAAGTCAGACTTTTCTTGCAATGCTAGAAAACAACCGACTGATATTGCCTCAAATCTAACTCTTGGAGTCGAATTTGAGTTAGCTGATTTAGCAAAACCATAAGGGAAAAATTTTTCTACAAAAGAAAGCATCGTTTTGAAATATTCTTTTAGTTTTTCTTTGTCAAATTTATCTTTGTTTTTTATCTCAACATAATCGTTTAAAAAGCCTTGTCCTTTAGTTTTTGAATCCGTACCTAACTCCGTATAAGCAAAAAATCTTAACACCAGTTCTTGAGCATCACCTCTCTTAATTTTATCTTTGCTCAAAGGAGCTAACTTCTCAAATAATTCGTCTTTTGAACATTCAATTATAAAATTATAAAAATCGCCTGAAAAAGAGCCTTTTCTAATTTCGCTGGGACTTGCCGGCAAACCGGATGTGTTTATTCTATAAAATATATCTTGTTTTACTTCTTCAGTTGCTTTATCGGAAATAATTTGAAATCGCAATCCGATGGTTTGAAATTTGTTTTGTCTGGCAGGGTCTAAATCCGTGTAGCTAAAACCGTTCAAGGAATCAAGTTTTTTTAAATTTTTCAGAATTAATCCGTTGTTAACAAATTCATTAATGGTTCTGATTCTTTGTGAGCCGTCAATTACTTCAATAAATCCCGTTTTATCGTCCAAAGAACCAAAGATAGGTTGTATCGGAACACCGAGAAAGAGTGACTCGATAAATCTACACATATCCTTTTCAGCCCAAACAAAATTTCTTTGATAATTCGGAATATAAATACTTGCTCCATCTTTAATCAAGCCGGTTTTAAACTTATAAAGTAATACTTCGATAGGATATTCCAAAGAATCGTAGTCGTAAGGAATTTTTAATTCTTTCAATTGTTTTTCTGCTTCTTGAATATCTTCGGCAGTTATTTTTTTTGTCGCCATTTTATTGCTCAAAATAATTTTGTAAATGTTGCTTTACACTTTTTGAAATAGCTCGACCAAGTTCAACGGGAACAGCATTTCCAATGTGTCGTTGAAGTTGCGTATAAGTTACTTCTCCTTTTTCAGGATTACTAAACTTGTATTTTGGTGGAAAAGATTGAAGAATCGCCGCTTCTCTTAGCGAGATGGCTCTATCTTGTTCGGGATGCCCGAATCTTCCGTTTCCCAATCCGGTGCAATGCGTGGTAAGTGTCGGTGCTTGATCGTCCCATTCCATTCTGCCGTAAACATCGCCGAATGTTTTGCCGGATAATTTCTTGTGGCATTTCAACTTTAATTCGTCCGACCAATCTCTCCAGCTTCCGCCTTGTTTCGTCGCTTGTATTCTTTTTTTGTTCAAAGAAGATAATTTTTGCGCTCTGTGAAACGGGTCTTTTTTGTAGATTTCGCCGTCTTCAATCTTAGGCAGTTTCTCTATGGCTTGTCTTACGGTCGGCGCGTTCTCTCTATTGTAAATCGGAGGCAGCAAATCAATTTTACCGAATTTAGATGCAAGTAAAACCAATCTTTTTCTTTTTTGAGGAACTCCATATTCCGCGCAGGCAATAATTTTTTTCGGGTCTGAGAAAAAGTAGTTATTGCTTTTCAGCGTATCTATGAACTCAGCATAAACGCCTTTTTTGTCATATCTTGCTAATTGCGGCACATTTTCCATTGAAACAATGTCAGGTTGAACAGCTTCAATTATTTTGGCGAATGAGCGAAGCAAACTCCATTTCTCGTCTTCATTTTTCGGTTTCAGCCCGGAAGTATATCTTGAAAACGGTTGGCACGGCGCACAGCCAACCAAAATTTTAATGGAATTTTCGGGAAAGAGATTTCTTATCGTGTCAATGTTAATCTCGCTTATGTCGTCGCAGATGAATTTCGCTTTGTTGTTTTGCTCGAATGCAAATTCACAAGATTTGTCGGAGTCAACTCCGGCAACCACATTAAATTTTTCCAAGACAAAACCGTGAGCCAGTCCGCCTACTCCACAAAACAAGTCAACTACGGCGCACTGTTCTAAAAATTTCATTCGATTTGTTTTTACCCGCGTTAGAATTGAAAGACATTCGATAATTTCACTTACTTTTTATCATATCTTGTTTGTTACTATCAATAGAAGCTAGTCTTTTCTTGTATCGGATTAAGTGTTTTATGGCTGACATTTTCTCGAAAACCAAACGGAGTGAAATAATGTCTAAAGTTTCGGGCAAAGAAACAAAGCCTGAAATTTTCATAAGAAAGTTTCTTTTCGCGCAAGGTTTCAGATACAGAAAAAACGACAAACGATTTCCCGGAAAACCAGATATTGTTTTGCCGAAATATAAAACCGTGATTTTCGTTCACGGGTGTTTTTGGCACGGTCATCAGAATTGCAGAAAATCCGCTTTGCCTCAAACCAATTACGAATTTTGGAAAAATAAAATTCAAGGAAATACCGAAAGAGATAAATCAAATCAAAAACAACTGAAAAAACTCGGTTGGAAAATAATTGTCGTTTGGCAATGTCGGATAAAAAATCGTGACCTGTTTGAAAAAACTATGAAGCGCGTTGTTCAAAAAATTACCGCTTAGATTTCTTTGACGAATCGTCGGCTGACAATTGTTCGCCGGCATCTTTTTCAAGCAAATCCACGATATATTCTTCGACACTTTGACCGCGAATCATAGCTTTTTCTTCTAAAATTTTATAGACGCTTTTGCGAACGTGAATTGTCAGCGTCGTTGTTTCCATAAATGAAACTTTAGCATAAAATGTTTTTGATTGAGAACGAAAATTATGACGACGAAAGAGACATTGTTAGAACAATTTACAGCTTGTTACGACGAAAACAGTTAGTTTGTCGCGCTGAAAAATGCGGTGAAAAATCTGACGGCGGAGCAGGCGATTTGGAAGACGGAAAATCTTGACAATTCGATTTGGGAAATTTTGAGTCACCTGAATTTTTACAACGAAGCGTATCTAAGACGAAACTTTTGCGGGCGCGGAAACAATTTCGGAAGAGGCGTGGCAGTCGGAGATTGAAAAATTTGACTCGATAATGACCGAATGGCGAAGTTTGCTTGAAGATGCTGAGGAAAGCAAATTTGTCAAAGCGGTTTCCGCAACGAATTCGTCGGCTTGGAGTTCGCTGCTCGCGCACGTCAATGTTCACAACGCGCATCACGGCGGGCAAATCGTCGTTATCAGAAAACTGCAAGGAAGTTGGAATGCAAAACAAGGAGTTTCTTAAGTTAAATTAAATTGAACTGTCTCTGATTATCTCTTGAAATTTCACCGCATCTTCCGTCATACGGATATTGTTAAAGAATATATATGAAGGTTTCCCTTCGGGCATCATCGCAGCTAATTCTTCTAATTCCTCCGCTTCGTATTCGTATCGCCAGCCGCCGCGCCCGTGCAGTCGGTAATAACATTTTTCGGGCGTGACGGTTTTTGCCGCGAACGGGTCGACAACGTGCCATAAATCGTATTTTTTGCAAATGCTTTTGATGAGTTTATCATCCCAATCGCCGCGCGGCTCCCACACGAAATTAAACTCTTTGCGCTCAATGCCGGAGAAGAATTGCTCTAAGTATGAAATGTTTTCCTGATACGGTTTAAAGCTTGCCGGACATTGAAATAAAATTGTTTTTGCTCGCAGGGCTTTTGCGCACACAAGAGTTGTTTCCCACGCTTCTTTGACGATTGCAGTCGGTTGGAAACGCCCGGCTTCTTCGCGTTCGGTTTCGGATAACTTCTTTTTTAAGCGTTTATAAGTCGGACTTTTTGCTTCGTGAGTGATTAATTGCCAGGCTTTGACGGTAAACTCAAATTCGGGTGGAACCGCTTCGCGCCAACGCTCGAGCGTGGCGATTTGTGGAGGTTGATAGAAGGTTTGTTGAACTTCCACCGAGGAGAGAAGCTGCGCGTATTCGGTTTTGTTGGTACGAAACCCGCACGTGCCGATTTTTACATCGCTCTTCATACGCACTTCCTTGGCAGTTAAAATTACTCAGCTTTTGACGTTTTTCCGCGCCATCGCCATAAGTTCTTCGGGCATCCATTTGCTCAAATTTTTAGCTTCGGCTTCGGCGATGCCTTTGTGTCGATTGCGCCATTCTTTTTCCGGAGCGTCTTCGCGCATCGATTCTTTCGGAAAATTCTCGACCTGTTCGAGGCTAATGATAATTCCGTGCGCGATTTCCGCCCAGTCTTCGGTTTGGATTCCGCGCAAAACTACGGGAAGCCCGGCTGTCCAATCTTCTTCGGGCGCGATATTGTCATATTCAGGAATGGTCAATTGCGCGCTTGAGGGAAAAGGTTTTCCGTCAAATTCGCTGATGATTTGTGATTTAATATCTTTATACGAAATGTTGGCGTTTGACTCTCTGATGGCGAGCGCGCGCCGAAAAATATTGGATACAGTCGTTTGATCTGGCATTATTTTGCTAAAATCTCCTAAAATTATGAAAGAAAAATCAACCACAGATTAACACAAATAAAATGGATATTGGAAAATCCATAAATGATAATGAAAACTTTGATTTTAAAAAGTTCTTTAACTCCAATACACTTTTAACTTTAATAGACCTTCGACGTTATCCCTAAAAATTATTTGTGCCGAACGGTCGGCGGCTGTCAAATTCTTATGCGAAAATTTATTTATCAGCTTCATCTGTGGCTCGGACTCTTTGTTTCAATTCCGGTTTTGGCGTGGGCGGTGAGCGGTTTTCTATACGCCTTGCCAAACACGGTCGAAGGCGGGAAAATTGACGTGATTGATAACTCGCGCGTTAAAGTTTCGCCAACTGACGCCATTGCGAAGGCGCACGAATTTGCCGGGAAAACTTTGCCGACAACCGCACTGACTTTGCTGATGCGCGACGGCAAACCATTTTATCAGGCGGTCGGCGGGATGGGGATGGATTCGATTCTTGTCGATGCCGAAAGCGGGCAGGTTTTGATTACTCCCGCGCCGAATGCGGCAACCAGATTTTTTCGGCAGGCGCATTTTTATTATTTTGCCGGAAGCTGGCAAACCTGGCTTCTGCTTTTATTTTCGGCGCTGGCAAGTTTTTCGGCGCTTTCGGGTATTTATCTGAATTATATTCACTGGTTTGGACGAACAAACAGAATGCGGAAAAAACTGCCTAAATAAATTTTATTGGCGCGTACTAATTATCTGCAACTGAAATCTCCGGTTGGCGGGCAATTTTTTCTTGTTTTTCCGCATCTGAAAAATTAGTCTTTCAACTAAAAAGGAGAAAATTATGAAAACATTTTTAGCTTTAGCAATTTTGCTCTCCGGTTTCCTGTTTACCTCGGCGCAAACCGAGCAGGCGCCGCTTCTGGAAACGGAAATTAATTACAAAGACTGGACTTATAGAAATGTCCGCGATGATAAAAGCCTTAATTTACGCGAAGCAACAAAAGGCAAAAAACTCGTGATGGTCGTTTATTTCGCGCCGTGGTGTCCGAACTGGAAACACGAAGCGCCGTTCGCGCAGAAACTTTACGAAAAATATAAAAAAGATGGTTTGGAAATCGTTGGTGTCGGCGAATATGATACGGTGGCGGCGATGAAAACGAATCTGGATACGTTTAAAATTACGTTTCCCGTCGTTTATGAATCGGATTCTACTCAAACAAAACAGAAAACTCTGCATTACGAATATCGCAAAGCCGTCGGCGATACACGCAGTTGGGGTTCACCTTGGAATATTTTTATCGAACCGACAAAGATTGAGAAGAAAGGCGACGTATTATTAAAAAAAGCGTTTATTGCGAACGGCGAATTGATCGAAGCGGATGCCGAAAAATTTGTTCGTCAAAAATTAGGATTGACGGCGGAAGAAAGTAAAACTGCAAATTTATCCAAAAAGTAAATCAAAATTTGCGAGCCGGGCAAAAGTAATTTGACTTTTACCAAATTTTTAAAAACTGCAAATTTTCGCGTTAACACCGATGAATTCAAAAAAAAATTCGCATATAATATTTTACCGGATTAATTCATTTGTGTTTACCTGCGTTTATCTATGTTTAATTTCCACTTTTATTTACGCTCAATCCGGGCGCGTCAAACCGGCGGAAACCGCGGTTCCAACCACATCTCCGCGTTCGCGCGTCATCTATGTTCCGACTCAAAACGGCTCGCCGATTCCCACTCCCACACCAATTCCGCAAACTACTTTTAACGAAAATGAGACGGACATAATTCGAGTTGACTCGTTTCTTATTCCGATTCCGGTTTCGGTAATTAATTCGAACGGGCGGGTGGTTGATGACTTAAAACTCACAGATTTTTCACTTCTGGTTGACGAAAAAGCAGCTGAAATCAGTGAGTTAACGCGTTCCGAAACACCAGTCAGGCTCGCCCTGCTTTTTGACAACAGTTCGAGCGTCACGCAGGCGCGTGAATTTGAGAAAAAAGCGGCAATTAAATTTTTCAAACGTGTTCTGCGCCCCGACAAAGATCTCGCCGCGTTGTATTCAATTTCTACCGGCTCGCGGCTTGAACAGCCTTTGACAAAAAACACTACTCAACTCGCTCAGGCAATCGAAAATTTTCCGCTGCCGCAGGGGGCGACCGCGCTGCTGGACGGCGTTATCAAAGCGGCAAATTATTTATTGGAAGCGGACGGACGGCGCGTGATCGTCATTGTTTCCGACGGCGAAGACACAAATAGCGATTTAGAAACAACTTTGGAAAAAGTTGTTCGCGCCGTGCAAGTTGCTAACTGTCAGGTTTATGTCATCAAGACAACCGAATTTGAAAATTTTAAGAAAACAGGTCTGCGCGGCGGAAACGCCAATATTCGCGCGCTTACGGCGGAGAGAAGAATGCAGGAACTTGCCGCGCAGACCGGCGGCACGGTTTATTCTCCGATTGACGAACGCGAACTCGACCAAGCCTTCGACCAACTCGCCGCCGAACTCTCGCAACAATATATTTTGAGTTATTATCCTGAAGAGCGCGACAAAGCCGGACAATTTCACGCAATTTCCCTTAAAATAAAAGGGCGCGGAAATTTGAATGTCAGAACAAGAAAAGGTTATTACATTGATAAACGGTAAGTGGTAAATGGCAAATAGTAAATGGTTGATTGCTTGTTTCTTGAAATTACCGTTTACCATTTACAATAAGCCATTATGCTTGAAGAATATTTACGCCAATTTCTTGAACACCTCCGTTATGAGCGCAACGTCAGCACTCACACTCTGCGCAATTACTCCAGTGACTTATACCAGTTTCACGAACACATCGCGCCGCCGCAGTCTAACGGGACGCGCATACAAATTCCGGTCAAAGATGTCGATCATTTGACGATTCGTGAATGGATGGCGAATCTTCACGGGCTTAATAAAAAGAAAACTTCAATCGCCCGCAAACTCGCTTCCCTTAGAACATTTTTTCAATTTCTCGTCCGCGAAGGCGTGCTTGATAACAACCCTGCAAAACTCGTCGCAACACCGCGCATTGAGCGCAAACTGCCGAATCATCTTTCGATGGAAGACGCCGTCCGCTTTATCGAATCGCCTGATCTTGAAACAGATTTAGGAAAACGCGACCGCGCGATCTTGGAATTCCTTTACGCCACCGGAATGCGCGTCGGCGAACTCGTTAATCTGAATCTCAAGGATATTGATTTTCGAGAAAAGCTCGTGCGCGTTACCGGTAAACGAAAAAAGCAGCGAATTCTTCCGTTCGGCGAACCGGCGCTGCAATCTCTGATGTTTTACTTAAACGAAGCGCGAGCGGATTTTTTAAACAGTTGCCCGCCTGCCGAAAGAGATGAAGCGGCTGTTTTTCTAAATTACCAGGGAACGCGCATCACAACCCGCAGCGTCGGGCGAATGGTCGACAAATACATCAAACAAACCGCCGACATTCACGACATCTCGCCGCACAGTCTGCGCCATTCGTTTGCGACGCACCTGCTCGATTCAGGCGCCGATTTGCGCGACATCCAGGAACTTCTCGGACACGCCCGCCTTTCGACAACGCAAATTTACACGCACGTTTCGATGGAAAAACTAATTGAAGTTTATGACCGGGCGCATCCTAAGGCGTAAAATAAGAATCAAAGATTTTTCAAATTTTAAATTTAATAATATTTAAAAGTAAAAAAATTATGAATGGAATACCAGCTTACTGTGATTATTGCAAAAGAACTATTACTGCACCGAATCTTTTTGGCGGATCCGGTGAGGCTGATATTACTTTTGAAAATTCCGGTGTTAGCTGTCCACATTGCGGGCGGATGGCTAGAATTCTTGATGGAACTTACAGCTACCGAGCAGAAGTTGTTAAATTATTATCGGGTCCTAAAATTACTGTCGAGAGATTAAGAGAGCTAGAAAGAATTCTTAGAGATGCAAATAAAAACAAATCAACTTCAGAAGAGATAGCGCAAACTATCAAAAAAGAATTACCTGAATTATCGCTTTTTGCAGATTGGCTAAAGCAACACAGTCCAACAATTGTTATCGGACTGCTAACAATTGTTGTCCAGCTTTACACACATTTTGACAACAAACAAACTGCGTTGAAAACAGCGGCGACCGCGCAACCACCTCCACAAGTCATTAATCAAACTACTAACAATACGACTGTTAACAATGTTAAAAATGTTAGTGCTCCAAACAGCTATCGTCGACCTAAACAATTTAGAAAGAAAAAAGGACGTAAGTTTCCAAAAAAATAATTAAAAAAGAGACATGATAATCTTCGTTGCCTTTTTGATTTATTCAGAGCCCGTTCAGTTAACTTTTATGACGCCAGAACTATTTCGCTTTCTCCTGAGCAATACCCTTGAAAGCCATTATGCCGAAATCAGTTAGTGATTGATGATCTTGGGTCACAATACCATTACCCCTAAATCCAGTTATTGCTCCCCCATTTACAGTAGACACCGGCGGATTCCAACTTTTTCCAGTTTCTACCATATTCTTATTGAATTCGGAGAAAGCCTTAATCAATTGTTCTGGAGTTGCACCAAGAACAAATTCAACGCCCAAATAATCAATGATCTGTGAAATATTTTGTTTTGTTAACGGAGAAAGATCAGATATATTTGTTGTAGGAACCATAATCATCAATACCTCAAGAATTTTGTATTAAAAAAAACATAAACTTGCAGCCTGTAATTTTTAGTTATTTTACTATTATATCTCGAGCTTATCAAAATCAAAATTCGCATAGATATTCTTCGCGTTGTTCTCCGAGGCAGATTTATGAAGTTTAATTTTCAGTCGCTAACGCTCGCGCGGGCGGTCACGGTGCCACGGCGGTTTGAAGCGGAAAAGATTAGCCATAGTGCGGGTTGGGCTGAGGAGCATTCGGCTGAAAATGATGGCGAAAAAATTATCCGTACCGCGTTCGATGCGTTTCATTATAAAACGGTCAATCGCGTCTTCGCCGATGAGCCAAGCCGTGCCGACGGTCGGTGTTATCACGATATCAATGTAAGTTTGTTTGCCTTTTAATCCGACGTTGCCGATTGACGCCTGGCTAATCGGTCCGATTTCAAACTGCGTGCTCCACGCCGCCGACCACGCCATCGCTTTCAAACGGCTGCGCCAGTAATCGCCGGATTTGCCGAATTGCTGTTTTAATCCTTTCGGGTCATTCTGAACCTGGATAAATCCGAGGAACGAACCCTGCATCGGATGCGCGATGTAGTTGGTGAAAAATCTTCCGCCGTCCGCCCATCCGTGCAGGGACTTGACCGATTTAACGTAATCTTTAAAAAATTTTCCTTTAAGGGCTTGGCGCGTTTTCAGTTGGGTAAAAGCGTAACCGTGCTGAACGCCGAGAAAAATCAGCGATTGCCCAACCGCCGCCCGCCACCGAAAGCTTTCGTCAACGGTTAGCGTAGTATCCTTCGCGTCGTCGGACAAATCCGTGATTAATGATCGCGCAGGCAAAGACGATTTACGGTCGCCAACAGTTGTAGCGTCGTCAAATATTAACCGCCTTTCGCGTTTGCCGGTAAAATAAAAATTTGTCGCCAAGCCGTTACTTTCTGTTTTACCGAAGGCATCGAGTCGTTTGGTTTTCTGCGTAAACCTTTCAGCGTCGCTTTTCGGTTCGGCAGCATTTTTCACGCCAACTTTTGCTTGTAAGATATGTTGCAAATCAGTCGAATCTACTTTTTTGCCGTCGCTCTCGGATTTTTTTAAATCTGCTTCGTCATTAGTCGGCAGTCCAACTTGCGGCGCTTTCAATTGTGCTTGAGCATCCGAATCTGGAATCCAATTTTTATCCTGGGCTGAAAGCCCCGGCGAAAAAATTATAAACAAACTCAAACAGATGACAAAAATCAAATAGCTGCAATTATTTAAAAACATTTGTGTTAAATCCTTTGTTGTTGAAAAGCCTGCTGATTTATGAATTTTATTCCATCTCTGATTCGTCAATATCAAAATTCGCGTAAACATTTTGCACGTCGTCGTGGTCTTCAATCGCTTCGTAAAGTTTGAGCATCTTCTGCGCGTCCGTGCCTTCGAGTTTGATGTAATTTTGCGGAATCATTGAAACTTCGGCGGCTTCCGGTTCGATTCCTGCCGTTTTTATCGCTGTGTTGACCGTTTCAAAACTATCGGGCGCGGTTAAAATTTCAAAGCTGTCGCCGTCGTCCTGCACATCGTCAGCACCGGCTTCGATGGCAATTTCAAAAAGTTCTTCTTCAGGCTTGGCGTTTTTACCGACTACGATGTAGCCTTTTTTATCGAACATCCACGCGACCGAACCCGCTTCGCCGAGATTGCCGCCGTTTTTCGAAAACAGATGGCGTAGTTCGGCGACGGTTCGATTGCGGTTGTCGGTCATCGTTTCAATCAACACGGCGACGCCGCCGATGCCGTAACCTTCGTAAGTTATTTCTTCGTAATTAACGCCTTCGAGTTCGCCCGTTCCGCGTTTGACGGCGCGGTCAATCGTGTCATTCGGCATATTGGCGGCTTTGGCATCAGTTACCGCTTTGCGCAGCCGCGCGTTTGATTCGAGGTCGCCGGTGCCGCCCGTCCGCGCCGCGACCGCGATTTCTTTTATCAATTTGGTAAAAACCTTGCCGCGCTTGGCGTCTAACGCACCTTTTTTGTGTTTAATTGTGTGCCACTTGGAATGTCCGGACATTTTTGTAATTTCCTGTTTTTTTGGGATTTAGACGAAAGAGAAAATATATCACGCCAAAAAATTTCTTCGCAAATACATTTCGTTACAATTTTTTTACAATGCCGTCACGTTCATTTCACTCGCGCCTGTTTTAATTCAAATCAGAGAGGAATTTTTGACATTATGCAAAAAGAAACGACCGTGCTTTTATTATGCGTTTTAGTACTGTTTGCCGACGGCATCTGTTTTTGGCAGACACTGAATCTGTGGCAGGAAGCCGAAATCAACCTGAGTAAATTTTTTTTGAGCGCCATCGCGATTTTGCAAATTCTACTGGCGTTTTTAATTGTTTGGCTCAGTTATTTTCTGCTGCGAAAAACTCGCTTTAAACAATTTAGAAAATTAAAAGTTGAACAAAGTTGAGAGTTTTTCAGAATTGGCGCCGAATATTTTTATTTGTTTGATTTTTGCGGTCTGACCGCTCAATATCTCGACCGCGCTCTTCGACACGCCGAATTGTTTTGCCAGGACTTTGATTAATTCCGCGTTTGCCGCTCCGTCAACCGGCGGCGATGCAATTTTAATTTTCAACACCCCGTCGTGTTTGCCAACAATTTCGCTTACCGAAGCTCGCGGCACAATGCGCACGATGAAAATTAAACTGCCGTCCTTTTCGGTAAATTTCATTTCTAAAATTATAAGACAAATAACTACCAATAAACACCGATAGATACAAATAAGATGAACGCATTTTCGCCAATTACATTTATCTCGTTTACCCTTAATCTAAGTTATCAGCGTTTATTTTCTTAATAAACAAATGTCCGCAGCACAATTGATTGCAGAAACCCAAGCACGAGCAAAATCAGCATCGCTGAAATATCAAACATCCCGATTGGCGGAATAAGGCACTGGACGGGCAACAAAACCGGATCGGTCACGCGCCGCACAAAACCGAGGAAAGTGTTGCGCGTAAAAACAAACCACGTCGAAAGAAAGCGTATAAAAATAAACAAAATAAACAGGCTGATCGCTCCGTAAAGCAGAAAACCGATTAACGCTCTGACGTTTCCGGTACGGGCGCTCTCCGTTAAACCGTCCACGACAAAAAATGTATTGTGGATAATTTGCAGTGAAAA
>MWVV01000250.1_pt1 | contig 19505 bp, 16 predicted proteins | sample 1047281 | NCBI WGS metagenome assembly MWVV01 (sample SAMN06349986, study PRJNA376086) | soil metagenome | isolation source: PT-2 sample Antarctic (ecotone) soil | place: Antarctica | collected 2015-01-13 | reverse complement strand
GCGTTTAATGCTTCCGGTTTTTCTCTGCTGACTACCTTGTGAATCGTCGGCACTCCGTCTTTCATCGTGAAGCTGACAATCGGGCGGCTGCTGTTGTTCCTACCGATTTGCTGCATTAAAAGAGTTCCTTCCGTTCGAGAAGAAATTTCCACGCCGCATTTTTCGAGAAGTTTATTGGTTTGTTCAAGATAAATTTGAGATGCCGCAAGCTGCTTGGCTAATCCGTCAACAACGCCTTTCGGCGGCTCGGCGACTAAATAGTTCGGCATTAAAACGCGGTTCAATAAAACGATTTCATCGGTAAAGTCATCTCCGGTCGGCGTCAATTCGATTGCAAGCTGACTGCGCCCGTAATCGCGGCTTTTTTCATCACCGACGGTAGCGACTAAGATATAAACGCGCCCGGTATAATCGCCGTCGGGAAAATTATTTAGTTTGGCTTCTTCGTGATTCATAAATTTTCTCCTCGAATTTGATTAGTTGAATACTGCATTTTCTTGTGAAAGAAGTTGATTAACCGGCGGCGGCGGCTGACTACTCAAAAGATGCGGACAAAATAAAGGGAGATTTCCGCTCTCATCAAGTTTCAGACATTCTCCTAATTCCTCAAGATTTTTGACGGCTCCGAAATTGTGAGTCTCATTTATACAGACGTTGCATTTAATATAAACATCTGCACTCAACTCCTGAAAGTTAGCACGGACGAATACGAGCGAATTATCAACGACTGCTGCGGGCTTTCCGTATGCGCTATCTTTCTCGTATTGTTTAATGTTGAAGGTATCTTCAATCCACGCGAAAAACTTGCGGTCAAGTTCTCTCTGCCTTTTTTGTGCGCGAGCTTCACCGGCACTTTTCATCAAATCTTCTAACTGTTCGCTCATTTTCTAAACTCCTTATTTTTATTTTATAAAGCTAAATCTTCCGCTACTTCGGTTTCTTCGACGTAAACTTTTGCCAGCGATGGCGTAACCGGATAAGTTTTCGGCGGCGCGTCGTAATAACCTTTGTAAAGTCTCATCGGGTATTTATTGCTCGTCCGGGCAATCGCTTCATTTTCTCCGATTCTCATAACTTCATCGGGCGTTAAAAGCGGTCTGCGGTGCTTCGCGGCGTGTGAACCGATACTGCCGCCGCTCAAACCGATATTAAAGCTGCTGCTCGAATGGGAAATCGTTTGCTCGCCCAAAGATTTTGAAACATACTCGGCGGTTTGATAATCGAGTCCGTGCAAAGCTACTTTCGTCGCGCAATTACTCATAATCGTTTGCGCCGCGTGTTCACCGTAAGTTTGCTTAATTTGTGAAAGTGATTGAATCCCTAACCAAAGGGCAACGCCGCGCCCTCTGGCAAGGCTAATCGTCGTTTCAAAATCAGGAATTTTGCCGATGTTGGCGAACTCGTCCAGCATTGCCGTAATCGGAACTGAGGTTTCGCCTTCGGGAACTTCTTCACCGGCTATCTGCTCTAAAAGCACGGTAAAGAAAAGACTTGTCAGCGGTCTGAGTCGCGCTATGTCCTGTTCTCTCAAACACCAGTAAACCGCCGTCGGCGTTCGGCGAAGCTGTCCGAAATTCGGAGCTTCCAAACTCGCCGATGTAAAAAGTTGTAGGCTTGGGTCGCGCATAAATTGAAGCCGCGAAGCAATCGCCGGAACTATCGCGCCTTTAATTCTCGCGTCCGTCTGCTCAAAAACAATCGCCTGCTCTCTGGCTACATAGCTCGGCGAATGTAGAAGCTGCTGCATCAATTCTTCGGGCTTCTGGCGCGTGAAAAGGCGATAAGCGGTTAAAGGCGTTGGGTATTTCGTCGTCGCCGTGTGCGCGAAAATCGCGCTCAAAAAAGCCGTTTCCGAATCAATCCAAAATTGGTCTGTGTTGCTGGTGCTTCCTGCCGTCATTAGGGCGCGGGCGCAAAGCTCCGACATTCTCGCGTCGTTGCAAAGCGGTATCCAGTTGAAACATTGGCTTGCTTCCGGCTCGGTCGGCGCGAATTTCAAAGCCTTGTTGTGATAACCGCTCGTAAATTTCCAAAGCTCGCTTTTCGGGTCGGTAACGACAAGACTTGTATTTTCGACTTCGGCGCAATTCGCCATAAAGTAGCCTCTTGTTTTACCCGTTCCGCTGCCGCCGAAAATCAAACCGTGCATAACGGACAAGCTGCGCGGCAACGCTATTTTTCCGTGTTTTCCGTCCGGGTGCGCCGGTGCGAGAATAAACGCGCCGGTTTCTACCGAATTTTCAAACTCTTTGAAGTCCTGCCGGTCGGCGAATCTTGCCGAACCGTGCAAATCTTCCTTGCTGCCCTTCCTGCCTTTAACAAGTGCGAGTATTCCGCCTATAAACATCACTCCTAAGCCGAATAACGCGCCGATTGAGCCGTATCCTGTCATTGCGTTAATAAACAAATATAAAGCTATTAGAGAACAACCTACGCCGAAAACGGAAAGCAATTTTGTAGGGAGTGATTGCGGTGTTAGCGAAACGATGATGTAAGTGGACAATTTACCGACTGCAAAAGCGTAAATGCCGATTATGCCTATTGCCGCTCCTACTAATCTCCAACCGGACGACTGTATGCCTATATTTTGCAATGTGCCTTTATTTAGCGCGGTAATAAAAAGAAATACAAAAAGCCCTGCCATTAAACCGGCAATCATAAAAACGGTTGATTTCTTGGCAACTTTATATTTAAAAGCAATCAATCCGAGTCCGACTACCTGAAGAATTTCAAACAAAGGAATTAGCCAAATCCATTTCCATTGTCCGGCTGCAATTTTTTTTGCTGCTTCGTCCTGTTTTTGAGATTCGAGCGCATTTTCTCGCAACGGTTCATTGATACTGTTTAGACGGTCGTTTTGCTGTTGAATTACTTGGTTTTGAATTGCCTGCTGGCGTTCGCGCTCGGCTTGAGCTTCGCGCTGCATTTGCTCCATTTGCCGTTGAGCATCGTTAGTTTGCTTTTGGCTTCCCGACTTCATTTCTCTTTGAAATCTTTCAGCTTCCTTCATATAGTCAACGGTCGGGGGCGCGGGGTAATCTTCCGGCGAATAATTCGGCGTATTCTGCGGTATCGAAGATTTGTTGGATTCTTCGACTTTCCGCTCTCGCGTCGGCTTTTTCGCTTCCGGCGTTGGCTTCGGCGTTTCTTCCTGTTCGGGTTTAAGCAAAGTTCCAAGCGAGCTTTGCGGCGTTTTCTCCTGACCGAAAACGGCAAATGTCGAGCAAACGAAAATTAACAAAATTATTAACAGAGTTTTACCTGCTGCGTCCTTGTGTCTGTCCTTCGGTGTAATCATAAGGGTTCTCCTGCGTCATTTCTTTTTCAAGTTTTAATTCCTGTGCTTGTTTTATCTTTAATTCGTCGGCTTTTTCGCTGGCTGCCGAAGCTAGAGAAGAACTAATTTTGTCGCGTTCTCGCTCATCGCTGTTGGCAAAAACGTAGGCTTTGGCTTCAAGTCTGTTTTCGGGCATTATGCCGCCGCCTCTCATTTGGTTAATATCCTGAACATTTTTATATTCTGCGGCGGTTGGCTGCTCTTTAGTCCAGCTATCAATCGTTGTGTTGATAATTCTTTGGGCTAATGGTTCTAACTTAATTCCCTGCTCGTCCAAACTTTTCTGAATTTGGTGTTGTAATCCGTTGGCGATTTCCATTTGTGAAATGGCATCTTTTATCTGTGATTGTCCGGCGTTATACGGGGCTAAACCTCTTTCCTGCGCTTCTGCCGTCAAAGAAAAATAAGTTTTTTGGTCTAAATTCGGCTTGTATAAATCCTGAATAAAATACGCTTCACTTCGCCGGTGGTCGCTGTAAGCTGCCGATTCTCTCGCTTTGATTTCATCGTTTCTAATCAGTTGGTTTAATCCTTCAATCTGCTGGCGTAAAGCTGCGGATTTCTCCGCGTCGGTGATGTTGTCGAGTTTTAAAACTGTCGCCTCAAGATAAGTTTTCGGCTGCGGTATCGGCTCGCTGAAACGCTCCTGCAAAGCGTTCAAATCATCTACTTGCTTGTCGAGCGGTTTCTTGTCGCCAACTGCACGATAGATTTTCGTTAATCGTTTTTCCTGCTTGTAACTCAAATCTTCGCCCGTCCGCGTCCGCGCTTCATCGCGGGCGGCTGTAACCAATTCACTAATGAGTTTTTCGCGTCCGATTGCCTCAAAATCTCTAATTTTGAGTGCTGGTTTGACTTCTTCGACAACGGCTTTTTCAAACGACGTTGTTTTGACGGTTTTTTTAATTTCCGGTTCTATAACTTTGATTTCCGGTTTTACCGCATCGCTGCGCTCGGCTTTAACTTCCGGTTTTATAACAACGTCGCCGCGCTCGGCTGCAACTTCCTTCTCGTATCTTGCTAAAGTGCCTTTTACGATTTCATCGCGCCGGTTCTCCGGTGCTAATTTCAAAATTGCGTGTGTGGCTTCAAGGCTTGTTTTTACAGCGAAACTCACGCGCTCGGCTTCCGGCAGATTCTTCTGTAACGATTCTAAAATCCGTTCCTGGTTTTCGTTCGGTTTTTGGTTGGGCGAATCGCTGATAACGGTATTTGCAAATCGTTTCCACGCTTGCGGGTCGGGGTCAATGCCTTGTTTCGTTAAACTATTCCGGCTAATCTGCAAAACTTCTTTGATTAAAGTTTCCTGACTGACTTTCGGCTCGTCGCCGGTGGGAACAGTTTTTTGTTGCGGTTGCGCTTTGATTTCCGCTGTCGGTAAAATAGGCGTTTTGGGCAGTATTACGGGCTGTTTGACTTCTCTGCGTTCGACTTCGGGCTTTGCATCGAAAACAACGGTTTCTTTCCGCGCCGGTTGAATTTCGATTTCTTCGCGCTCTGTTTTCGCAACTTCGGGTTTCGCATCGAGACTAATAGATTTTTGCTGCGCCGGTATTTCGATTGCCGGTGTCGGCAATTTCTCGGCGGCTATCTGTCTAAGTTGCTCGGTTTCTTTTTGCTCGGCTTTTGCAAGTTCCGGCTGTGCATCGGAAATAGTTGTTTTTTCCGGCATCGGTGCGATTTTGATTTCCGCTGTCGGCAAATTTTCAACGGCTGGCGAAATTACCGGCTGTTTGATTTCGCTGCTTTCGACTTTTTCAACTTCCGGCTTTGTATCAACAACGATAGATTTTTCCGGCTTCGTTTCGATTGTAATTTCCGGTTTTGCTGATTTCTCGGCGGCTGACAAAAACACCGGCGATTTGATTTCTTCGCGCTCTACCGGCGCAAGTTCCGGTTTTACATCGGCGGCGATAGTTTTTTCCTGCGCCGGTTGAATTTCGATTGTCGGTATTGGTAACTGCTCGACGGTCGGCGAAATTACCGGCTGTTTGATTTCGCCGCGCTCGGCTTTCTCAAATTCCGGCTTTGCATCGAGAACGATTTTTTCGGCGCGTTCCGGCGCGTGTTCGACGGTTTCCGCTTTCGCCTGCGTGATTTCGGTTTTCTCAATCTGCCGCGCCATTTTTCCGGCGAGCTTCTGCGCGTCGTCCGTGAAAATCAATGCTTCGTTTCTAGCTCGGCTGACTGCGACATAAGCCATTCTTTCATTAAGAATCTGTTTTGATTCGCTCGTTTCCGCGTGAACTAAAACGCGGTCAATCGTTTTTCCTTGCGAACTGTGGGAAGTTACCGCGTAACCGTAATCTATTGCGTGTGGTCGCTCTGTGTCGAGCATTACGGTTTTGCCTTTGTCGGTCGTCAAAGTTAGGCTTTCCGGCGTTATCTTGCTGACTTCAAGCATTGTGCCGTTGGCGATTTTCGTCTGCTTTTCTTCAAACGGGGCGCGAAGCTGCAAGCGGTCGCCTGTCGAAACTTTAATTTTTTCTTCCGTCCAGACGCTCACGCCGCGCAACCGTTTCGGGTTATAAGTGATTTCCCGCGCTTCTGCGCCGTCTCTGCCGTCTTTAATCTCGACGGTCAATAGATTTTGTTCCCTGTCTGTTTTAACGACTTTTGCAAGGCTTTTAGCAACGATGTTGTTTTCCGCGCTGCCGCGTGTGTAACTGATAACGTCGCCTTCCCGGTAAGCTGCGGCAAACTCGCGCTCTGTTCCGCTTAACTCGCTGCGCGGTCGCAAAATTTTAATCTCGGCTTCTTCCTTACCGACTTTGCCCGCGTCCTTCAATGCTTCGTGAATTTTTGAATTGATTTCCTGCCGGTCGGCATTTCGCGGGGCAACGACTAAACTTTTTTCCGGTTCGCGGGTGTATGCTTCGACGATTGCATTATGCCGCTCGGCTCGGTCTTTAACTTCGACGACTTGCCCGCGCTGGCGCATCGCTTCGACGGCTTCAATAATTTTCCCTTCAGATAAGTTTTTAACGGTTTCGCGGTCGGTTTCTTTTGTCTGCCGTCGGATTGTTTCGATTTTTGCGCCGGTGGTAAGTTCTTCGCGCTGTATGCGGGCAAAAGGTTTTCCGGCTTCTACGCCTTCGTGCTGGCGCGTATCTCCCACAAGCAAAACGCGGTCGCCGGTCTTGACCGCTTCACGAAAAAACTTATCCATTTGGCGCGATGAAACGAAACTTGATTCATCAACGATAAAAAATCGTTTATGGTCGCGGGGCGCGTCTTGGCTTGCCAGCAGTTTTTGTAAAGTTGCGCTCGTAATCTGTGCGTTATCGAGTTCCTGCGCCGCGCCGGTCGTCGGCGCAAGCCCTAAAACTTCATATTCGGCTGTTTTCGCCATTTTATTGACGAATGAAAGCGTTGTCGTCTTTCCGACTCCGGCGCGTCCTTCTAGCGTTACTACGCCGGTTTTTGCCGTGAGAATTTCTTTAACCGCGCTTTGCTGCTCGTCGGACAATTTCAAAAATTCTGTATTGACAACCGCTCTTGAATTTTCAGAAAGTTTTGTTGTCAAAATTTCATCCTGCAAGGTTTGTTTCGGCTGAACGGCTTTAATATGCTTCGGCAATTCGTTTTCGATTTTTTCGTCAGACGACAAAAAGACGGCTTCGCGTCCGTCGCTTAAAGATACCGTTTTAACCTGCCCGTCTTTTTTGCGCGTTTCCAATTCGGCTTCAATCGCTGCAACGGAAGTTTGACCGATTCCGCGTTTATTTGCTTCAAGCAATACGACACGCGGATTAAATACCGATTCGCGCTCTGATAGCTTCGTAAGGGCAAACGTAACCGCTTCTTTTGCTAAGTCCGGCTTTCCCGGTGGCGGGGTTTTTCCTGCCGTTTCCACTACTCGCTGTGCCTGATAATCGAAAAGTCCGTCTATGCCTTTATGTTGTTTATGAATCAAATCCTTATCGAAAATCTTTTCGCGCCGGTTCACTAATCCAAGCTGCCGAAAATTCTTTCCGGCTTCTTTGGCTAATTCTAAAATCGCCGTCCGGCGCGGCGAACACGCCAGCCGGTATTCCTTTGAAATTCCGGTGATTTCCGGTGCGCCGGTTTCCCTGTCGATTTCGATTGCATAGCCTAATTTTTGCAGACGGTCGGCTAATCCGGTGTAATAAACGCTTCGGATATAACTTTGCGCCTTGTGGAGTTCTAAACTTTCGAGCGGCTTTAAAGTGCCGTCGGCGCGCAAGGTAGCGTTCATTATAAAGCAGTGGTCGTGAAGCTGCGGGGCTACAAATCCGTCTTTGCTCGGTCTGGCTGAATCGTGCTTAAATCGGGCAACGATTAAATTGCCTGTCTGCTCTCTTTTACCGCCGCCGAGATTCGCTTGAGCCTGCTGTTCGGCTCTCTCTAGCGCGTCCGTAACCGCTTCTTCGTGCGCCGTCCTAACGCGCTCGTCCTGACCGATTAAACCGGCAATCGAAACGCTTTTCGGCGCGGAGATAACCATATCCCAACCGGCAATTTCTTTAACCTGTTTTATCTCGCCGTTTATTTCCCGCGTTCTACCGAAAGTCATTCGACGGAAACGCTCGCCGGTGGTCGGGTCAATGCCTCTCGAAATTCGGGCAAAATCTTCAAAAGCTATATCGCCTTTTAAGCCTAAAGCCTCTGCGCCTTTACCTGTCCATTGACCTATATTCTTGGTTTTTTCAGAGTAATAAATTTCGCGCTTATTGGTAAGCTCATTCTTAACATACCTCTCGGCTTGTCCGACAAAACTTTTTATTAAAATTGCGCTCATTTTTATTAAAACTGCTTTTTTTGCTCAACGGCTCTGACCCGCTTAAACGCTAGTTATACGCTCGAAACGCGAAAAAGTCAACAAAATTGACGTGAAGTGTTATAACTATTGAGCTAAAATTTTTGCATCAAACTCAAACCTTTATTAAATTTCTTAAAAGAAGTGCAAAATATGTGCAAAGCACATTCATAAACAGAAACAATAAATCATCAAAGAATTTCAATAATCATCAAAATAAATCGTATCAGGAAAAAATAAAATTACAATACTTTCTGTTTTTATTTCGTTTTTATTTTGCCTTTTTCTCTATTCTCCTTTATTTGCCTGTCGCTCAATCAAATTTATGTTGCATTTTACTTTCTCATCTGTTAAATTTTGTTTAATAGATTTATATTAGTTAAGGAGATTTCAATAAAATTATGAGTAAAACGAATGACCAACCGAAACCGAAGTTTTTAATTACCGCGAACAAACAAACAAAACTATCCGTTCAAATTCCGCAAAAAATATCTAATTTAATAGCGGATTATCAAATTTTTCACAAAGAAGTTTCCGGTGAAGAAGTAGTTTTGGACTCTCTTATCTCCGCTTTTATTAGTGCTGCCCTGACCAGTGATAAAAGTTTTGTTAAATGGAGAAAAGACAGAAACGAAACGCAAGTTTAGAAAATAATTCTTTTGAAATCGATGAATGAATTTACGTTGGACTATCGAAATTTAGTTTATGCAGAAAGTCGTATCATTACGGTTTCTAGGTGGAGAAAACGTAATAGCGACTATCATCTGCGATGTGTTTACTACATTAATGAGGTAGGCAATGACAAAGGTTTTCATAATTTTTTTAATGAAAATTTAGATGTGATGGATTACCCGCAGGCGCGAAAATACCTGAATTGGAAAGCTCCAAAGGAAATTAAACGTCCTTATATAACACGCAAACAACGAATGGCGGGTTATACTGAAGAAGCTCACGAAGCCCAAAACAAATATTTATCTTTGCGTGTTTATCCATCGAGTAAATTTTATTACGCGGTTGGTAATTCACAGCAAGAGCGCGAATCAGTGTTTCGTGATGCGATTCGTCAATCAATGATTCGACTAATAACTGAAACTAAAATTCCGTTAAAGTGGGTGGCTGCCGTTAATGCGAGTGCCTCGTATATGGTTGGAATAATCATTATACCTAAAACGATATTTGACGGCGAAACGAATCAGTCTGTAGTAGTGAAAAACTGTTTTCCGCCGTCGTTTTTCAGTCGGGGAAAACCGACGGCAGCGGAAAATACGAACCACATCGAAAAAATGATTGCTACAGCACTTTTTGATTGCGCCGCGCAAACTAAAGATTTTGAAAATCGAATAGACGATTTAATAGAAATTTCCCGTAAATATAAATTTGAATTGCCTATAAGCTATTACGCTTTGCGTTATCTCGACGGTGAAGGCAATTTAATAACGGAGCGCGAAAAAATGCGTTTAAGTTTTAATAAAAGATATGAACAATTTGCATTGGAAAGAACATCTCCGGCGAAGTCGTGAATTAGCCGAACAGGGCAAAACGAGAATTGAAGTTAATGCGAATTTTTATAACGCGCTGCTTTCACGCCGTAACCAAAACCGACGAGTTGCGGTCGCTGTCCAGCCAAAAATAAAAGCTGTCGGGAAAGAAATTTCGATATGAAAATAATTTTGTTTGCTTTCGGGCTTTGGTTCGTTTATTGGAACTGCTGCGGGTTATCTGAAAATCTTTCGGCTATCTGGCATTTTGTCGCTTTGCTGCTGACTTCTATTATATTGGTTGTTTTAACAATGCGTTGGTTTTTCGATTGGCTTTGCGCTCAAATGACCAGGTAAAAAGGGTTAAAAATTATGATAGAACAAATTAACAATTTCATCGGGCAAGCGGATTCTCAAGTTTTCGGAGAATTCTATACGGGTCTTTTTTACTCTTGTTTTTCAAACAAAATTTTATTTGGTTTTTCGCAAACAAATAATGCTTTTCGACTTCGTAGAATTACTAAAAGCAGTCGTGTTGATATATCGGTTTCTATTACTTCAAAATCCGATTATGGGCTGCCGAACAATTCAGATTCGGTAAGATTTTTTGATTTATTGGATATAGTAGGCGGCAATCGTAGAATGGCGAAAATCTCGCCGGTTATTAAATTTAAGGTGCTACCTAAAAATTTTCTTGTCGTAGATAAATGGCTCTCAAGTCTTTCTGAAATTTATATTGATATTGAAGCTGCTTCTTTTTCAAACGAGGAAGTTAAGGAAAAGATTTCCTATAAAGATTTGAGAATTATTGAAAGCTATCAAATAGAGAATTTAGCATCTGCTAAAACTGCGAGCGGCACGGTCGTTGACGTTTCCAGCAAGAATCCGGCAATGATTACCGTTACCATTCCGATTGGATTACCGACGCTTTATCAAAAGACTATCTAAGGTTAAATATCATAGATAAATTATGTTATAGCTTTCCAAATTTATTTCTTGGCACAACTTAAAACAAAGTGCCTTTAAAGTAAAATAAAAAAGCGTTGATAAATTTATCAACGCTTTTTTACTTGATTCAAAAGATGATGACTCATTGCTTAGATAAGTCCTTCCATTAACCCAACCGCCGCTTTAATAACAGGATTTGCGACTTCCTTCAGTGGAGATAGGTTGTCAACATTATCAAGAATCATATTGAAATTGTCAAAATAAAATAACTGATAACTCGTTTATGAAAAGTTTCTCAAGAAAAATTAGCAGAGAGGCTCAGTTAGCAAGAAGTTTCCGCGCCTCTCTGCTAATTTTTAAGTTTTTTGCCAATCGAAGTTAAGAACCCTGTAGATCTTTAATTGCGTATATTGCATTATTTCTTAGCTGCTTGTCAGATGATTTTGTCAGTTTTTGAAGTTCTTTAATCCTCATATCTTTATCTTTTTCATTTAATGCTGAACAAAGGAGCTTAATTTTTTCAATTAAATCTTGGTATTTTGGATTTGACATATCAATTATGCCTTTTTTGGGTTTTGAATCTAATGAAGGTCCTTCACTCGGAAAGATAGCTTCGGCTCCTTCAAAGGCTTCAAAGTAATTCTTTGATTTATTCAGCTCATAAATTGAAGTAAGTTCGTTTTGTTTCGGGATTGCCCGGAGAAAAATCAAATATCTCTGCCCTTTCGCGTAATTCTCCTTCTGCCTTTGCTCTATAGGTACAAATATTTGAAACTCTTGCATAAGATTTTGTCGGCGATTAAATTCCGCTGAAGAAGATTCTTTAGAGCAGAGTATTTTTTCAGTATGGAAAGAATACAGAAACCCGGCAGCGACATCTCCTAAGTCGAGGATATTCTGCCTTTTCTCTTTCTTTTCAACTCTACCTATTGCCTGCACTTTATCCATTACTGCAACAACAACATAATCACTATTGTGGGCATAATGAAAAATTCTCGGTTTATCATCGGGATCGCCAACTGTTTTGATCATTACCTTTGTTGCCGATTTATCCCTTTCTGGAGTTAATTCGTTCAACTTAACTTTAAATTCGCTATTCATATTGTTGTTGGAAGCTGCTTCCGATACGCAAGAGATGCTAAAAACTCCCAGCGCGATAACTAGGAACACCCGCAGTAATTTGAATTTGTTCATATTAAACCTCTTACTGACAATTTGAAAATGTCGTCCTGCCGCATCTTTGATAAATATACTGGGGACTAAGAGGATCGGAAACAGTATATGCTTCAATCTCTCCTTGATTACATTTACCCTTAACAAGAGCGGCTTCATCGGTCAGAAACCGATCATATTCGCCTACTATTTGAGCGTTTAACCCATCGCGGGTAGTATCTGTAAAACCTTTGATTCGATTATAAAAGTCCCTTGGGTCGAAGTGAACACCGAATAAGCCATTGTCTGCCCACTGTGATAAGTGAACATTTTCGTGTGTATCCACTTTAGAGAAAAACTGGCTTGTCGTCGGAACAAATATAGTTTTTGTGACTGTCCGAACACGGTGTAAAGAACCTATGTTGTCAACAAAAAAGATTCCAGTATTTGGATCTTGATCTGTAACAGGTCCGCCTGCGAGAGAATTAGATGCGCTGACTTGACCGCCGGTTTCTACTACCGTTACTTTAAATGACTTCCTTTCGGTTCTTTGAGTTCCGTCTGAAAATGTAACCTTAACTTTTATTTTATACTCACTTATAGCCGAGGTTGGTGGACAAGCTCTGTTTGGATAGGCAAACCAATGCGCTTTTGCCGTTGTTGAATCGCTTGTCGGCGATGTGAAATTTACCTGCGGATTATTTCCTGCACTAGACGGAGCTTCAAAGCTCCATTCGTAAGTTGTAGGAGTTCCGTTTTGGGTTGTTACGCTAAAAGTAACGGTGTCTCCATCTTGAGCTGTGGCAGGAACATTGATTGTAATCTTCGGTCCAGATACAGTTGTAGAAACCCAGTCATAAGTCCTACCCAGATTGATGGTTGCCGTCCGCCGCCGGAAATAACTATAGCTCGGACGGTAAAACGAGTAATACCACGGCTGGTAAATGCCTCCGCCTTCAAAGCTGGTGAAATACCAGTTGTCGAAATAATAATATGTGCGAGCCTGACGATAATACGGATAGTCCCAATATTCTTCCTCGTAATCCCAAAAATAAGTAAAAGCGCGGTGAGTTCCGATTGCCGTGTAAGTCCTGTCCGGCTCGGCTACAAAACTTAATGAAACGCTGGCGAAACCCTCGCCGTTATCGTATCCGCTGCCGCTTGCGACTATTACTCCATAGTCGTTCGTTACCGTTAACGAAACCCTTGCCTGATAATCACCCATCAAGATATAATCCGGCTCGGTCTGCGAATACGCCGTAACGATATTTGTATCTGGGTTGTAATCAATCGAAGTATAACTGCCAAAACCGCCGCCGGTGTCCTCCTGCGCCGCCGCTGATATTGTCAGCAGCCAAGCAAAGGCAACCGCAGTAAATAGCCGAGAAAAATTAGAAAACCTCATTTTTTCCTCCTGTTTAATCGTCTAACGAGAAACGCAAAGCAAATACGTTGCAAAATTACCGTCCTGCTGAAACTGAATTAACACCGGGCGCGACTTTGTTTTTGACGAACTCTTGAAAGCGTTTGAATTCGTTTTCGCCAAACGCCGCCCGCAGCTCGTCTCGTTTGCGCAAAACAAGGTCGTTTCGCTCTTTCGTCATTTGTTGAAGCTCGACGGGCGGCGCTTGCGGCAACTGTCCGTGAGGAATCTGACCGTTCGGATACTGTTCTCTATATGCTTTAATAATAGGTTTGGCGCGTTCATCAATCGCTTTGATTTCGAGCGCGCATTGCGACGATATTTCATCGAACGCCTGCGCCTGCTCGTCGCTCAAATCCGCTTTACGCTTGAAGATTCCGCGCAAGTGTTTTGCGTCTTTGCCCTGTCGTTCAAGCTCGTCGGCTTTCTCTTTAAGCGCGGCGGCGTGACGAAACATTTGTCGATAAATAACGGCATCCGGCACTTCGGGTGAAATTTTTTCCGCTGCAACCGGCACGATAGGATTTATTTGCGAGTTGAAAGAAAATGCGGTAATACCAAGCAGAACGACACCGATTACAAGAATAGTTAATTTTTTGGTCATTGATCCCTCCGATAGCTTTGAAAAAGCTACAGTAAATACAAGGCTGGTATATTGACGAAGAATTACGTCAATAACGGTTTAATTGGTGAAGATATGCTGCGCCCAAATAATTTCTTTGTCAAGAAAAATTTGGAAATTGAACCGAGAATTTTAACGCTTTGAGTCTTGCGTGGAAGTTGCCGGTATTCTATATATTTTCGAGCGTGAAATGCTTTCTCTTTTCAAATTTCCCGAAAGATGAACTTGCAAATTCACGAATTGGGAGAGGTGTTGAATCAACTGCCAAGCGAATTTGTTTCAGACGAACGCAGAATGATGAAATAAAATTGGGCAGGTTAAAAACCAAAATTGATAGCCTGTTTGAGTAAAGTTCTAACCGTTGAATTTGAGATGCTGAAGTTTTTAATTTTGCTTGAATTAAGCGAAAAATGACCATAATTTACATATTGCCTATTATCGGGCGCCAAATGCTTAAGATTCAAAGGTTTACGGCAATTTTTTCAATCAAAACACAATATCTTGTATTCGAGCGGTTTCAAAAATTGCTTTTTTCGGCGGTTTTTCGGCGGTTTTATTAAACACAATATATTGTGCCGTGAATTTTGAAAAATAACTCGTTTCAAACGGCGGCTATTTTTGAAAATCTTTCGACATTACGACGACGCCTTGCGGTGTATCCCAAGAATCTTCTTTTACGCTCCGCGTTATCTTTCGCGCCCAATATTTAGCGTCGTCGTCTGACGGTTTATATTTCAAACTTTTCCAAAATAAAATCGCTTCTTTGTTCGGCGATACCGGAACTTCAACGAATTTAGCGTTTTCTTTAACGGCTAAATCTTCAAACAATTCAACAAGTTTTGTGCCGATTCCTTCTCTTTTTCGATAAACGCTTATTGCATTGACAATCGCGCCGTCGCCGTCAATTTCATAATCTAAAGTTCCGTAATCACAGGAAATTTTATCTTCCGTGATTGAAAATTCTAGTTCTTCATCTAATTCATAGAAATACATAAATTAGCTTCCTCTCAAGTTGCTTTCTAAATTTCTTCTACTTCGTCGTATAAATCCGGCAACCGATTTTGTCTTAATCTAAATTTCGTTCCGTGATTGTGTCCGCTGCGAGCGTCAAAATCTACCAAAACAAAGCCTTCGACTAAGCCTTGCAAAAAGTTTTCAAAATTGAACCGGCTTAATTTTAAGATTTTCTGATAATGATAAAACTCGAATCCGTTTTCGCGTCTTACGGCTGCTTGGACGTAAAAGCAATTATGCAGCTTCGTCCGTGCCTTCGCCGCGAGGTCGTCGAATCCCCAATACGGCTGCGGGTCGAGTTCTCCAAGTCCAACGCGCTCGGCAATCGTATTTCTCCATTCAAGATGTTTGACGGCGACAAGCTCGCTGTCGAATGAAATTAAAACTTTCTGCTCGGCGTGGTTAATGACAACCTTAAAGCCTCTGTCGCTCGCCGCTAATCCGTGTATCGTCTGGCGGAAACTCATTTCTGCATCCGTGTATTTCTTTCCGGCTTCCTGATGCTTCCAGCCGTATTTCGGCAATAAGACGGCTGGCACAAATTTTAGAGCTTTCGGCGATGGCTCGACGTGGAAAAGCGTCGTTAAGCTGGTCGTGCCGATTCTCTGTGTCTTTAGTTCCCATTCTGCCGCGTTCGGCAAAGGCAAATTGTTTTCTTCGATGCCTAACAAATCTTCGAGCGTGTTCCCGATGCCGCCTGCGTTGCCGTGCCGCGCATTTGATACGAAGCCTCTTTCTCTGATTTCTTTCAAAGTGGCTATAAGGCTTTCTTTTGTATAAATCATTTTCTTGATTCTAAAAATTCAATGTATTCTTTCTGGTTAAAAGATTTCCAGCCTTTTTCCTGCGTCAAGTTATAAACCCAAAATTTTGTTAATTTCAGATTAAATAAGGTGATATAGGCATTTACTCCCAAAGCCTTTGCAACCTTTCTAGTGGCTTCTCCTTGCTTGTCTCGAACGTCGAAGCGGTCAAGAATCGCTTTCAAATATTTTTCGTTTGCGTCGTCGCCGTCAATTCTCGTTAATTCGATAACCGCGACGGGGAAAAGTCCGTTTTCTCCGCGTCTCCATTCGATTGTGTCAACGTCGAACATCGCTAAATCGGCTCTTAATGTTCTGTGCCAATCTCTATAAACTTTGGCGCGGTCTTCGTTATCGGTGCGCTGCTGCGCTTTCGCTCCTGAATCCGTCAGTTGTTTGTCCATACTATTGGGCTGTCATATCAAAAAGGGTGGCGTTCTTTGCAAATGTCATTTTGCCTTCTAATCGAGCTTCTGCTAAGTCGCAATACTCCGGCGATAAATCTATGCCGATGTATTTTCTGCCAAGTTCTTTAGCCGCTACTGCGGTCGTGCCGGACCCGGAAAAAGGGTCAAGGATAATCTCGGCGGTCGTCGATTCAATGCAGCGATAAGGCAGAGCAACGGGAAACGGCGCGGGGTGGCTGTTCTTAAATTCCTGCGTAAATTCCCAAATGTCGCCGTAACCGTTCGCTTTCGATGCTAATTTGAATTTCTTTTTCGCTATCAAATAAATAACTTCGTAGGTCGGAACGAAATAACCCGGATTAAAGTTAAAGCCGCCCTTTCTTCTCCAAATGATAATTTGCCGAACGGGAAAACCTTCTACGATGTCGGCGCGGTCTTGAATCAATCCGTTTTGAACTCGCCATTTATGATTATAGAAAATCGCGCCGGTATCTTTCAGCAAGCGCATCATCTCCGACAAGCAAGCTCGTTGCCATTCGACATATTTATCGTGTGGCATTTCGTCGTCGTGGTGCGCGTAGCCGTTTTGGAGCGGGTTGTTTTTCCACTTCCCTGTTTTCGTTCCGGCTTTCATTCCGTTTCCGGTGGAATTTTTAAGATTATACGGCGGTGATGTAACGGCTAAATCTATTGATTCGTCCGGCATTTGCTTCATAATTTCTATGCAGTCGCCGCGAATAATTTTGTTTGTAAATTCGTCTATCTTTTTCATCTTTATACTGCGTCCGATAACATAAGGGTTAAGAATAAGATTAATATTAGGTTAAATAAGAGGTTAAGAAGGTTAGGCGCGATTTAGTAAAAATAAGTGTATTGTTTTCAACAATTATCGGACGCTATGCGTATGTCAAAACTAGATAATGCGTCTTGTTTTTTTTCAAAAGCCTTTAAAAACCTGCTCAAAAACTCTCCTTTTTTCCTATGCGTATGTCAGAACTACATAATGCGTATGTCAAAACTAGATACTTTTTACCCTATGCGTATGTCAAAACTAGATAATGCGTAGGTCAAAACTAGATACTTTCTCGGCTCTGCCTGTGGAAAACTTCATCGAAAACTACCAAAAAACTGCTTGCGTAGGTCAGAACTAGGTAATGCGTAGGTCAGAACTAGATATAAGCGTAGGTCAGAACTAGATAATGCGTAGGTCAAAACTAGATACTCCTAAGTTAATCCGCGCACTCGTTTTGCTCTCGCGTTTGCTCTTTTTACGTCGGCGATAAAATCAAAATGCGGCTGAAATTTGAATTTCGCATCAATCAGTTTTGTTCTTGGTTTCGTGTCTAATATCTTTTCTACCTTGCAGTTTAGAACGACGTTATTTTGTTTCATCTCCTCTATGGCGTTTTCAACTTCAACTAAGTTCTGATATATGCGCTTCTGCGGCGTTAATCCAAAATCTCTAACTATGGTCGTCAAAAGAATTTCGTAAGACTCCGTGAAGCTCGCTTGCGTGTAATGGTGCGACATTCTTTTGTGAAGCTGCCGAGCGATGACGCTGCGGTAGCTCATAACTTTGTCGTAATTTATTAGTCGGTAAGTCCCGGATTTTATGCTGTGCGTAACGAGCGGTGAAAATCTAACAAAGGTTTGCGTTTCGCTGCCCTGCCCTTTTAAGCCTAATGTTTCAATCGGGCTAAAGAAAAGCTGCGTTTCTTTATCTTCCGACTGTATTTCAATATCTACTTTCGTTAGGATTTCTAAGGATTCTTTTAACTGGTCGTAATCAAGGCTATGTCCTTTGTCCTTCAATTCCTTTTGAAGCTGGTAGAGTGTGAAAACTATTCCGGCTTCTCCGTCCAGCATTAAACTCTGCCGTTCCGCCATTAGTTTGCGTAAAGCATCTTCTACAAGTTCTTCGCGCTTCGACGGGTAAAACTCTTTAGAACCGTCTGCAAATTCTATTCTGGCTGGCATTAAAGTTAAATGGTATTTTCTGCCTCTGCACTCAAAATCACGCTTCAAGCTGTCTAAAAATTTTCCGTTAAGCCTTTCAACCTTTCCCCAAACATACTTTGGTATAAAATCGTAAAGCTCTATCGAGTGTGAGTAATTATCTTCGTCCGGCTCTAAATCGAACAAAGTAAGCTGAATCGGCTTCGATACTTCAAGCTGCTCAAACTTTTTAGACTTCTCGCGTTTTCTCCGGCGCGGCTTTTCTGTTTTAGATTTTGCTGTTTGTTCCTTTGGTTTCATTTGAGTTTTTGCGTTGCTGAAATTGTGGAATGTTAAAAACTTAAAATTATTCTTCAATCCATTTCTTTAATAGTTCCTCAATTAATTCGCTAAACTCACCTTTGTTTTCACGGTCTAAAAGTTTTATCGAAACTTTGCGGTAAGTGTCGCGGCGAACGTAAGCCGTTACCTGTTGAAACTCGGCATTGCTGCGCTTTCCGTTCGGTCTGCCGCGTCTCGGCGCGGTCGCGTCATCGCTTCCGTTGCTTCTTAATTCGATTTTCACCGGCGATTGTTCAAAGGCTTTATTCTGCGGCGTTTCTTTTACCTCAATTTCTTTGGAGTCCTGTAATTGTTTGACTGCTTGTAATCCTACAAATCTATTTTTGCTCATCGTTTGAAAATCTCCTTTCCAAGCGTAGAAAATTCTTCCCAAGCCGCTTGTCCGTCTCTCAAATTATCAACCGTCTTGCCTTGTAAGGCTGCTCTTTCGCATATCGCCCGCCGGTGTATTTCCGTTTTGCAGTAGGGAACTTTGATTTCGTCGAGCATCGCCTTTGCGTCTCTCGCGGCGTTGCTTCTCGGCGGCACTAAGGTTAATAAAACTTTGTAATTTCGAGCATTGAAACTTTGCAGGCTGGCGACAATCTTCAAAAGCGCGTCGAGGCTTAAAGCATCGGGTTTTGTTGGTATCAAAAGCAAGTCGCTTTCTGCGGAAAGCGTTTTGAGTTCTTCGGTTGACGGTCGCGCCGGTGTATCTATGATGATGTTGCTAAAATCTCCGGCGCGGTCGGCAAGCTCGCTTTCGTTAATTACTTGAAAAGGGAAACTTCCGCGCTCGCTCCAAGCAAGCGCGGAACGGTTCGGGTCGCCGTCAACTAAAACGGTTTTTCCCTTTTTTTGAAAGTATGCCGAAAGATGAACTGCGGTCGTCGTTTTTCCTACTCCGCCTTTGAAACTTGCGATTGAAACGAGCATTAAGTTTCTCCCTACAAAATTTGTCGGTATCATTTCATAGTTTTATTATTTCAGCAACCTAACATTTCGAGTTGCCGCGTTTTTACAATTTCAGCAACGCAAAATTACAAGAGAATTATTCAAATACGAAAAGCGGCTGGTGGGAAAAAATATCAATCCCAAAAAGGCGCGTCGTTGCCGTCCGGCAATGGTTGAAGCTCGGCGTTTAATGCTTCCGGTTTTTCTCTGCTGACTACCTTGTGAATCGTCGGCACTCCGTCTTTCATCGTGAAGCTGACAATCGGGCGGCTGCTGTTGTTCCTACCGATTTGCTGCATTAAAAGAGTTC
>MWVV01000249.1_pt1 | contig 19539 bp, 10 predicted proteins | sample 1047281 | NCBI WGS metagenome assembly MWVV01 (sample SAMN06349986, study PRJNA376086) | soil metagenome | isolation source: PT-2 sample Antarctic (ecotone) soil | place: Antarctica | collected 2015-01-13 | reverse complement strand
GTATAGAAGCATGATGCAAACTTTTAAATTATAGTACATGGATTAAGGGATTGAAAGGATTATCAGGAAACTAATCGCTTACCTGATTTACAACAGTACGATAAGAACTTCACAAGTTTTTAAAACGGTAATGTACTGAAAAATAGTTGGTGATTTTATGGAATAAATTCCTTTTATTGCCGGTGTTAATCCTAAGAGGAAGCGAGCTCTGCTGGAGAGCAACTTGCCAGCAATAAGATTAATGCAAGACAATAGTCGTGATAGCAGTCTTTATAAGGCTGCTATTTTTATGATTATTGGATTGCTTCTATGGCTCCAAAAACTCATAGTTTGGATTTGTTCTTAAAGTAGATATACCATTTTATAAAGCTCTTTCTATGTTCTTCTGTTAGTCCTCTGTGCAAGTCAAGATGATTTTTTAAATGCCCAAAATAAGACTCAATACCATTAGTTGTTTTAGGTATGTTACTATCGTTTACAATAGTCCGGTAAAAATTTTAAGCTCGTAACCTGCCGAAGTTCAAGCATTGGTTATAAATGCGTTTTATTTTTCTGCAACTCATATCAACAGCTAAGTTTGAGAAAATTCTTTTTGTGATTAACTGGTTCATGTGTAACATTTTAGTGTCTGCCATTGAAAAACCGTCTCTTTGTTCTGCAGGTACAGATAAATAATATGCTGCTTTGGCAACTGATACCGCAGTCATGGCAATATTAAAATGGGTATCTAATTTTTGTTTGTCTCTTGCCTGGCAATCTTCTAATCCTGTATACTGTTTAGCATCTCTTATTAAAAACTCTACCTGAAAACGCAGTCCGTAATACTTGCACATAACCATAGCATCCATCAGTATATCGGTTCCAATAATTATTTCGGGTTGTTCTTTTAATCCAAAGTAAACAAAGGCTGCCAACACAGATTGCTTTAGTTGTACGCAGTACACGACGGCTGCATATACTTGCTTGTCCTTATCCTGATAGCAACATTTTATCCTGCCCTTGTCAATGGCAGTAATGTTCACTTTACCATCATATTTTTTCGGCCTTCCTTTACCACCCTTCTGCTTTCCTTTATATAAATACCTCAGGTTAGCATCGCCCCGGGCTTTAGTAATAATATGAAGCCCTTGCTTTAACAACGGCTTTATAAAATCCTTCTTCACTTTGATGCGATGCTTAAAGGACTGCATCAGCGTAATATTAAGTTGGTAATGGACCTGGTAGTAAATCATAGCAGTGATGAACATTATTGGTTTCAGCAATCAAAAAGTTCACGCAACAATCCTTACCGAAACTATTACCATTGGTGGAATGCTGAAAGAGGAAAGCCAACGCCCCGCTATAGTTTTTTTGATGTTAATAGCGATGCATGGAGGTATGATTCAACAACCAATGCTTACTATCTACATTATTTTTCGCGCAAGCAACCTGACCTTGATTGGGAAAACCCAAAGCTGCGGCAGGAGATTCAAGATATCATGAAGTTTTGGCTGAATAAAGGAATAGATGGTTTTCGTATGGATGCCTTTCAATATGCTTCAAAAGATACAACGTGGCCTAAGTACCCTGAAGGTTACGAAAAGAATATTATAAAGTACTACGGTATGGGGCCTAACCTGCATAATTATTTACAGGAAATGAACCGGGAGGTGTTTAGTAAGCATAACATAATGACTGTAGCAGAAGGCGCCGGAAGTACGTTTGAAGATGCACACTCGCTGGTGGACGCTAATCGTCATGAACTAAACATGGCTTACCATTTTGAAGGGATGGATATTGGCAATGAGGCCAAAGGATATAGCTTGCTTGATTTTAAAAGAGTTTACACAAAGTGGGATAGCGCCTTTGCAAATAATGGGTGGCTGTCTATTTTTCTTGCCAATCATGATGTACCAAGAATGGTTAGCAAATTTGGAAATGATAGTCCGGAGTTTAGGGAAGCATCATCCAAATTGCTTACAACTTTTATAATGACTATGAGGGGGACGCCGTATTATTATAATGGCGACGAGATAGGTATGACTAATATAAGGTTTGATAAGATTGAGGATTACAACGATGTTTCAGTAAAGAACCGGTATAATTATCTTAAAAATAACGGGGGAGATTTAAATTCATTTCTTGAAGGTTTAAAAAGAACTTCCAGAGATAATGCCCGTACACCTTTTCAATGGAATAATACTGCCGACGCAGGATTCACTACCGGTACTCCATGGTTAAAAGTCAATCCTAACTATAATAACGTAAATGTTGCTGCACAGGAAAAAGATCCAAACTCTGTTTTAAATTACTTTAGAAAAATAGTTAAGCTTCGAAAATCCTTGCCGAAACTGTTATATGGCGAGTATAAAATACTTGATCCTGGAAATGAAAAGGTATATGCTTATACAAGAACGCTTAGTGGTAAAAAAGTGTTGGTGCTGCTTAACTTTTCAGCCTCTCGTTCCGGGTTTGATATTCCCGGAGTCTCACTTAATTCTCTAAAAGTTTTAGTTAACAACGTAAGCACTTTGAATTTAAAAAAGAACACAGTAACAATGGAGCCATGGCAAGCATTAGTAGTCAGGTTGAATTGAGAAAACGTGTTAATGTACAGCTACTGCAATCTTTGAATCTGCAGTTCCATAGTATAAAAACCATTTTGATTTAAAAGGAACCAGACCTTCTAAGAAACAAACATTATTGATCTGCCCGATCATTTCATAGTCTTTGTCCGGTTTAAAAAAATTATTATCGCTCCGGTCAATAACTTTTTCGGGATTATTTTTATCTGCAAGAATTTGTCCGGCACTATATACGCCATCAGGTAATGATTTGTCTCCTTTTGTCGGACTGTTTTTGCTGTTGTATATAAATACAATTCCATCTTTTGTAATGATAGCAGGCGGCCCGGGTTCTACCAATTCACTATCAAACTTATGATCTCTTGTTCCGAATAAAATTTTAAAAGCTTCATACTTACGCAAAGAATCATACTGCTTTTTAGAAGGATCTGTTTCCGGTAAAGGAGTCCAATTAATCAGGTCGTTTGAAGTAGCCATATAAATGTTCGACTCTCCCCAGTACATCCAATACTTGCCATTAATCTTTTGAGCCACCAGTTTACTCCCAACAACTTTGCAAACAACTGATCCTGATTTTGACCAATAATCAATAAACTTTCCACCTGCAGCATTTTTAAAAACAGACCCATGTTTTTTCCAATGATACAAATCTTTAGAAGTTGCTATAAACAGCCGGGCAGTGGTACCATCATAAGCAGTGTAAGTCATGTAATAAGTGCCTTTATCATCTTCTACAATGCGGGGATCTTCGCATCCGCCCTGCCATTCATACTTTTTATATTCATCATTATCAGGTTTCAAAACCGGCTCCTTTACCCTTGTAAAATGTAGTCCATCATCACTATATGCTAACCCTATCCTTGACGTTCCTGCAGGCAAACCTATCTTATCCTGTGCCCGGTATAACAGATAAACTTTATTTCCTCTTACTACTGCAGCCGGGTTAAACACATCCTTTTCTTCCCATGCCACTTTCTTTTTTAAAATAGGATCTGTAAACGTTGTTTTTAAAGGGGTTAAGATTGGGTTTACATTGTCATTCTTCACAAAGGGAACCAGCATCCATTTTTTGTATTGAGCTATGCTATTTAAGGATAGTAAAAAACAAGAACTTACAATAAAAGCTAAGGCTGAAAATACTTTCTTCATATTGGCAACTTAATTTTAAACAATCAGGAGATACATTTTGCTAAGCGTTTGAAACAGCTGAAATAAAAAAACTGTTACAGGCTAACCAGCCGATAAGATAACTCATAACAGTTTAATAGTTGAACTTTTATTTTTGACTCACTTCTGTTAAATAAAAATGTTATTGAAAGTTATTGTCCCGCAGCGCTCATTAAAACTTAAATGCTGCACCATCACACTACTGCCTGCAAAAGCAGCACTCTGTTTATAAATACCTGTGATCTGAATTTTTATTTTATCAGAAACACTTTAGGTACGATTACGTTGTACAGCATAAGGAACTGAAATATATACTTGTGCTTTTTTAATTGTATACGCCCACCACAGGTTCTGCCGAAATTACATATCAGATCTTCTAAAACCATTAGCGCTTTGAATTAAATCGTTTGACCGACTCCTTCTATAGGCACACCTGCCGTAATGCCGCTTCTAAACACTTATGCTGCTCTGCCTTTCCCACCAAATATTTGTACGTTTTAAAATAGTGTATGTTGATGCCCAAAAGCGCAGCCGTTTGGTTTGGGTATTAAACCATTATTCAATCACTTGTTAGTTGTATTTTTTCATGCGTAAACGATCTACTATCAGCCTTCCCACTTTTTGCCCATATTCCGTACTTACAATACATGACTGATGAAAGTGAATGCCTCCATAAAATCTTGCCCAGTTATTCTCATCAGCAGCAGCTCTGAACGATTTAAATGAACGGCTTTTAATTCCAAAAGCCAGTTCTGTTGTATCAGTATAAGCAAGATTATCGCCGTAAACACTGGTTAAAGCTTCTGCAGCAGCAGACGAACAGGTGGAGTGTCCACAGGTATATTCAGGAAAAGGGGGTGTTTGTAAATAGGGCCGCCAATTAGGATCTATGTATTTATTGATGGCTGTTTCAGGTCTCATTGTATTGTACTTATACTTTGCATTCCAGCATTGTATAAAAGCATCAAACAAAGCAACACTGGTTTTAGCATACGCGTACACAGTGGTGGCAAAATCAGCATTCGCTTTTTTAGAAGCAATACCAACAATACTCATCCAATGGCCGGGCGGAGAAAACTTTTTAGTTGCATACATTACATGACCTATAACATTTAGCTTAAAAGGATTATCGTCCCAAAAATCCGCTATGTGCATTTGTTCGGCAGTAAGGTTTTCTACAGCTTGCTTTACTGCCATTACCTGCTTTGAGTAATCGCTATTCTTATTTTTTAAATCAAAATGAAAAGGTGCCGGAACCATAAATTGATTTACGCTATCCATTACAAGAGGGCGAATAGTGCTCCAATGTGGCTCCATTGCCGAGGCATAAGATGGAGGGGTTGGTACCCATCTTCCATCCTCATCTTTAATTGAATATTTTTCTGCACTTCGGGTTTTGGCATAATTATCAGTTTTACTCCAGTACATTATAGCCTTGGAAACAGTATCTGCATAGGCTATGGAATTATCGTATTCATCTGAAGGCATACCATGATTGGTTGCCAGCTTTTTAATGCTGTCAACATATTCCGTCATACTGCCTTCGGGAAACGTTACTGCCTGCCCAAGTGTGCAAAAAGATAACAGCGATGCAAATTCAAAATTTATTTTTTTAGAAGGATCTGGTTTAGGAACTGAACTCAGTTCACGTAACTGGTTGGCTAAAGAATTATATTGAGCAGGATGGCCTGCAGCAATAATTTCGTAAGCGGCAACATTTGCGTATAAGTAGTTACGCGAAGCAACGATGGGACTAAAGTTGTTTCCCATTACAACATTGTTCAGTTCAAAAACAGTTTTTGAATAGAGATCAGGGTTTTTAAAGATAGTCTTGTAATCGTTTTTAGAATGACATGCAGTTAACATTAGAACTGAAATGCAACTAAACAAAAAAGTTTTCATTTTAAGATAGAAAGTTTGATATGATATGGGTTCTTGTGTAGTAATAAAAAGTATGATGAAATACTTTCTGAAGTTGTGTTGCTATACTTTCCCGAAGGGACAAATAGTAAATTCTGCAAGATTTCAATCAACTTAAAAAGCTGAAAAGTGCGACGCAACTAAAGCTAAATAGCAGTAATTAAGCCCGTCTCAAAAAGAATACTAGTCTGTTTGCCCTTGAGGAAGTATAGATAAACTTAGATTAATTCAGGGGGTTGAAAAGGAGAGAGAAGCCGTGTTGAAGGTAAGGTTTCTACAAAATGAATATTATAATTGCGACCGCTGTTACTAATTTCAGGATGATTAAAACTTATGTTATTGCAATTATATTCCGATAAAAGGTTTTTAAACAATCCGGGTTTTGAACTTCCTGGTTTTTTCGACGATCCGTTTTGCAAAAGTTCATTTGCGTCTTTAAAGAAATCTTCTTTTGCTTTCTCAAGCTGCTGTTTATTATGATCAGGCAGGCACATTAAAACATATTCACCCTTTTCAATTTTACTTTTTACGTAATGATAAATCTTACCATTTACTTTTATTTCTCCATCTGTTCGCTGAAATTCCCGTGTATCAGTTACGTAAGGCAGCAGGAGAGGCGCACGAATAGTTATTAAATCTGCGTCGTTGTATTGCTCTTTATCAAGCGAGTTCTGTAATTGTGCCTCCCATTGTTGTTCGGCGATATAAAACCAACCCCTGTATCCTACAAGGTTGAACAGGAATACAACAAGCAATAATATGGCAACAAGCTTTTTCAAAATTATTTCACAAGGTAAGTTTTTTGGTTAACACCTACACCTGTGATGGTCAGTTTCTTCCATGCAGGTGGAAGTGAAGACGGAACCTGTATAATACCGGATGGAGTAATGTCTAAACCTCCGAAACCGTTTATCACACTTTGCAAAAAGCCACCTGCACCTGTTGAGAAATAGGGATTTGTTCCTCCGGCAGTTTCGGCCAATACACCAAAAGGATTTTTTTTATTAGGGATGTGCGCTTCTTTAAAAGCCTGCCATGCTTTAGCCGGCTCTTTTAAGCGGGCATACAAGGTGGCAAAGATAGCATGGGTCATCGCGGGTGAACCTTCGCCTATCCGGCTTTCATAATACTCGAGGTCTCTTCTTATTTGTTTTGGATCGGTAACCTCTTTTAAGGGATAGGACAAGAGGTTAACATCAGCCTGCTTTACTTTCTCTCCTTTGTACGCTGCATGTTCGGAAGTTATTCCGTTGCTCATTTTCAATATAGGAATGTTTGCTGCAACATCTGCCCAGTCATCTGATGGCTTTTCGTTTATAATTTTTGCAGCCATCATTGCATATTGCAGGTTAGCTTTTGCTGCCGCATTAGTAAATGCATTGTTATCTATATTCTCTGCCCATTCATCTGCAGCTACCACATTTTTAATGTCATACTTTCCTGGCCCGTTTCTTTCTACCCGGCTTACCCAAAAATCTGCGCACTCTTTTATGACAGGATACCCTTTTTCTTTAAGCCATGCTGTGTCTTGCGTAACCGCAAAATAGTTCCATGCAGCAATGGCAACGTCGGCAGTTATATGATGTTCGAAAGGACCGCTTAATGCCCAGACAGGTGTTTCTTCATTGCCACTTCCTGCACTTTCCCACGGATACATTGCACCTTTATAACCATGAGCAAAAGCGTTGTGCTTTGCTTGTTTCAATCGCTCATAACGATACTCAACCATACTCTTTGCCATCTCCGGGTGCATGATGAGAAGTGGTGGAAACATCCATAACTCTGCATCCCAAAACACATGTCCGTTATATCCAAGGCCGCTTAATCCCATCGGGGAAGGGCTATATGAAGTACCTTCTCTAACAAAAGAATATAAATGGTACAAAGCAGAGTGAACTTCACGCTGGCTTGCATCATCCCCTTCAATAATAATATCACTCTTCCACAGGCTATCCCATGCATTGTTATGAAACTGAAGTAATCGTTTAGTCCCTTCAAGTTTTGCATAAATAACATAACGTTCTGCTTCGTTTAAAGGATCATCGTGTTGGGCAGTAGTGATTGATGCGCCTGCTATAGCAAAGTGATAAGAACTACCTGCTTTTATTTTTTTATAGAACTTGGATAAGTGCATGTTGTTGTCCCACATTTCATGTACAAGTGCAGGCTCGCTTCCATGAGGTTCATCAAATAAAAAGGTGGTGGAAGATGCGAAAGTTAATTTGCCTGTAGGGCTTTTAGCGGTTGATGAAAGCAGGCTTAAAGTAACATGCGGACGATCTATCTGGTTGTAATAATTCTGAACATCACGCAGTGCATCAGGCGCTTCCATTACACTTGCAGGTATAACCTCAATATCTTTTTTTGCAGTTATCGTAACATCAACAAAAACACAATAAGGCAAATGACGCAAGGCATAATAAGTGTATGAAACAGTTGCTTTATCGGTGTAATTAAAAGTGGTGGTTAAGCTTGCATGCTTCATATCCAACACTTGTCTCATGTTAGTTGCATCAGCGTTTCCAATACGCCTGCCATCAATATCCATGTTCATGTTTACCAGGTTGAAGCTTTGTAAAAAGTTGCTAACCCTTCCTCTTCCATATTGATCATAAGCACCGTTAAGGACTACATCTTTACAACGCAAAACATTGGGTGATGACACAATACCTATCACTCCATTTGCTACTGTAACTCCATAATAATCCTGAGGATTAATTCTATCAGCAACAATCTTCCATGTGTCTGTCTTCTGAGAAGAAAGATTATTGATGCACACCAAAATAGCTATTGAAAAACTGAAAACTTTCCTCATATACAGTTAGCGATTTACTTATTGCTTTAAAAAAATTACTGAAATAGTAATTGTTTACTTTCTCCTTTTAAATACACGAAGTTTATCATTGTTGAGTGAAACAAGAACATAATTTTCTCCTGTTGCCGCTTTTATTGAAGCAACATCTCTTGCCTCTCCTTTTAGGAATAGTCCACTTTCAACAGGTGGCACATATTTAAATTGGTGTTGTTTATTGCCTAAAAGTACCGTTCCATAATTTGCATCAAGCCGGCCTGTTTGTGGTTTTAAACCATAAAAATTACCGGCAATAAATAAGTCGTTAAAGCCATCTTCATTTATATCTTTTGATAAGATCCCATATATCGGTGAAAGCTGAGCCATTACGGGCAACGGTTGAATAGCAAAATGACCTGTACCATCATTGATAAAAGCGGACGTTCTTGTTTCGGTTACTGTTAATACTGTTGCTTTTTTAAGTTGCGCTGGAGTAAACAATTCATTAATGGTTTTGCCGGCAAAGGAAGAGTAATGCAGAAAATCTTTTTTTATTGATGGAACCACACCTTCTACTTCACCCTTTAAATTATAGGGATATGACTTACCATCTGTTTTAAAATAAACAGGTATGCATTCAACCTGCCCATTATTATCAAAGTCGTTTACATAGAGTTTTGCAGGATGATCTTTATCTGCTTTAATGTTTGAATTCAGTCCAAAGTTACCGGCCACAAGGTCGGGTGCTCCATCTTCATTAAGATTTGCAATGGTTAAACAATTCCACCAACCGAAAGAATTAGGCACTTCAAATTGCCGGGTAAATTTTCCGTTTAGAAATTTGAATACAGTTACAGGCATCCAGTCTCCAACTACAACCAATTCCTTTTTTCCATCGTTATCTATATCTGCCCACCTGGCATCAGTAACCATTCCTACTTTTAAAAGTTGTGGTGCTAGCGACGAAGTAACATTCATGAAATTACCATTACCGTTATTCTGCAATAGTACACTTGACGGTGGTAATCCATAAGTGCCGGGAATATTTCTTGCTCCTATAAAAACATCCTGCTTTCCATCACCATTGAAATCACCTACTCTTATACAAGAAGCGTTAAGTGAAACGCCAGGCCAGCCACTTGTTGCCCTGGTAAAATTTCCTTTACCATCATTTAAATATAGCCTGGGTTGCAAATAAGGTGATCCTATCAATGCAATATTGCCGCCTAAAGCAACAACTAAATCATTATCACCATCACCATCCGCATCAAAAAATTCTGCACCTATACTTTCACATATCTTGTCGGTTATAAAAGATTGTTGCGGCTTTTGTACAAACCTGCCATCCTTTTGCTGAATAAATATTTTGGATGTGTCCCCAACAGCACTTCCCATATAAAAGTCCTCCAGGCCATCTCCATTTACATCTGCCACAGCCAGCTTAGGACCTTCTGTTGATAGTAGTTTTGGCAGCATCCTTTCCACGTCAAAATCTATGTATTCATTTTCTCTATGCTTAATACTTCCCTTAATAATGCTTTCAGCTATTTGCTGATAAGGAATTACTGAAGGTTTTACAAAAATTACATTCTCTTTTGCATCCTGCTGATTTAATGTAATCGTTTGATCACCCTTTATGTTTTTGAGTACCTGCTGTTTTAAATTTGGCCATTGCACAATTAAACTATCAACCGCAGTGGCTGTGTCCATTCCAAAAAGCAAATTAGGTTCTACACTACTTTGAAAACCACGGGTAGGCTGTTGCTCCTGAACTTGTTGAATACCCTTATTAAAAACTGTAACCTTGGCACCATAACCAAAAGTATTAGGGGAACTTCCTTCGAGATGAACTTTTAAGTAATGCTTATGCATTTTTTCTGAAGCAGTATTTTTATAAACAAAGGCTGTTGTATCAATATTGTTTACAACAAGATCAAGATCACCATCGCCATCAAGATCGGCATAAGCAGCACCATTGCTAAAAGAAGGAATATCAAAGCCTAATTGCTGGGTTTGGTTTTTGAAGAATAAGTTTTTTTGATTTATGAAACCATAATCAGGTATAGCTGCAGAAGGAATTTTATCTAAAAGGTCTTTAAGACCAAATTCGTGGTTCATTACTTTACCCATCACTTCCGTGTTTTTAAAGTAAGAGATAAAGTCCTGGTCTGTAAGGTCTCTTTTAAGTCCATTGGTAACATATAAATCTTTATACCCATCATTATCAAAGTCGAAAAATAATGATCCCCAGCTCCATCCGGTTGCATCTATTCCTGCCAGTTGCGCAATCTCGCTATATGTACCATTGTGATTATTCAACTGCAAAGAATTCCCGGTAAACTGATGATGAAGGTCAAGCTGGTTCTTTGCATTTGCTACATCATAATCGTCGAAGCGAACGGTGGTCTTTAAACGGTAATCATTCTCAGGTAGCATTTCAGCAGTGAAGATATCAAGGTAACCATCGTTATTTATATCAGCCATATCACATCCCATTGACCCATTGCTCATGTGACCCATTGCATCCGTAATCACTTCATTAAACGTTCCGTTATGTTGGTTGATGTATAAGTAATCGTGCTCATAAAAATCGTTGCAAACGTACATATCATCCCATCCGTCATTATTTACATCTCCAACAGCTATGCCCAAGCCAAAAGCGATTTCACTCCCATAGATACCGGCGGCCTCACTTATATCTGTAAACCTGCCATGATCGTTTCTATACAAACGATCACCATCGATAGTGTCTCTTATATTTCTAAGATTTTTTTTGTATCCAAAGTTGTCGATAGACTTTGGACTGTTATTTAGTACAAAACAATCAAGGTCGCCGTCATGATCATAATCGAAAAAGGCAGCTTGTGTAGAAGCTCCTTTATCATCTAACCCGTACTCGTGTGCCTGTTCTCTAAATGTTCCATTTTTTTGATTGATGTATAATTCATTTGCCCGGTCATCACCATTTATAATACCTGCATTGCATACATAAATATCCAGCCATCCATCCGCATTTATATCAACCATAGTTACTCCTGTATGCCACATGTGTTTGCTTGATAAATGAGCGGCATCAGTAACATCCTGAAATTTAAAATTGCCTTTGTTGATGTAAAGTTTATTCCTGCCCTGGTTGCTTGTAAAAAAGATATCAGGCCTGCCATCATTATTAACGTCGCCAATAGCAACGCCTCCGCCATTATAGAAGTTGTGGTAATTAAAAATGTTCATCTCTGTTGTATCCTTAATAGTATTAATGAAATCAATTCCTGTTGTAGAAGAAGGCATTAGCGTAAACAGCGGGTTATGCGCTTTCTCTTTATTTGAAGATGTGCAGGCAGTAAAAATTACCAATGGAATAAGAAGTCGGTAAGCAACATTACTAAACATAAATAACCCTTCTAAAATAGTAGCAGAAATAAAGCAACAAAGTACCCCTTTTTTAATGGAGCATCAAAAAAGGGGATTATGTATTAAATAAACAAGGATGCATTAACTAAAGTTTAAAAGATGGTAACCGGGCTTAAAATTTTTTCTGCTACTTTACACGAATATTTATTTTTAGTTGGCTTATGAAGAAATGGATTATTGCATTGCTTGCGATTTTACTCTTAATTGTATTAAGCACCTACATTTTCATTCCCTCAAAACTTACAGTTTCAAACATCTCAATAATTGAGGCTAATGAAAATGGCACCCTGCGGAACCTTTCAGATGAGAACAAATGGCAGAAATGGTGGAACTATCGGGATGAAGACTTATTGCCTACTTCACAAAAAACAACATCGTCATTTACGTGTAATAACAACAGTTACAAGCTCTCGGAAAAGCAATATAAATCAGTTAAAATAAATATTGAAAATAAAGGAAGAAGCATTGAAAGTATAATATTCCTCATCCCTTTAAAAGCTGACTCTACTGTGGTACGATGGCAATTTACCGTTGCTGCCAGTTCTAATCCGTTTAAAAGAATACTGGATTACCAGGCTGCAAAAGAAATGAAAGGATGTATGAATAATATTCTGGATCATCTTAAACTTTTTCTGCAAAAAAAGGAGAATGTATATGGAGCGAGTTTTGAACGAACTTCATTTAAAGACACGCTATTAATCTCCACTAAAGCAATTTCCAATACCTATCCTTCCACCTCTTTTATATACAACCTGGTAAAAAGTTTAAAAAGCTTTGCTATAAACAAAGGAGCCTTGCAAACCGCTGCTCCAATTTATAATATTACTAAGGAAGATAAACTGTTTAATGTTATGGTTGCCTTACCGGTTAACAAAGTATTACCGGACGAGGGCAAGTTTGCATTTAAAAAAATGATACCGGGAAGTTTTATAACAACAATGGTAACCGGCGGCGAACAATCCGTAAACAATGCAATGCAAAAAATTCATCAATACTTTAATGATTATCATCTCACGTCGATGGCGATTAATTTTAAAATGCTGATTACAGATAGAAGCGCTGAAAGTGACACAACAAAATGGCTTACGAAAATTTATCAACCTGTTTATTAGCATTTGCTATTTACCCTTTACCTTCTCATCTTTAAATTGCACTACCATCGCCTTATCATTATTTCGGGCAAGAATAAATGCCTCTTTGTTATTGATCATTATCTTTTTAATATGACGCACCTGCCCCTTAACCTGTAATCCATTAAGGCTTTCCGCAGCAAAATTTCCATTCCCTTTATTTACCAGTATTGTTCCGAAGTCAGCATCATATCTGCCCATTTGAATATTGTTGTCGTAATAGTTCCCCCCTAATAGAATGTCTGGAAGATTATCATGATTAGCATCAACAACAATAGCATCCCTGTAAGAAGTTAGTTGAGCTTGCGGAGGTAAAGGTTGTAATTTAAAGTTCAAATTACCCTGGTTAATTAGTATTGCATTCGAAAAATAATTAGCGGTTAACACCTCTGCCTTCTCTAATTTATCAGCAGTAAAAATTTCAGTTAAAGATGCTTTTGCAAAATCCTCCGCATATAAAAATTTCTTCTTAATTACTGGTATTTGCTTTTGCAATTCATCTTTATTAGCAAAGGGAATTTCACGTCCATTTAAGTAGTAGGTTAGTACCTGTTCTTTTTTCCCGTTGCCGTCAAAATCGTTATAGTACAACTTTACAGGTTCTTTATCAGAGGCTTTTAACCGGCTGTTTAAACCAAGATTTCCGGCGACTAAATCAATGTCTCCATCATTGTCTACATCAACAGGCAATATAAAATTCCACCAACCTTTTTTATCAGTCAGTGTAGTCTTAGTAAACCTACCCTTATTATTTATAAAAGCATAAATACCGTTCCATTCGGTAGAAACAATAAGATCTTTATCACCATCTTTATCAATATCAAACCAAAGGGCCTGGGTTATTATACCTATGTTGGAAAGCTCTTTATTATAATTTGCGGTAACATTTTTAAAATGTCCTTTACCATCATTTTGTAATAGATAAGATGATGGCGTTTTTCCATACTCCCAGGGAACAGCCCGGCCACCTAAGAACAAATCTGTAAAGCCATCACCATTAAAATCGTACGGAACAATGCAGGAAGCAGTCATAAATAAACCGTTAAAGGCATCGCCAACTTTTGAGAGGTTTCCCTTTCCGTCATTAATGTATGCACGTGGTAATAAATATTTATCTGTCCCATAATACTCGTTTCCTCCGCTGGCAATAACTAAGTCAATATTGCCATCATTATTTACATCAATCCAGTTAGCATCCACATCTTCGTAAACACTATCTGCATCCATTGAAGGTTGAGTTGTTCTTATAAATTTTCCGTTTGCCTGCTGCAAAAAAACCGCGCTCTTTTTATCTTTTGATGAGCCTATAAAAACATCTTCAAGGCCATCATGATTTATATCTGCCACTGCTAATGCCGGACCTTCTGTTGAAACCATATGCGGAATTAAAGGCTCGCGATCAAATTCTGAAAAACGATTTTCTTCATGCTTATACAAAAGGTTTGACTTTTGAGTAACGTCAATAACTGGCCTGGTAGTATTTCTATAATGGCGTGTTACTTTTTTATAATCAAATGAAGGCAGGCCATCAGCGTATGTAAAAGAGATATGATTATTGGCAGGAGCGAGGTGAATTGTTTGGAATGAATTATCAGGCCATATTAAAAAGGCAGAGTCAACAGTTGTATTATTTAAACCAATATGAACAGGAGTTTGCATACTGGATTGAAAGCCTTTAGCTGGATTATTTTCATACGTTCTTATACCGCCGTTAGCATACAAAATTATCTTAGCACCAATTGCATTTATATTTCTTTCAGGCCCCTTTAGGTTGATCTCAACATAATTTTTATTTTTTTTATCGTTGCTCTTATTAGCATACAATAAAGCTGGTTCATCAATATTATTTACAACTACATCGAGGTCACCGTCATTATCAAAATCAGCATAAACTGCACCGTTTGAAAATGTAGGCTTATCATTTTCAATGGCTTCATTCATATCACTAAATCCGAGTGCTCCATTGTTTTTAAAAAGCTTATTAGGAATCTTTATTTCAGGAAACCTGTTGACCAACGCCATATCCTTTTGATCCATCCTGCTTTCTGCAATTTTACTTTGCACTTCTTTATTAGAAACAAAGCTTACATAATCGATATCATTCATTCTTTTAGGAATGCCATTCGAAATAAAAAGATCCTTCAATCCATCATTATCAAAATCCATCCAAAGAGGAGCCCAACTCCAATCTGTAGCATATACTCCTGCATACAAACCTACTTCACTAAACATCCCATTCCTCTTATTTAATTGAAGGTTGTTGCGGGTATATTGGTTGTTATATCCTGCCGAAATTTTATACTGGTAAATATCATAATCATCCTCCCCTAACGATCGTTTTAAAATATAAGGATCGGAAGGGAGCATGTCCATTGAAATAATTTCAGGGTAACCATCATTGTTTACATCGGCAATATCCACTCCCATCGAAAACTGGCTGGTGTGCATAATGCAGCTATCTGTTTCTTCTTTAAATGTTCCATCCTTTTGGTTGAGGTACAGGTAATCATTTTCATGAAAATCATTGCCGACATATAAATCAGGATAACCGTCTAAATTAATATCTGCAACAGCAACACCTAAACCATAACTAATAGATGAACTATTGATGCCGGTTTGCCTGGTAACATCAATAAACTTATTACCCTCGTTACGATAAATTCTATCACCTGACAGTTCATTATATGTTCCCAAAAAATTTGCACGGGGAGCAAATGTGCCATTTTGATGGACAGAGTGATTTAATAAAAACATATCAAGGTCCCCGTCCATATCATAATCAAAGAAAACGGCCTGGGTACTAAATCCGGAAAAATTCAGGCCATATTTAATTGCTTGATCCTCGTAAAAAGGAACGCCATTTCTATCAATGCCTTTGCAAATAAGCAATTGATTTTTGCCATGCAATGTTTCATAATTGCCAACACGGCAAACATAAATATCCAGCAGACCATCGTTGTCAATATCAACTACCGAGACACCCGTTGACCACGCACTGTCTTCAGGAATCTTTGCCTCAGTTGTTACATCTTTAAACTTCAGGTTTCCCTTGTTCAGGTATAGTTTATTATCAGTTTGATTAGCGCTAAAAAACAGATCAATTAAACCATCATTATTAAAATCACCCGCGCCTACCCCGGCGCCATTATAAAAATACATGTACTTAAACATGTTGAATTGATTGGTGGGAGTAAGCTTATTATTGAAATCAAGACCGGTTTGCGTATTATCTAATACCTGGAATAACACCGGTGCCTTCTTAGTTGATTGATGACAAGCAGTAAGAAAAATAAATGTTATAGCAAGAAACTTTACACTTGAATGGAGCATATTAGGTTACCTCTTACTTAAAAATTTACTGCCTGATTTGTTCCTGATTTTATAGAGAGAAGGGAAATCGTTATTTTGAAGAAAGAGAATATAGCGTGCCGTTGCTCCTTTGATTTCCTGTATGTCTCTTACCTGCCCTTTAACAGCAAAACCTGTTTCAACATTTGGTACATCGCTAAACTGTCCCTTGCCGTTATTAATCATTACATTTCCTAAACTTGCATCCAGCCTTTCAAATTGGGGAAGAAAACCAAATTCATTTCCTCCTGCAATAATATCTGTTTTTCCATCTTCATTAATATCTGTACAACGAACAGCATTAATTGAAGAGAGTTGTTCCGTTGGCGGCATCTTTACTATCTGAAATTTACCATTGCCTTTGTTAATTGCTATGATTGAACTGCGATAGTTAAATTGCTTGATGGTGCTTTTTCTCATAACCTCTGCAGAAAATAATTCTTGTATCGACTTCCTGGCGTAGTCCTGGTGCTTTAAATTGTTCTTCTTGAGATAGGGTATTTGATCTTCCATTTCATGCTTCAAAAACACAGGCATATCCTTTCCATTGATAGTGCTGGTAATAATTCTATCAGTTGCATTATTCTGATCAAAATCGTTCAGCCATAGTTTTACAGGATGATCTTTATCTGGTTGTAAATAGAAATTTTCACCTACGTTTCCGAGTATTAAATCATTAGCTCCATCACCATTAACATCAGCAACTGCAACAGTCTGCCACCATCCAAACATATCTGACAGGCTTGTTCTTAATTCCTGGAAATGATCTTGCTTAAAACTAAAAACTCTTGGAGCCATCCATTCACCAGCTATGATAAGCTCCTTTTGTTTATCACCGTTTACATCTGCCCATGCAGCTCCTGTAACCATTCCGATATTAGCAATATCAGGGTTTTTTGTTTTAGCAAAATCAGCAAAATGACCTTTACCATCGTTTACAAAAAGATAGCTCGACGGATTTCCACCATAGTTTCTTGGATCGCTTCTTCCCCCAATAAACAAATCCTGAAAACCATCATGATTAAAGTCTTCCGCAATAGCAACCGATATATTCATGCCTGCCTTTGGAAATGCTGATACGTCAATTTCAAAATTTCCCTTTCCATCATTCTTAAATAACCGTAACTGCATTTGGCGGCTATCCGGCGGGTTATTATTGCCCCCTGGACAAACTAATAAATCAAGATCGCCATCACCATCAGCATCAAAAAACAACACTGCTACATCTTCAAAGTCAGCAAACTGATCAAATACTTTTTGAGGATTTTTAGTAAATTCTCCCGCTTTAGTTTGAAGATATAACTGGCCGGCATGGCCAACTGAACCACCTATAAATATATCTTCGAGCCCATCTGCATTTACATCTCCAACGGTTGCTTTAGGCCCTTCGCGGGATAGCATTTTAGGAACATTCCTTTCAAAATAAAAATCTATGTAATCATCTTCAATATGCTTTTCAAAAACAGATTTTACAGAATCGAACAGCGGACTATTTGTTTTACTTACTGACGTATAGGAAGCGCTGGTATTTGCTGGCTGCTCAATAATATGAACTGTGTCGGTTGCAGGATGAACAAATTTTGAAACACTCCGGTCCGGCCAAATGATTAGTAAGGAATCAACTTTATTAGCACTGCCCAACCCAATAATTTGTTTATAATCCATTGATGATTGAAAACCCCGGCTTGGTACAACTTCGCGGCTAAACACATCATTACCTCTATAAACTTTAATGTTACTGCCAATAGCAAAAGTGTTCTTGTTGTTGCTCTTTAACTTTATGCCAATAAAATGATTCTTATTTATTTCGCGGCTGTTATTACGGTAAACAAAGGACGGCTGATTTATATTATTTACGATTAAGTCAAGGTCACCATCGTTATCCAAATCCCCGTACGCAGCTCCATTAGAAAATGTTGTCTGTGCCAATCCCCAGGCATTCGCCTTATCAGTGAATTGAAGGTTATGTTGATTTTGATAAGCTTTATTTGCAAGGGGGGTTTTAGGAATTTCAGTAAGTACTTTGTCTACACTTTCTTTCTCACCGGTCATTACCATTTTTTGAATAACAGTATTAGCAAAAAAATCCATGAAATCTAAATTTGTTACATCCCGTGCTACACCGTTGCAAACATAAATATCGTTGAAGCCATCATTATCCATATCAAACATCAAGGCGCCCCAACTCCAATCGGTAGCTGATATTCCGCTATAGTTCGCTATTTCGGAAAACTTACCGTTCCTGTTATTTAACTGCAAACAATTCTTCACATACTGATGATAGAACCCCGCTTTTACCTTGCTGTTATATAAATCTATGTTATCAAAAGCGCCGGTAGTTTTAAGGCGATTGTCATCATCGGGCAACATATCGGTATTAAAAATATCAGGATAACCATCGTTGTTGATGTCCCCGATATCTGCACCCATTGATAATAAACTTTATCTTAATAAAGGCAATTTTAAATTTGATGACATTACAGCAAAAGGAGGATTTAAGCAGGATAGCATGTGGAGCACAGGCGTGGTAATGGTTGACATAAATAACGATGGCTGGTTAGATATTTATGTTTGCAACTCAGGCCACATGACTTCCGGCAACAGGCGGAATAAATTATACATCAACAATCACAACCTCACTTTTACAGAGTCTGCTGCTCAATTTGGTTTAGATCATTCTGCCTATACTACCCAGGTTTCTTTTTTTGATTATGATATGGATGGCGACCTCGATTGTTTTATGATTGATAACAGTCCCATACCCGTAAACACGCTTAACTACGCCAACCAAAGAGACCTGCCAGAACAGCAGTGGAAGGTTGCGGATTTTTTAAAGGGAGGCGGTAATCATTTATTTAAAAACACCGGTAATCATTTTGTTGAAGTAACCCAGCAAGCTGGCATTCACGGTAGTTTAATAAGCTTCGGCCTGGGAGTATCGGTGGGAGATATCAATGGTGATGGCTATCCTGATATTTACGTTTCCAATGATTCGTATGAGCGCGACTATATGTATATCAATCAAAAGAACGGAACTTTTAAAGATGACTTCGAGAATTGTTTTTCACATACTAGTTTCTCATCAATGGGTGCAGATATCGGGGACATCAACAACGATGGTTATCCTGATATTTTTAATACCGATATGTTGCCCGATGATGACAATCGCCTTAAAACTACCGGCGCTTTTGATAACATAGATTTATAT
>MWVV01000248.1_pt1 | contig 19553 bp, 19 predicted proteins | sample 1047281 | NCBI WGS metagenome assembly MWVV01 (sample SAMN06349986, study PRJNA376086) | soil metagenome | isolation source: PT-2 sample Antarctic (ecotone) soil | place: Antarctica | collected 2015-01-13 | reverse complement strand
CAAGTAAGTTGCTCAAACCTGTCGCCGTTGTCAATCCAAATGATGCGATCAAATAATCCGAGTAGATTTCTGCTATTTCGTCCATGCAAAAATTTTACTCCTTTTTCAATCATCTGCGTAAGGTGAGTTAATAATTTCGCCGGTTTTTACTCGTTCAATTATTTTTGCTGCTTTTTCTCTCTTTATAATTCACAAAATAATTCACAAAAAAAAGACGTGAAAACTTCACGTCTTTTTAATAATTCTATAATTAATTCCTTTCTGATTTATCTTTTCCTTCCTTTGCTGGATTTACCGCTTCGGTCAGATTTTCCGCTGTCGTTGTCGTCGCCGCCGCCCAAAACAAAAGTTAAAATCATCATTACTTGATACTCGGTGGCTTTTCCGTTCGAGACATTTATTTTCTGCTCCTTAATCCAAGCTCCGCGCACGTTATCAATTGTTTTCGTTGCTCTCGCAATTCCCTTCTCGATGGCATCTTCAAAACTGCTCGGCGACGTTGACGTAATTTCGATATTTTTTGCTACTGACATTTTTCTATTCCTCCCTGAAATTTTGGCTTTTTGCCAATTGAAACAGTTTGACTGACAAATTCTATTTTTGCAACTGAACTCAAAAGTTCGTCTTATTCCTCGATTTATCAGCGTGGCGTTCCAATGCTAAATTAACTAACTCATCAATTACTTGTGTAAATTCCAAACCCGTTCCCGCCCACATTTTCGGAAAGCCGGAAGCGTCTGTCAAACCGGGCAAAGTGTTGATTTCGTTAACGAGCAACGCACCCGTATCGTTTCGCAGGAAAAAATCAACTCGCGCCAAGCCTGAACCGTCAACCGCTCGAAATGCAGTTATCGCGAGTTGCTGAATTTTCGCGGACAGTTCTTCGGAAATTAGCGCGGGAACGACAAACTCATTATTGCCGGTGCCAGCGTATTTTTCAGTATAATCGAGAAATTTTTTCCCCACGTCATTAATAATATATTCGCCCGGCAAACTCGCTCGCGGTGTTTCATAACCTATAACAGCACATTCAATTTCGCGCACGTCTAAGCCCTCTTCGACGACGATTTTGCGGTCGTATTCAGCGGCTAAATCAATGGCTTTTCTCAAAGAATCTTCATCCATCGCTTTTGATACGCCCACCGATGAGCCGAGATTGGCGGGTTTTACGAAACACGGAAATCCTAATTTGGCTTCAATTTGTTTGATAACCGCATCGGTGTTGCGTTCCCATTCGTATCGCAAAAACCAAACGTATTTGCACATTGGCAACTCCGAATCGCGGAACAGAGATTTCATAAAAACCTTGTCCATTCCGCAAGCTGACCCGAGAACTCCGCAACCGACATAAGGAATATCAGCCATTTCCAGTAATCCTTGAATCGTGCCGTCTTCGCCGAAAGTTCCGTGTAGAACGGGAAATACCACGTCGAGCGGCGCAAACTTTCCGCCGTTTTCCAGATTCGTTAAGCCTTTATATTTCGTGTCGCCGACCAAAGCTATCGCGTTAATTGGAAAATTCCCGACGCTTTCATTCAGATTTTCCTGAATGCCGGCGGGCAATAATCGTAAAGATTCAGACGGATTCAGCCAATTTCCTTCTTTGCCAATGGCAATGGGAACGACTTCATACTTGTTTTTATCAATCTGTTCGATAACGGTTTTCGCCGAGCGAATTGAGATTTCGTGTTCGCCCGAACGTCCGCCGAAGATTATGCCGATACGAGTTTTCATAAAGAGTTTTCAGATAGTTGCAGATAGTTGCAGGTAGTTGCAGAAGTTTCTGATTCAAAATTCTTGAACTATCTAAAACTATCTATAACTATCTGATAACTTCCTGTAACTTCCCGCAACTTCCTGTAACTTATAAAATAGTTTTCCCCAACGCCGACAAAATAAGCTCACCCGCGAGTTCAACCGTAATATTGTTTTGGTCAAGCATTGGATTGACTTCAACGACCTCAAACGATCGCATTCCGCCATTTTCAGCAATCGCTTCGAGCGCGAGATGCGCTTCTCGGTAAGTTGTTCCGCCGCGCACGAGCGTTCCCGAACCGGGCGCAAAACGCGGGTCAATCATATCAACGTCAAAGGTAACCGAGTAACCGTCCGCTGCCCGTGAAGCAATTTTTATTGCATCTTCGATACAAGCGAGCATTCCGCGCCGGTCAATGTCGCTCATCGTGAAAAAGTTTTCGCACATTCCGAGTTCTCTGATTCGCCGTTTTTCGCCCGCATCTAAATCTCTTGCTCCGATGTGAGCGAAAAGCTTCCGATTCAGTTTCGGCGCAAAACCTTCCAAATTAACTAACGACGGCTCGCCGTAACCGAGCAGCGCGGCAAGCGGCATTCCGTGAAGATTGCCCGTTGGCGAAGTTTCGTGCGTGTTAATATCGGCGTGCGCGTCCATCCAAATCAGTCCGATTTCCTTTTTTTGCTCGTGAAAAAATGAAGTGATTGCTGAAAACGTGCCGGCTGCTATCGAATGGTCGCCGCCTAAAATAACCGGAAACTCATTGTTTTTTAAGATTTGCTTGATGCCTTTCGCTATATTTTCATAAGACGCGAGCATTTCTTTTAAGTATTTTGGATTTTCGTTCCTCTCGGCAACATAATTCGGCTTGATTATTTCGACATCGCCGTAATCTTTTACTTCGTAGCCGAGTTCACTGATGTGTTCGACGAGCGAAGCACCGCGTATTTTCGCGACTCTGATTGCCGTTGCGCCGAGTTCACTTCCCTGCGTCCCCGCGCCGTAGCCGAGCGGAACGCCAATGATTCCAACCGCTTTATTTTTCCCCGGATAATCTCCGTTTTCTAAAAGCATATTTTTTTACTGAAAGCGCGGGGCGAAAGGGGAAAGGATGAAGGCGAAAGGCGAAAATTAAATCTGTGCGCTTTTCTTTCTCCTTTCGCCTTTCGAGGCGTTCCCAGTTTTAAATTTCTCCAAAACCTTTCCTAAAAATTTCTTCAATCGCTTGCATCGCTTCACTTTCGTCTTTGCCCTCGACTTCTATCTTCAATTCCACGCCTTTTGAAGCGGCTAAAGTCAACGCGCTCAAAATTGATTTTGCATCGGCAAAGATGTGGTTATCCGTGCGACGAAGTTTGATTTTACTTTTGAAACCGCTTGCCAGACGAACGAGTTGAGTGGCGGCGCGGGCGTGAAGCCCAAGCGGATTGCAGACCTTTATTTTACTTTCAAGCATCCTTCTTCAACTTCTGCGGCTCGAGCAGTTGGCTCGTTCGATAAATTGCTTGTTTCCCCTGCTCTTCGACTTCTTTCGCCACTTCCATCAACGTCAACATTTCGTTTTGTGTGGCAAGTTTAATAACCATCGGCAAATTCACGCCAGTAACAATTTCAATTTCGTTCGCTTTAATAAACATTGCCGAGATATTCGTCGGAGTTCCGCCGAACATATCGGTCAGGAGCAACACGCCGTTGCCTTGCGAAACTTGTTTGATAGCGCGCCTGATTTCGTCTTTCGCCATTTCGACATCATCGTGCCAGCCGATTGAAACCGCAACGATATGATTCTGCGCTCCGATCACCGTTTCCGCCGCCGCAAGGAGTTCGTTGGCGACTTGTCCATGTGAAACAATTACTCCGCCGATTTTTTTTTGTTCAGACATAATTCGATTTTGGATTTTGGATTTTGGATTTAATTCGTATCGAAAATCTCTGCTTGCTATTCCTAACTTTTTCACTTTTTCACTCTTTCACCTTTTCACTTTTGAACGTCGCGGTGCGAAACCGAAACATCGAAAGAATCATTTTTCAATGCTTTGCTCAACCGATTCGCCACCATCACCGAGCGATGTCGTCCGCCCGTACAGCCGACTCCAACCGTCAGATAAGATTTCCCTTCGCGTTTATAAAGCGGAAGCAGATATTCGAGCAAATCTTTGAAACGCCTGATTGTTTCTTCGACTTCCGTTTGTTTTTCCAAAAAATTTACAACTTTCCGATTCGTTCCCGGCAACTCCTTTAAATTTTTATCAAAATATGGATTCGGCAAATGGCGCACGTCAAAAAGCAAATCAACTTGGCGCGGCACGCCGTATTTGTGTCCGAAACTTAGAAATTGAATGTGAAGCGGCGAACCGTCTTTCGCTTGACCGAACTTTTCAACCAACAACCGCCGCAGCGTGTGAACCGTATGTTCCGAAGTATCAATTATAAAATCAGCCGTTTCGCGGATTTTCTGCATCGCCTTTTTTTCGGCTTGAATTGCCGCGAGCAGACCTTTGCCCGAATTAGTCGGATGCGGACGACGAGTTTCACTGAAACGGCGTTGCAGAACTTCGTCCGACGCTTCAAAAAATAAAACATACGGCTGGAGTTTTTTGCTGATTTTTTTTATCTCGTTCGGAAATTCCGACAAAAAGTGGCGTTCACGAATGTTAATAACGAGCGCGGCTTTTTCAATTGCGACAGTTTCTTCAGAAATTGGTAAAAGCAGACGAGAAAAAGTTGGAAGCATCGTGAGCGGCAAATTATCAACACAAAAAAAACCCAAATCCTCAAAAGCGTTGGTCGCCGAACTCATTCCCGAACCGCTCAAACCAGTAATGATAACCAGATTAGGCAGATTCTTTTTCTCGATCTTATTTTTGGACATAGAATAATGCTGAATGTTTAATGGTAAATGGAATGGTTACTTTTTACAATTTACCTCTTATCATTTAACTTCAATTTACATTGCTTTTCAGCATTGCCGAATGTTTTTCAATCAATATTTTCGCCGCATCAAAGCCCGAATCGCGTAGGAGATGAATTCTTACGGCAGTTTCTATCAAAGTTGAGAGATTTCTGCCCGCGCTAACAGGCAAAACGAACTTAATGATTTTCACGCCGAAGATTTCTTCTTCATGGCGGTCGAGTCCAAACCTTTCGACTTTGGCGACATCAATCCATTTCTTAACTTTGATAACTAATTCAATCGCTTTCGGTGCGCCGACTGCCGAAACGCCGAGCAAATCGCGGATATTGATAATGTCGAGTGCGCGAATTTCAAGATGCTCGTGTCAATTCGGGTGAAGAACCTTCCAAACAATCGCCGATTCGTTTCAAAATTATCGTATCATCGGAAATCAGCCGATGTCCGCGAGCAATCAAATAGAGAGCGCATTCTGATTTACCAATGCCCGAATCGCCCGAAATCAACACGCCGAGTCCATACTATTCCCATTAAAACGCCGTGCAGATTCGTTTGCGGCGCGAACACTTTTAATAAATGGTTAGAAACCAGATTGATGATTTCTGAACTAACTTGCGCGGTGCGGAGAACAGGCAGATTTTTTTCTTCGGCGATAGTTTCTATTTCTAGCGGCGGTTCGAGATTTTTGGTAATTAAAACGCAGCTTATTTTGTCGAGGTCGAGATTATTTAACGCTTCAATTCTTCGCTCGCTTTCTAGCTGTTCGAGATAAGAAATCTCACTTTGTCCAACAATTTGAATGCGCCCCGCGTGAATATAATTCGAAAACTCGGCTAAAGCTAATCCGAGTTTTTGAATGCGGGAAGAAACGATTTGTTTTTGCCGCAATCCATTTTCACCCGCCAAAACTTCAACATCTAATTTGACAGGTGCATTTTTGACAAAATCGGCAACGGAAATTTTCGGCTCTTCATTTGTTTTATCTGGGAACATTTTTGCATTAAGGCGTAATCAAACCGTAATTTCCGTCCTTGCGTTTATAGATAACTGAGATGCGCTCGTTGTCGGCGTTGCGGAAAACTAGAAATTGATTTTCTTCATCGCCGAGGCGAAGAACCGCTTCTTCCGCCGTCATCGGTTTCACTGCATAGCTGTTTGAATCTATAATTCGCGGCGAATTCGGCGCAGGCTCAATCGCTTCTTCGACCGGCGCAATCGTGCCGACCTTTTTCGCTTTATGATGCTTATCGGTTATTTTGTTTTTGAATTTTAAGGCTTGCTTTTCAATTTTCGTAATCGTCTGCGACAACGATTGATACATATCGGAATTTTTCGTATTCGCGGTCAAAACTTCCTTGCGCCACTTGACGACAATCTCCGAATGATGCCGACCTTTTTCGACTTCGATAATAACGTGCGCGTTGGCACTGTCGCCGTCAAATAAATGACTGATTCTCTCGAAATGTTCTTCAACGTGTGAACGCAACGCCGGAGTTACGTCAATATGCCTGCCCGTGTATTCAAATTTCATCTTTTAACCTCGTTTCGATTTTGGATTTTAGATTTTGGATTGGATACAGTTTGTAGTTGGTTATTTGTTCGTTGACAATTTGAACGGTAATCACAAATTAGGAATAGCTCACTACAAAATAATCCAAAATCCAAAATCTAAAATCCAAAATTCAGATAACTGTTTTGCGTTCACGCGACCCTGGAATCTGCATCTGGTCGCGGTATTTAGCGATTGTCCGCCGCGAAAGTTTGACTCCTTCTTTACTAAGGAGTTTAACAATCTGGTCGTCAGTCATCGGCTTGTGCGAATCTTCGTCTTCAATCATTTTCTTGATTCGCAGCTTCAAAATGCGCGTCGAAACTTCCTCGCCGTCTTCGTTGAGCATTCCCTCCGAAAAGAATCTTCGCAACTCAATAACGCCCTGCGGCGTGTGCGCGTATTTGCGATTGACGACGCGGGAAATCGTTGAAAGGTGCATTCCAATGTCTTCAGCGATGTCCTTGAGCATCATCGGTTTGATATATTGAACGCCCTTGTCAAGAAATTCGCGCTGGCGGTCAACAATACACTCGACGACGCGGTAAATAGTTTGACGGCGATGTTCAATATTTCGCAGCAAATCAACTGCCGAACGCACCTTTTCCTTGATAAAATCTTTAGTTTCCTTCGACGTTTCACTTTGCGCAACTAATTTTTGATAAGTCGGACTGATGCGCAGACGCGGGCTTCCGTCGTCTGTAAAATACACTATATAATCGTCTTCCACCTTTTCAATATAAACTTCCGGCGAAACGTAAATCGGCTCGTCCGACGAATAACGTCTGCCCGGATACGGGTCGAGAATCCGAATTTTGTTAATTTCTTCGTTTAAAACTTGGAGGTCAATGCCCGTATCTTTTGAAAGATGTTGCAGGCGATGTGGCTGCAAATCTTCGAGATGATTTTTGACTAAATCCGTCGCCAAACTTTCGTATTCGCCGTTAGTTTCTAATTGGACGAGCAAACACTCCTTCACATCTCGCACGCCGCAACCGACCGGATCTAATTGCATCACGACTCGTCGGGCTTTTTCGACCATCTCATCGGAGCAATCGCACATTTCGGCGATTTCTTCGTTGCTGGTCGTCAACCGTCCGTCTTCGTCCAAATTTCCGACAACGCAAATCGCAACGTCTTTCAACTTTTCGCTTATTTGCAGCAAATTGAGTTGCCATTCGAGATGTTCGGTTAATGTAGTGGAACGCGACAAAAACTGGTCGAAGCTCGGCGCGTCGTCTTTGAATTCCAGTTCTTGAGTTTTGTATCCGGGGTCGAGGTAATCTTGAAATTCCCTGCCGTAATCAACTTCATCAAACGCATCGGATTTATCCGCTGAAAAATCTTCACCTTCAAATTCTGACACATTTTCATCATTTAAGCCGTTTTCGCTCGGAGATTCGGGCGTGAAGGTTTCGGCTTGTTCAAAATTAGCCGCCGCGTCAAACTCTTTATCCTTTCCGTTTTCGTAATATTCGTCGTTTCCGTCAGAGTTTTGGTCGAGAATTTTATTGGCGATTTCCTCAAATTCCTCTTCGGTCTGAACTTCCTCCAAAATTGGATTAGAAACGATTTCCTGCTGGATGAGATCGCTCAATTCGAGCGTCGTCATCTGCAGCATTTCAATTCGCTGTCGAAGTTGCGGAGTCAAAACCATCCGCTGAGATAATTTTTGAGTAAGTCTTAACGATGACATATCTTGCTTAAAAGCCTATTTTGGAAACTCTCATAAGCCAATAAATTAAAATTTGTTAGCTGCCGATATTATAACTGTTTGAAACGAAAAAGTGAAAGTAATCAAAGGCAGAAAACCGCGTGTTCTTCGCGCAACTTCGCGGTTAAAGACTAAATCTTTCGCCCAAATAAAGGCGCCGCACGTCCGCATCCTGAATCAACTCCGAAGGCTCGCCGCTTCGCAAAATTTTCCCTTCCGCCATAATGTATGCGCGGTCGGTAATTCCCAAAGTTTCGCGAACATTGTGGTCGGTAATCAAAATTCCGATGCCTTGATTTTTCAGATAAAGAATAATTTCCCGAATATCGTCAATGGCTATCGGGTCAATACCCGCGAACGGTTCATCGAGCAGAATAAATTGCGGCTCGGTTGCCAAACAACGCGCAATCTCGACGCGGCGACGTTCACCGCCCGAAAGCGCATCGCCGCGCGTTCGGCGAACGTGCGCGATGCCGAATTCTTCCAACAATTTCTCAAGCCGCGCAAATCTATTTAAGCGGGAAAGTTTGAGCGTTTCCAATACCGCTAAGATATTTTGCTCCGCCGACAGCTTTCGAAATATCGAAGGTTCTTGCGGCAAATAACCTAAACCCAAACGCGCCCGCAAATACATCGGCAAACTCGTAATGTCTTGCGAATTCAAGAAAATTTTTCCGGCTTCGGCACGTTCGAGTCCGGTCATCATATAAAAGGTCGTCGTCTTGCCCGCGCCGTTTGCGCCGAGCAGTCCGACAACTTCACCTTGCTCGACAAAAAGCGAAACATCATCAACTACGCGCCGTCGCCCGTAAGTCTTCTGCAAATGAAGCGCAGAAAGCGAATCGGCAGGAACACTTTCGTTTCTGCCGTTGATTGAATTTGAATTTTCGGGTTGAAAAAAGTTCGACATTCAAGAAAAGTTTATTTGATAATCAAGAAAAGGGAAAATGACGAAATTTAGTTTATTAAAATAAATCTAAAATGATTAAGCATCACTGTTTCTTAACCTTATAAACCGTCCGAATCCTGCCCGTATTTGTCTGATTGGTTTTGCTCTCGTTGATAACGCGGTTAGTTTTCAAAAATACCGTAACTTGTGCGCCTTGCGTCGAACCGCTTTCGCTGTCGTCAATTCTGGCGGGATTGCCGCGCAAAACAATTGATTCGTCCGCCGCAACGTATTGCGCGTAATCGCCGACGGCTTTTCGGTTCGGCGACGTAACGACGACATCTCTCTCCGCGACGGTTTGCGCGACTTCGTTTTTGTCCGTCAAATAAACATTCGCTACGCCCGCCACGATTCTGTCCGTGCCTTGCCGGATGTCAACATCGGTTTCATAGCGTAGCAAATTTTTATCTTTGAAATAATAAATTTTTTGCGACTGAGCATAAACAGGAACGTTTGATTCCTTGCCGTTTTCCTTGCGTTTCGCGTCATAAAGAAGACTCTGCACGGCGCCTTCACCATAAAGCTGACCTTGCTTTTGCTGCAAAACAAGTCGGTCGGCGCGAACGTAATTATTTTCCTGCCAAGCGCGAGCATTGCCCGTGTAAATTCCCGTTTCGGCTTGATGCTGAAATTCCGCCGCATCTGACGTGATAAAAACCGGCGAGTTCGATTCGGCGAATGGCGTTGCGCCGCCCGTCTGTTTTTGGCTGATGTAAGTTGTTGAAACTTTTCCGCGCAGAAAAGATTTTTCATTGCGCGTGTCCCAATCAATTTCGTTCGCTTTCGCTCGCGCTCTCGAATCGGAAACCAACGGTTCGCCGCGCAGACGAACCGTTTCGTCGCTCGCCGTAAAAGTTATTTGATTGGCAGTTCCATTGCGGTCAAGTTCTGAAAACTTGGCGTTGCCAACCGCATCAAATTGCTGAATGTCTTGCGATTGTTGATTAAAACTCGCGTTCATTCGGTCGGAAATTAAAGTCTGATTGCCGCGATTTTCGCCTGTGATGGTTGGAACGCGCACGGCTTTTGCCTTTCCTGTCGCCGAACAATTTTTCGCGCTATTTCCCGTTTCAAAAAAATCACAATCAAAGCGCGGCGCGTTCACCGTCGTTCGATAATTTTCCGCCGAATTTCTTAAAGGTTCGACAAATAATTCCGCATTGCCGACGGCTTCGGCTTTCGCTAAATCTTTACCATTGGCATTAAGCAAAGTTTTCACCGTGTCCGCCGTCAGACGTTTATTGGAAGCATCAATTTTGCCCGTCGGCGCGGTCATTGCAACGGTTGTGCGCCCTTCGGTTTGCATCTGCTCTAAAAGACCTGCGCCGTTGAAATTTAATTTGATGGCGTTCGGCGCGGACAATGTAACCTTTGTATATTCGTCCGATTTTGCAGGAATCAAAACTGCGTTGCTCGCTCCCAAAGCGTTGGCGATTTGCAATTGCTGATTATCACCCCAAAAAGCGTTTAACTCGTCGCCCGAAATTTCCGTCGTTCGTTCCGGCGCGGTTTGTTTCAAATAAGCATTACCTTTGACAAAAGCGTTTTTGAGTTTTTTGTTCGGAAAAAGTTCCGCCGTTACATTGTCGCCTTTCAGAAAATCCACGCCTTGCGTTATTTCCGCCGCGCCGTAGAGAAAGACTTTGCCGTTTGCCTGTTCGTAAATCGCTTCGGAAGATTTAATAATCGTTTGTTTGTTGTCCTGCGCGGTAACAATTTCTACGCCGTTTTTCAATTCAAATTTATCCGAGTCTTTTTCATAAATGGCGTAATTCGTTTTTATCTGCGTCGGCTTGGCACCATTTGAAGCAGTTTCGATAAAGACATTTTCAAAAAGTTCGAGTTGCTTTAATTCTTTGTTGATATTTGCAACGGCACGATTCGCCCGCGTTTTCGTCCATTTCGCGTTTGCGCTTGTCGGCTTTTGATAAACATCAACATTGCCGTTCAAATCAATTTTCTTAATTTCTTTGTTGACGAAAAACGCGGTTGCGCGGTCTGATTTTATATCAGTCGGCTGCGATGAAGCGTCAGACTCATTCGGCGTGATATTGATATTAACACTTTGATTAAAATCGATTTTTCCGTCGGCTTGATTTAAAAAAGCGTGTCTCGCCGCGATTCTAGCTTGTTGAAAATTTGAATTAGCAAATTCACCTGTGCCTTGACCGTTTGCGATAATTTCCACATCTCGCAATAATTCAAGCGTTTTTTCTTTTGTTTTTACAATCGCGCCGAAGGATTTGCCCGTTACGTTTTCGCGCGAAAATTCAATGAGTTCATCGGCATTGGCAATCTCGGTTTCTTTGTTATAAGTCAGTTGTTCGGTTTTAACTTTTAGTCCGTCGCGCGTTTCGACGTTCACGTCGCCCGCAAAATAAGCCGTGAAATTTTTGTTTTCGGCTGGAATGTAAACCGCTTTTTGGGCTTTTATCTGGTCTGAAGTTTCACCTGTTTCGCCGAAAACCTGCAGGAAGACGTTCTCCAATTCTTGATGATTATCAGTAAAAGTCGTCGCTTTGTCGGCTTTAATATAATACTTAACGACATCGCCATCGGTTTCGCGCCGTTCGTAACCGTTGACTTGAGCAACAACATCTTTGGAAAGTTCAGTCGGATAACCTTTCATCCGAAATTCCTGATTGTTTCTGGAGCGATAAAATCCGATGCCGATGGCAATAATCGTCGCCGCCAGCGCGAAAACTGCCGCAACGCGAATAATTAAAGGCATTCGGGCGCGGAGTTGGAAATTTTGGATTTTTTTTTCCTGTTTATCGGACATTTAAATTATCAAAATTTTAATTCCCTGTTTTTAAGTCTTCAACCACAAGCTGCAATCTGGTGTTTCCGTTCCAAGTGTTCGCGTCGGTCGTATAGGCTAATTCGATGCGCGTTTTCGGTTTCAAAGTTTGCTCGCCTGATTTGTCAACGCCGTCCCACCAAACCGCTTCAAACTGTTTGCCGTCTTTGTCGGCGAGTTTTAACTTCAAATGTTTCTCTTTCATGACATATGGCTCGCCCGTTAAAAACAGATCTTTCGTCAAAAATCGCGGCTTTGAATTTCCCATACCGAACGGTTCGAATCGTTTTAATTCCTGCACAAGGTCGAGATTCAAAGTGTTTGAAGAGATAACCGCATCAATTTTTAATTCAGGAATCAAATCATCCGCCGATAAATTAGCGGTCGCGTGGTCGTTCATTTTTTTCTGCAATTGCTCGATATTTTCTCGCCTTATTTTCATTCCCGCCGCCGCCGCGTGTCCGCCGTATTGCTCAAAAAGTTCGCTGCACGAATCTAGACCGTTTAATAAATGATAGCCCGCGATGCTCCTCGCGCTGCCGTGCGCGATGCCGTTTTCAAGCGATAAAACAATTGTCGGACGATAAAGTTTTTCGGCGATTTTCGATGCTGCCAAACCAATCACGCCGCGATGCCAGCCTTCGCCCGCCACGACAATAAAATTTTTGCTTGTAATTTCTTTTGTTTCCAGAAAAGCCAAAGCAGTTATTTCTTGCTGGATTTTTTGCCGCTCACGGTTTCGACTGTTGAGCATTTCAGCAATGCTTCTGGCTTCGTCAAAATCAGTTGTTTCCAACAGTTCGACGACGTGCCGCGCCGCATCCATTCGACCCGCCGCATTTATTCTCGGCGCGATGCGAAAACCGATGTCATAACTCGACATTTCGCCCGTACAGTCGGCGACTTCCATCAACGCTTTTAAGCCGTAGTTGACGGCTTTCGGTAAATCTTTCAAACCGAGCGAAACGATTGCTCGATTTTCGCCCGTCAATTTCATCACGTCGGCAATGGTGCCGATGGCGACGACTTTCAAAAATCCTTTGACAAGATTTTCCTTTCCTTTTTCTCTCAGTAAAGCGTGCACCAATTTAAAGGCAACACCAACGCCTGCGAGATTTTTGTCTGGATATTCGCAATCCGGCTGATTTGGATTGACGACGGCAAGTGCGGGCGGATTTCCGTTCGATTCATCAGGTAAATGATGGTCGGTAACAATCACGTCCAAGCCGTTTTCCTTTGCCCAATTTAACGGCTCGAAACTCCGAATGCCGCAATCTACGCTGACGACGAGCGAGCAGCCGCGTTCCTTTGCTTTCTCCAACTCGGGAATGTTGATGCCGTAACCTTCCGTGAAACGATGCGGAACGTGAAAGATTGATTTTGCTCCAAGAATTTCCAGAGCCTTTCGCAAAACAACTGTTCCCGTCGTGCCGTCAACATCGTAATCTCCCCAAACGAGAATTTTCTCGTCATTTTCAATTGCTTTTAAAATGCGATTGACTGCTGTTTTCATATCTTTTAAAAGATATGGCTCGTGAAGATGTTCGATAGAAGGATTTAAAAATTGGTGCGCTTTTTCTTCCGTTTCATAACCGCGAGAAATGAGCAGAGCGGCGACAATCGGCGAAACTTTTAAAGCGTTTGCCAGCAGTTTCACTTCATCGTGACTGTGTTTTTGAATTGTCCAACGCTTCATCTGTTAAGTAGAGAGTATAAAAATAAAAGAGCTACTCCAACCGAGAAAAAACCTGCGACGACAAACTCCCAAGATTTTTCGTGCGAAACTTGTTCTAAAGTTTTTAGTCCAAGTTTTGGAAAAACGAAATTGATAAAACCCTTCAACAATAAACCGTAACCCATCAAGGTTAGAATCATCGGGATTCCGTGCCAAACATTATGAAAAGCGACGATTAAAGCACCAAGCGGAAAATGGATAAAAGCATTTATAAATGCTCCGACCTCGCCCTTTTCTCGAATGCCAATGAAGAAACTTACCCAAACTTTTGGTTGAAAGATATGCGATACGCCAATCAGGAGAAAACTAATGACCGCAAGTTTTTCGATTGCTACTTCCATAAATTTCTTTCTCTAAATTTGCGAACTTATCACGCCTTGCCAAAGCAACACGAGAATTATAACACCGAGAACAATGCGATAACCGATAAAAATCGCAGTCGAGCGTTTTCGCAGAAAAGCAATTAGAAACCAAATCGAAAGATAGCCGACGAATGCCGAAACTATTGTCCCGACAAGGAGAGGCGCGAAACTTTCCTGTGGCAGAAGTGACCACGCTTCTTTGAGTTCAAGCAGACCACTCGCGGTTATTGCAGGAATTGAAAGTAAAAATGAAAATCGAGCGGCGGCTTCGCGCTTTTGTCCGACAAAAAGCCCGCCCATGATGGTCGAACCCGAACGGCTCGCGCCCGGAATTAACGCTAAAACCTGCGCAAATCCCACAACAATTGCATCGAGCAAGCCGAAATCGTTGATTTCTTTTCGGCGTTTTCCGACAAGTTCAGCGAAGGTGAGCAAAACCGCAATCGAAATCAACATTATTGCAATCACCCAGAGATTTTTGGTTGCCGCGCCTTCGATTAAATTTTTGAACAACAAACCGATTACGCCAATTGGAATCGAGCCGAGAATTATCAGCCAGCCGAGCCACGCTTCTTCCGACAGCCAAATCGGGCGAACGCCGTGCGTGCCGGAAAATCTGACATTGCGCCTTCGCGTCAATAAATTCCAATGGTCGCGGATAAATGCGGCGGTAATGCTCAAAATGTCGGAGGCGAAATAAACGAAAACCGCGAGTAATGTGCCGAGCTGCAAAACGGCAATCGTCGCGGTCGTCTGTTCGGGATTTCCTTCATAAAGGTTAGTCAAACGGCTGGCGAAAACCAGATGCGCCGTTGAACTAATCGGGATAAATTCGGTTAAGCCTTGAACAATGCCGAGAATTATTGCTTGAAGAAAATTCATAATCTGAATCAATTGCGAATTACGAATTGATCAAATTGCTAAATAATTCGAAATTCGTAATTTAGAATTACGTTCTAAATTGAGTGCGTCCGGCAATTCTATCGTAAAGCCACGCGGGGAAAATTTTGCCCAGCCGAACTAAGGTTGCAAGCTGCCAGGGAAATGCGGCGAATTTTTTACGTTTTTCGACAGCGCGGAGAAACAGCGGAATCGCGTCTTTGAGTTCCATCAAAAACGGCATTTTATTATTGCGTCCCGCTGTTAAAGGCGTTTTGATGAATCCGGGCTGAATAATCGTCACGGCAATACCTTTGGTTTGCACATCAAGGCGAACGCTTTCAAAAAACGCCGTCATTCCCGCTTTGCTCGCCGAATAAGCGGCGGATTTCGGCAGACCGCGAAAACCCGCCAAACTCGAAATTGCAACCAGTTGCCCGCTTTTATTTTCCAGCATTGCCGGCAAAACGGCGGAAACCGCATTGACTGCGCCGAGCAAATTTATGTTGATGACTTGAGCGACAGCTTGCGGATTGAAGTTTCTGGTTTCGGAATTATTTCCGCCGATGCCCGCGTTGGCAATTAGAATATCAACCCTGCCGAATTCGTTTCGCAAAGATTCCGCCGCTTCTGCAACCGCGTTCGCGTCAGTTACGTCAACCGCAAAATATCTCGCTTTGCCGCCGTTTCGCTCACATTTGTCGGCGAGTTCTTTCAATAATACTTCACGCCGCGCAAGCAATCCGAGCGTCGCCCCGCATTTTGCTATTTCCAATGCTAACGCTTCGCCGATGCCGCTCGATGCGCCCGTTAAAAATACGATTTTGTCTTTCCAAAACATAAATTGAATGAAAAACGGAAAATGGAAAACGGAAAATAAAACTATTTTGCATTTTAAATTTTCCGCTAACAAAGCTCTCCAACATATCTGCCCAAAAATTTCAAGGCTTCCGACAAATCTTGCTGTTTAATTAAAAGATGATCGCGTGAAAAAGCCGACAGCGCAACGATTGGAATCTTGGCTTCGGCTAAAATTCTTGCGACTTCCGCCATAAAACCGACCGCGTTAAAATCTAACTCAATATCAAAACTCAAAAGTCGAAAATTACCTTCCGTCTTTGCTTCCCGAACGGCGTGGCGAATTGTTCCGAAATCAATTTCGTCGAGTAATAATGTAACTTCCCATTTGTCCCGAAAAATCATAAACGGCGCGGTCATTCGCGGAGAGAGTTCTGGATTTTCGAGCAGTTTTACCCAATCAGCGTGCGGCAGAGAAACGAGAAAAAATGTTTCCGGCGAGACTTCGACTTTAGCCGTTTTCAAGAGTTCCAGAGAATTCATACTAAACTTCAACCACGGTCGAGACAATCACGGGTTTTGTTCCCGTTTCCTGCTGAATCATCCTTTTCAAGTGAACGCGCAGAGTTTCCGCCATAAAATTTTTGTCTTGATATTTATCGCGCTTAGTTTCGGTGATAATCTCGGCGATTGATTGGCGGGCGTTTTGAAGAAGTCCGTTGAGCGGATTGATTCCCGCTACGCCTTGCACGGTGATTTGCGGTTCGCTTTTGAGTTTTTTCGTCTCCCTGTCAACCGCCACAACCATTGTAATCAAACCGCTAAAACCAAGTTTTTTGCGCTCGCGGATAATTTCGTAATCAATCTCGCCAAGATGCGCTTCGTCAATAAACGATTTGCCGATGTCGTTGTGCGCGACGATTCGCGCCGCATTGCCGTCAAGTTCCAAAACATCGCCGTTTTCGATCAAAATTATGTTTTCGTCCGTGTAGCCTTCGACGTGATTTTTGATAAATTCTTTGTGGCGGAAAAGCATCCGGTATTCACCGTGAATCGGCACGACAAATTTCGGGCGAACGGTTTCGGTCATAATTTTTATATCTTCCTGCGAAGCGTGACCTGAGACGTGAATCAAGCGGCGTTTTTCCTCGATGATATTTCCGCCGTGTTTGTAAATCTCTCCGATAAGCCTTGAGATGGCGCGGTCGTTACCGGGAATAATCCGCGCCGAAAGAATCACTGTATCGCCTTTTTCAATTCCTAAACCTTTGTACCTGCCCGATGCCATATTCCACAACGCGGCGCGGGATTCGCCTTGCGAACCCGTGACGAGATAAACGATTTGGTCATCATCCAAAGAACGCGATTCGCCAAGTTCGATTAAAGTGTTGTGTGGAATATCGAGTAATCCTAAATCGGAGGCAATCTCGAAGTTTTTCTGCATCGAACGCCCCAACACGCAAACTCTTCGGTCAAAAGCGTGTGCAATATCTAAGACAACTTGAAGGCGATGCAGCGAAGATGCAAATGTCGAAACGATAATTCTGCCTTCCGCGTCGGCAAAAATCTCTTCAAATGCAGGAATCACAGCGCGTTCCGAAGGCGTTCTGCCCGCCACGGTCGCGTTGGTCGAATCCGCCAGAAGCATCAAAACGCCTTCGTCGCCATATTTTTTCAGAGTCTTTAAATCGTAAGGTTTGCCGATAACGGGCGTTTCATCAATTTTGTAATCGCCTGTATGTATTAAAGTGCCGACCGGCGTTCTTATCGCCAGCGAAAAACAATCGACGAGCGAATGCGAAGCGTGAATGTATTCGATTTTGAAGCTGCCGATTTCCGAAACATCATTAGCTTCAACGCGGTGAAGCAAAACATCGTCAAGCATTTTATGTTCGGAGAGTCTTTTTTCGGCTAAGGCAAGCGTAAAGCGTGAAGCGTAGACGGGCAGATTAAATTTTTTCAAAAAATAAGGCAATGCGCCAATATGGTCTTCATGTCCGTGCGTTAAAATTAAAGCGGTTAAATCATCGGCGTAATCGTCTAAAAAATCGAAATTTGGAATCGAAATATCAACTCCGTAAGGTGTTTCTTCTGGAAAACCCATTCCCGCGTCAACGATTATCATCTCGTCGCCGAAGCGGATTCCCATACAATTCATTCCAAATTCGCCGATGCCACCGAGCGGTATTATCTCAAGTTTATTCACTCTTTTACTCAACTTTTTTCAATTTAAATCAAACGATGAGTTTAACACAAAAGCCTTTTTCCTGCTTCTTTTGCATAAAACAGTTGGCGAAATTAAAGCGATATGAATAATAAACCTCTCGCAAAAGTTGTCCCGACAGGGACGGTGTGAAGATAGCCCAGTGATTTATCACTGGAGAAACATCACAACCCGTAACAAGTTCCGTAGGGAGGCAGACGTTTGTTATTTCTTTCGTCCCTACGGGACTTGTTATGGCTTACTTGCCCTTAACGAGAGCGATAAATCACTGGGCTATTTTCACAAAGCAAAGCGGACTGAGATACTTTTGCAAGAGGTAATATAGTTTTGATTTCCGACTCAGCTTCTTTGTTTCGCCTTTCGTCTTTGTATTTTCTGCCTAAAGGCGGAACTCTAAACTGCTCGCTAAACATTTCCATTCTTCAATCGTTAATGATTCGGCGCGACGTTTTGAATCAATCCGGCATTGCTGCAAAATATTTTCAACGTCGCCGAATTTATTTTTCAGATTATTAAATATAGTCTTTCGCTTCTGCACAAAACCTGCGCTGACAATTTCTCGAAACAAATTTATGTCGCCAATCTTTTCATCCTTCGGCAATAGACGAACAACTGAACTCCAAACTTTCGGCGCGGGCAGAAATGCGGTTGGCGGCACGTCGAAAAGTTTTTCCGCCGTCAAATAGGCTTCCGTCATAACCGTCAAAAACCCACGCTCCGAATTTCCGACTTTGGCGGTAATCCTTTCGACAACTTCGCGCTGAAACATCAAAATCAGTTCGGAAAAGCAATCTTTTTGTTCAATCAATGTTTGCAAAATCGCAGTTGAGATGTAATAAGGGAGATTGGCAACGAGTTTAGCTGATTTATGATTTAAGATTTGAAATTTGAAATTTGAAATTGTTTCGGCGAAATCAACTGTGAGAGCGTCGGATTCGATGAGCTTGAAATTATCTTCGTGGATAAATCGTTCGCGCAAGACAGCAATCATATCGCGTTCGAGTTCAATTGCAATGACGTTCGCTCCTGATGCGATTAGAATTTCCGTCAACGCGCCGCGACCTGCGCCGATTTCGATAATCGTTTCGCCCGTTTGCGGATTGAGCGCAGAGATTATTTTGCCGATATAATTTTGGTCAACGAGAAAATTTTGCCCGAATGATTTTTTGGCGAAACTTGATTTTTGGACTTTAGACTTAATCATTCCATTTTGGATAACCGCAAATTTCTAAATCTTCGCCGTGTTTGACGATTTCTACATCACGAAGGCGCATCGCGCTTGCCAAGACTTGTGCGCCTTGTCCGCCGATTGCCGCCGGCGCATCTCGCCCGCCGATGACGATTGGAGCAATGAAAAACGAAATTTTGTCAATTAACTTCGCGTCGCAGAATGCGCCCGCGACGTTTGTTCCGCCTTCGACCAGAACGCTTTGCAAATTTCTTCTTCCTAACTCCTGCAAAACGCCGAATAGATTTCTGCCGCCTTCAGCAATGCGGACGACTTCCACGCCTTCGTCTTTTAAGAGTTTAATTTTTTCGTCCGTTTCATTGTCGGTGAAGACAATTGTCGGCGTTTCCCTGGCGGTCAAAACAAGCTGCGAATTCGGCGAAAGTTTCAGTGTATTATCAAGCACGACGCGCACGAGCTTTCTTCTTCGTTGTCTGCCACTTCTGTCCGTAAGACTTGGATTATCAACTGTCGCGGTGTTCGCACCAATTAAAATTGCATCGTATTCCGCGCGTAATTCGTGAGATTTTTTTCGGGATTCTTCGCCCGTAATCCAACGCGCATCGCCCGTTCTGGTAGCGATTCTGCCGTCTAAAGAAATTGCCATTTTCAAATGCACAAACGGTCTTTTCGCTTTGTGCCAATGAATAT
>MWVV01000247.1_pt1 | contig 19669 bp, 19 predicted proteins | sample 1047281 | NCBI WGS metagenome assembly MWVV01 (sample SAMN06349986, study PRJNA376086) | soil metagenome | isolation source: PT-2 sample Antarctic (ecotone) soil | place: Antarctica | collected 2015-01-13 | reverse complement strand
TCGAAGAATTAAAGCGATTCGAGCCGTTTGGGATAGGAAATCCGCGACCGAAGTTTGTTACCAAAGACCTTGTTTTAGTCGGCGATCCCTTTGTGATGAAGGAAAAACATCTGAAGCTGAAGCTTATTAACGACAAAGGTAAACAGTTCGAAGCCGTCTGGTGGGACGGTGTTGACAAATCAAAAAAGCAAACCTTAAAACCAAAATCCCGCATCGAATTGGCTTACACGCCCGAAGCTAATACTTGGAAGGGAAATACACGTCTCCAGCTTTTAGTTGAAGATTTAAGAACCGCCTAAAAACAAAAATTATGGATTTGGCAGTTAAATGGCAGGAATTGATGAATAACCCTTTTTTTCATGATATTCCTTATAAAGTCGAACTAAATAAATACGGCACTATTTTAATGAGCCCCGCTTCCAATCGGCACGGGATTTTACAATATAAAATTGGTCGGGAAATTGAAATAGTGAAAAAAAGCGGTGTGGTTATTGTCGAGTGTTCTGTTTTGACAAGTGAAGGCGTCAGAGTTGCCGATGTTGCTTGGGCTTCCGACGAATTTTTTGCGGAATTTGGCGATAAAACGCCTTATCCAAAAGCTCCGGAAATTTGCGTCAAAGTAATTTCACCCGGAAACAGCCACGCCGAAATCGAAGAGAAAATTCGATTGTATTTAGAAAAAGGCGCTTTGGAGGTTTGGATTGTTTCAGAACGCGACAAAATAAATTTCTTTACACACACGGGAGAAATTAACGCCTCGAGGGTCGCTACAAACTTTGTTTGATAATGCCGGAAAACAAAACTCAAAAATTAAAAGATTTTCAATTTCGCGCTAAGCTGCCGCTTATCGTACGTGTTTTTGCCATATTTGGATTGGCAGCGACTGTTTTTGCCATCGGAATTGGATTTTACATGGCGCGCAACAACCGCGAGTTTCGGATGAAAGGCTTTCCGACTGAACTTTCAAAAGATGTCGAGGCGGAAGTTATCGGTTATCAAAGACGGGAAATCGAAGGTGATTTTGTCAAATATTTTATCAAAGCCGATAAAGCCACGACATTTACCGACAAGCATCTGGAATTGGAAAATGTATTTTTACAGGTTTTCGATCAAACGAGCGATAACTCAGATAAAATTTCGGCTGTCAAAGCAATTTATATTCCGATGCCGGACGGAACAAAAAATTTTACGGCATATTTTGCGGGAAATGTGGACATCGAGACGCGCGATGCTCTAAAAGTCGAAACCGAACAACTGGCTTATAATAATCAAACCGAGGTTGCAAACGCCGATGAATATATCGAATTTGCGCGCGAAAATATCTCTGGAAAATCAATCGGCGCAATTGTCAAAATACGGGAGCAAACCATCGAGTTAGTAAAAGATGTTGAAATCGTTTCGAGCGATGTAACTAATAGTGAGCAAACGGGTTCGGGCGGTGAACGCGCGCGAATAAAAGCCGGACATGCTTTTTTTGATCAAATGGCGGGAAGAATCCAATTTGAACAAAACGTCAGCATCAACGTCGTTCCAAACAACGGAAACAATGAATTTGCTCAGCCAACCGATATCAAAGCAGATCAGGCAATCGCTTTTTTTACAAACAAAGAATTGAACAAAATTGACTTAAACGGAAATGTTGACGTTTATCAAAAACCAACAAGCGCGAGCGCGAAATGGACAAAAGCAAAAGCAAATCGTGCCCTTGCGAAAATTTCAAAGGAAGTAAAACAACTCGAATTGTTTGAAAATGTTGACATCGAGACAACGATAAATGAAGCGCAGCCAACAAAAATCAAGACTAATTACGCGCTTTACGAAAAGGATGCCGACAAATTCGAGTTGAAAAACGCCGTTGAAATCGTTACCGTTCAAGACAATCAAACAACCAGAATTACTTCGACCGATGCGGTTTATGAGCAATCAAACGGGAAAATTTTTCTTTTCGGCGGCGGCGAAATTACTCAGGGAAACGATTTTTTGAAAGGTGATAATTTAACGGCAGAACTTTTCCTGAACAAAAATCTCAAGAACGTTTTTGTCAAAGGCAACGCTTACCTGAAACAAATCTCTCCCGAACAAACAACGGAAGTTTCTGGTAACGAACTAAATGCGTTTTTCGGCGAAAATCAGCAATTGCAGAATGCCAACGCGAATGGCGCGAGTAATGCGGTTTTGATTCCGGCGCAAACGGGCGAATATTCAAAAATAAATATCTCCGCTCCAAAAGCAATTAAGCTAAATTTTCGCCCGAGCGGTCTTCTTGAGCAGATGTTGACGGAAGGTCGTACGACAATCGCGCTTAATGCGCCGAACAACAACCCGAATTCATCAAACAAAAAGCTAACGGCGGACGTAGTCAAAACGATTTTTCACCAGAACGGAAAAGATTTAGCTGCAGCAGAAGCCGTCGGAAATGCAGAATTGTCTATCGAGCCGCTACGCTCGGGGGCGGAAATTTATCGAACCACAATTAATGCGGCGCGTTTTGACTGCGCCTTTGCCGAAAAGGGTAATAATGCTAGAAATTGTTCTGCCGATGGAAATGCCAAAGCCGTGCGATTTCCGACGATTGAAAGCGAAAATCGTGGTAAGCAGAATTTTTCGGCTGAAAAGCTCAACGCAAGTTTTAACCGGCAAACTCAGGACATTGAAAATTTGGAGGCGCTTGGGAATGCAAAGTTTTCCGAACTTGATCGCAATGGAATTGCCGACCGCGTAAGTTTTGCGGCAAGCAATGAAATTATCGCGCTCAGAGGCGGTGAACCGACGGTTTGGGATTCCAAGGCGCGAGCCAAAGCGTCTGAAATTGATTGGGATACGAAACTTGAGAAATCCGCTTTGCGCGGCAAAGTCAGCACCACTTATTACAGCCAAAAACAAACCGGCGGCGCAACCCCGTTCGGTCAAACGAATTCTCCTGTTTTTATTACGTCTGAAATTGCGGAGTTTGATCACCGTGCGGAATCGGCGGTTTACAAAGGAAACGCACGCGCCTGGCAGGAAAATAATTATGTCCGCGCCGACCAACTCGTTATTCAGCAAAAGGAAGGCAAGCTTTTTGGATCAGGTTCGGTGCAGAGTCTTTTATATAATGCAAAACAAAAGTCAAACGGCAAGGAGACTTCGATTCCCGTGTACGCCTCGGCGCAAAAACTGTTTTATACAAAAGACAAAAATGTTTTGCGGTATGAAACGAATGTTGACATCAGGCAGGGCACGGACCGAATTGTTGCCGGCGTAGCGGATATTTACTTAAACGACAAAAATGAAGTCGCTCAAACTGTTGCGGAGAACAATGTCGTTATTACGCAGCCAAAAAGGCGCGCCGCCGGCGATTATGCGCAATATAACGTAGTGGATGAATCGGTAATTCTGCGCGGAAATCCGGCGAAAATTGAAGACGCCGAAAACGGTTCTTCGCAGGGAGCGCAGGTGACGGTTTCGTTAAAAGACAATCGCGTGGTCAGCGAGAGCAAAAATAATCAAGTAAATACCGGCAGAATTCGAACCGTTTATAAAGTTAAAAAACAATAAAATAAACGATCGATTTCAAATGTAAAATTGTGATTAGGGGAAACTCAAAAAAACTTCTAAAATTAACTCCAGTGCAAGTTATTAATACCTTCTAATCAAAAGTGTTTAATTTTTTCAAAAGTAAAAAATCAAGTATGGCTAACGGCAGTAACGGAAATGTTCCTGCCGATTCTCTTTGTGGCGTTCATCTGCAAAAAACATACGGGCGGAGACGCGTGGTTGATGATGTCAATATTTTTGTTTTGCAAGGCGAAGTGGTCGGTCTTTTGGGAGCGAACGGAGCGGGGAAAACTACGACGTTTTATATGCTGACCGGTCTGGAAAACGCGGAAGAAGGGAAAATTTTTTTAAATAACCGAGATGTCACAAAGTTGCCGATGTATCTGCGGGCGCGGCTCGGACTCGGTTACTTGCCGCAGGAGCCTTCGATCTTTCGTAAAATGTCGGCTGAACAAAATATTCTGGCGGTTTTAGAAACGATGAAATTTTCACGAAAAGATAGATTCGCCCGCCTTGATGAATTGTTAGAGGAGTTCGGCGTGTCGCATGTTCGCAAAACTCGCGGTGATGCGCTGTCGGGCGGTGAGCGGCGGCGGGTCGAGATTGCCAGGTGTCTTGCCACCGAACCACGATTTATTCTACTCGATGAACCATTCGCGGGCATCGACCCGATTGCGATTGACGACATTCGCGATATTATTCTTTACCTAAGAAATCAAGGAATCGGAATTTTAATCACTGATCATAACGTCCGTGAAACGCTCGGTATCACAGACCGGGCTTATATTATGGCGGAAGGAAAAATACTGCGCAGCGGTAATCCGCTGGATTTAGTCGAAGACCCGGAAGTTCGACGGCTGTATTTGGGTGAAAGATTTAGTTTGTAGTTATGGTTTTTCACTTTTTAGAAGCCAATCGGTTATAATAAAGCCGGATTTTAATTTTTTTATAAAAATTTTCTGATTAGCTTTAAAAATTCTAAATGTCATCTTTAAGACTCACGCAAAAATTATCTCAGCGAATGGTTTTGACGCCCCAGTTGCGCCAGCGCATTGAGATGCTGCAGATGACGACTATCGAATTAAGTGAATTGATCCAACAGGAATTAGTTGAAAACCCGGTTTTAGATGAAGTTTTACCGGATGAGGAGATTCAGGAAATTTCCGAAAAGATTCTTGACCAAAACACGGACGGAGACGACGGAAATTACGAAAACGGTCACGATAAGGATTTTGATAATTCGTCAAGCCCGGATGATTTAGATAATCAGCCTGTTGATAATGCTTCGGAAAACGTTCAGGACTTAGAAACTGAAAATGAAGATTTTTCAGAAGACAAATCCGACGCGTTTGAAGAGGTAGATTACGGGAGGGAATTTCAAGATTATCTTGACCCGGGTTATAAAACTCAAGAGCTGGAATTTAAGGAAGACGCTCCGAGCTTCGACCAGTTTTTGTCGCGCTCGCCTTCATTGACCGATCATCTCGAATGGCAGCTCAACATGCAGCAAATTAGCGATAAGCTGGAAGAAGTCGCTGTTTGCGTTATCGGAAACCTCGATGAAGACGGTCGCCTGACCGCCACCGATGAAGAAATTGCTGAAATGTGCGAGTGTTCATTTGAGCAGGTTGAACGCGCCAGACAAATTGTGATGCGCCTCGATCCGGTCGGCTGCGGCGCGAGGAATGTTAAAGACTGTCTGTTTGTTCAATTGGTAGTTAACGGCGAAGGCGAAAGTTTAGCTTCCCGGTTGGTTTTAAATCATCTGGAAGACATCCAGCCATTTCGCCTTCAGCATTTATCGAAGGATACAGGCGTTAGCGTCGAAGATTTAAATGAAGAGATCAACAAAATTCGCTGTCTCGATCCGTTTCCGGGCAGAGCTTATTCTTCCGAAAAACCAATTTATGTTTCGCCGGAAGTTTATATAGAAAAGTTAGAGGACGATTATATTGTTTATTTTACCGACGACGGAAGCCCGCGGCTTCGGATCAGCCCTTCGTATCATCAATTATTAGACCACAAGGAAACTTCCAAAGAAACAAAAGATTTTATTAAAGAAAAAGTGCGCTCGGCAGTTGACCTGCTACGGAATATCGAGCACCGTCGACAAACTATTTATCGCGTGGTTGAATGTATCGTCGAACGGCAGCGCGCCTTTTTGGACAAAGGTGTGGAATTTATAAAGCCGATGATGCTCAAAGATGTGGCGGAAGACATCGGAATGCACCTTTCGACAATTTCCCGCGTCGTCAATCGCAAATATGCGCATACGCCCCAGGGCGTGATTGAACTGCGCCGATTTTTTTCCGAAGGAATGCTTAATGAAGACGGCGAGGAAGTTTCAACGCGAATTTTGAAATTAAGAATCAAAAAAATGGTTGAAGAAGAAAATACGCAAAAGCCGTTTACCGATGAACAAATCGCCAAAATTTTGACCAAAGAAGGTGTCAAACTATCGCGCCGGACAATCGCTAAATACCGCGACCAAATGCAAATTCCGGGTTCGCGCGAGCGCAAAACGGTTGTTTAATAAAGACTAACGACTTTGAAAGCGACACAGACGGTTTTTGCTTTTAAAATATTTTATACTTTTCATCTGTCGCGCCGTTCAAAGTTTTGTTCTTTGAGTTATTAAGAGAAAAAAAGGAGAAAATTATGAAATTTGAATACACAGGCAGACACATCGAAGTTACTCCAACGATACGTTCTCATGTCGAAGAGCATTTTGAGAGAATAAATCATTTATTTGACGGCAATAATAGAAATGTTCATATAATTATCGAAGTTGAAAAAGGCAAACACCGCTCGGAAATCATCGTCAAATGGCATGACCAGGTTTTAACAGCGACGACCGTAAATTCCGATATGTACAAATCTTTGTCGGAAACTATCGATAAAATTGAAAAGCAAGCTTTAAGATTGAAAAACAAAATTATCGATAAACATCATAAGGCACAAAAAGTCAGCACAATCAAAATGCCAACTGCTGAAATCCAACCCGCGCCATCTACTCCGAAAATTGTCAACACTTCAAATTACCCGGTTAAGCCGATGACCGAAGAAGAAGCCGTTCTCCGACTCGACGAAGAAGAAAATCAATTTCTTGTTTTTAGAAATGCTGAGAATGAGCGTTTTTCGGTGATTTATAAACGCAAGGATGGTAATTACGGTTTAATCCAGCCTTAAATTTTTCGACGAATTTTATAATGCAAATTATTGAAAAAAATACCATTCGAAAGGTAACGATTGCCGATTTAGTGGAAAATTTCCCCGTCAAAATGGAAATAAGCGTTTTGGCGGGGAAAAATGCTTTGCAAAGCCGTTTTGTAACTTCCTCCGGCGTTCAAAAAACAGGTCTCGCCTTAGCCGGGTTTCCCGACTACATACAAACGGGACGAATCCAGATTGTCGGGCAAAGTGAAATTTCATTTCTCGCTCAGCTTAAAAGTAAACAAAGAATTCAAGCGATCAACAATCTTGACCCCAAAAAGATTTGCTGTATCTTGATTACCAAACATCTTGTTCCGCCGACTGAATTGATTGATATTGCCGAACGAAACGAACTGCCCGTTTTGCGCACTTCCGAATCAAGCTCGAATGCCATAAATATTGTTTCGACATTTTTGCAAAACGCGCTTGCGCCGCAAATTATACTTCATGGTGTTTTGCTTGGAATGTACGGTTTAGGAGTTTTAATTTTAGGTGAATCGGGCATCGGAAAATCAGAATGCGCGCTTGATTTAATCACGCGCGGACACCGCCTTGTTTCTGACGATTCGGTTGTAATCAAGAAAATCGGTGATACGCTTGAAGGCTCTTCACCGGAAATGACACGCGAGCATTTGGAAATTCGTGGGCTTGGAATTATAAATGTCCGTGAATTGTTCGGTGTTTCGGCAATCGGTAAATGTCAGAGTATTGAATTGCTGATTGAATTAAAAAAGTGGAAGGAGTCTTTAAAGACTGACCGGCTTGGACTTGATAAACAGGAAGAAAACATATTCGGGTCGAAGATTACAAAGTTTATTTTACCGGTCAGCGCCGGACGAAATGTTTCATCCTTGGTTGAAACGGCGGTTCGTCTGCATCTTTTGCGAGCGGCAGGATTCGATGCTGCGCAGAAATTAACTGATAAACACACGAAGTTGGTTAACCGTATTTGAGTAAAAGCGAAAATTAAATTCTTTTTATGCCGCAAAATAATTTCGACGCTCAGTCATCTTCAAATCTCGTTATAATCACAGGTTTAAGCGGGTCGGGAATGAGTTCAGCAACAAATGCTTTTGAAGATGTCGGGTATTTTTGTGTTGATAATCTTCCTTTAACAATGCTCTCAACATTCTCCCGCCTGCTTCTGCCGAACAAGGAGGAATCCGTTGCTATTGAACGGGCGGCTTTGGTGATAAATATTCGAGAACGACATTTTTTCTCGGAATTTTCGACTGAAATAAAAAAACTGAAAAAAAAGCTGTCTCCGTTTATCTTGTTTTTTGAGGCATCGGATGAAGTTTTGCAGCGCCGTTTTTCCGAAACGCGTCGCCCGCATCCGGCGGATAAAGGAGAAGGTTTGCTCAATGCTATCCGCGCCGAAAAAGAGGCGATCAAAGAAGTGCGCGATATGGCTGACTTGATTATTGACACGAGCGAGCACACGGTTCATACGCTTCGCCTTCTGCTCGTTCAAAAATTCGGTCTGACCGAAGAAGGGACGCCGCTTCACGTTCAGATATTCAGTTTTGGACACAAACACGGTGATCCGCGCCAAGCCGATTTATTGTTTGATGTGCGTCATCTGCCGAATCCATATTTTGAAAAAGGATTGAGAGAGTTGCCCGGAACCGATAAAAATGTTGTAAATTTTTTGAATGCGCAAGCGGAAGTGCAGGAAACAATAAAGCGTTTCGTCGATTTATTAGAGTATTTGCTTCCATTATATAAACGCGAAGGGAAATCTTATTTAACCATCGGAATCGGCTGTACAGGTGGAAGGCATCGTTCCGTGATGGTGGCAAACAGTCTTGGCGGAGCGTTAGAAAACGATAATTTTGATGTCACGGTTGCTCATCGAGACGTCTCGAAATAAAGCTTTATAAAATTATGAAAAAAATTGGCGGAGTAATTGTTTCGCACGGACAGGTAGCTAACGAATTGCTTTCAGCCGCCGAAACCGTAGTCGGTACGCTCAATTTTATCACTGCTGTTTCAATCGGTTGGCACGATGATGTTGAAATGGCGAAAGATGAAATTGCCCGCGCCATCAAAAAAGTTTCCGACGGCAGCGGTGTTTTGCTTTTGACGGATATGTTCGGCGGAACTCCGACCAATATTTCAGCGATGTTCATCAAGGAAAATGAAGTTGAAATAGTGACCGGGGTAAATCTGCCGATGGTGATCAAACTCGCTTCACAAAACAAGGAAATTTCTTTAATTCAAATGGCAAAAGAGGTCGAAGAACAAGGCAAACAAGCTATTTATCGAACAAGCCAATTACTGGAGCCTCACAAATAACCGGAGCAGATGATTGAAACGGAAGTGAAAATTGTAAATCAGCTTGGGCTTCACGCCCGCGCCGCCGCTCAATTAGTTCGACTTGCGAGCAGTTTTCAAAGTAAGGTAAATCTCGAACGAAAAGATAATATTGCCGCTGCTAATGCTAAATCTATTTTAAGCGTATTAACTTTGGCTGCCTCAAAAGGGACGAAATTAAAATTATCCGTCGAAGGGATTGACGAAGAAAAAGCCATTATCGCCGTCAAAGAAATCTTTAGTAATGGTTTTGGTGAATTATAAATAATAATTTTGGAGCTTATGTCATTAGATAATCTTGATCATACGAAAAAAAATAAAAAAGTTGGAATTATAGGTATTCCGCTCGGATATGGCGCGGGGCAAAAGGGAAGCGAGCTCGGTGTGACCGCCTTGCGGCTGCCTGATACTGACGGAAATTTGCTCATCAATCGTATTGCAAAGCTCGGGTTTGAAGTAAAAGACTACGGTGACGTCGAGATTGTAAAGCCAAATTATGTTGCCGGGGATGAAGTAAACCCAAAGTATTTAAGTGAGTGGCTCGCCTCTTACAAAAATATTTCTCAAGACATAGGGAAAATTTTGCACGACGAGTCATTTCCGATTATCTTGGGCGGAGACCATTCAGTCGCGCTCGGAACGATTTCAGCCGTTTCGTCTTTTTATCGCGCTCAGGAAAAGGAAATCGGGCTGATCTGGCTGGATGCTCACGCCGACATCAACACACACGAAACTTCACCTTCGGGAAATATTCACGGGATGCCGCTGGCAGCTATTCTGGGATTGGGCGAACCTTCCCTGGTCAATCTCGAAGGTTTTTCGCCGAAAATTAATTCGAATTACTGCGCTCATATCGGTGCCAGAGATTTAGATGAAGGTGAAAAGCGCCGAATTTGGGAACTCGGAATGCGCCCGAATTTTTTTACGATGTACGATATTGACCGGCGGGGGATGCTGGCTTGCGTCGAAGATGCGATAAAAATTGTTTCACAGGCGCCGGGCGGCTATGCCGTAACCTTTGACATCGATATGATTGACCCGCGTTTTGCGCCGGGTTCGGGGACACTCGTGCGAGGCGGGACAACTTACAGAGAAGCCCATTTGGCGCTCGAATTAATTGCAGAAGACGGTGGTATGTGTTCTTTTGAAATTGTTGAAGTAAATCCGCTCCTCGATAAAAGCAATATCACGGTCGTGCTTGCCGGCGAATTGATTCTATCGGCTTTGGGGAAAACCATTTTATAATCTGAATCTTTATGGAAAAAATCAAAATAGGCATAATTTTCGGCGGACGTTCCGGGGAACACGAAATTTCAATTCGTTCGGCAAAAACGGTTATTGAGCAAATCGACCGGGAAAAATTTGATGTCGTGCCGATTGCCATTAGTAAAAAAGGCGTTTGGCTGAATCCTTCCGAATCTTTAACATTGCTGCCTGAAAACGTCCGCAAGAGTTTTAGTAAAACTTCCGAAAATTTTCGAGACGTAAAAATCGCCCTTCTGGGCGATACTGAGTATCAGGGTTTAACCAGGCTTGAAAGCTCTGAAACAGAAAAAACTTTTGCGCCCTTAGACGTAGTTTTCCCGGTTCTGCACGGAACTTTCGGTGAAGACGGGACAATTCAGGGTATGTTTGAAATGGCGGATATTCCATACGTCGGCTGCGGCGTTCTAGCTTCCTCCTGCGGTATGGACAAAGTTGTGATGAAAACGCTTTTCCGCGATGCAGAACTTCTGATGTGTAAGTACGTCTGGTTTTTAAGAAGCGAATGGGAGCGCGACAATAACGCAGTAATTAAAAAAATAGAGACCAAATTCGGTTATCCGTGTTTTGTTAAACCGGCTAATCTCGGTTCGTCAGTCGGCGTATCCAAAGCCTTTGACGAAGAATCTCTAAAAAAAGCGATTGCACTAGCCGCCGAATATGACCGCAAAATTATTGTTGAGGAAGGTTTGGACGCGCGTGAAATTGAATGCGCGGTAATTGGCAATGATGATGCCAAAGCGAGTCTCCCGGGCGAATACATTATCCATGATGAATCGAAAAAATTCCTCGATTACACAGAAAAATATACCGGCACGGGCAACAATGAGTTCGTTGTTCCCGCGGTTATTTCCGAAGAATTAACCGGGAAAATTCAGCAAGTGGCAGTCAATGCTTTTCGGGCGATTGATGGGTCGGGACTGGCGCGCGTAGATTTTTTTCTGCGAAATGATACGGGCGCGCTGCTTATCAATGAAATAAATACTTTGCCCGGACTGACCGATGCTTCTGGTTTTCCGAAAATGTGGAAGGGAACCGGTATAGAATTTTCAAAACTGATTGAAATCCTTGTCGAAGCAGCGTTTGATCGGCATAAAGACAAATCGAGAAATAAAACAATAAAATAAGCCCAAATTGTTAATCGGTCTAAAAACAAAAAACTAACTTGATTTTGTTGAAATTATTGGAGAAACTTGATTTGTGATAAGCTTACAAAACTTATTACTAAACTTGATTTGGTATGTAATTTAACTTACCAATCTTTAATATTTTCAAACTCAGGGAGGAGCAAATTATGTCAGTTGCAAAAAATATCGAAATCACCGCGTCGTCACCGACAAGTTTTGAAGACGCTATCGAATCGGGAATCCGCCGCGCTTCAAAATCACTCAACAATATTCAAGGCGCCTGGATAAAAGAGCAAAAAATCAGAATTGAAAACAATCAAGCGACCGAATATCGCGTGGTGATGATTTTGACTTTTGTTTTAGATGATTCGGATGATGTAGAAGATGGAAGCGGCAATCGAAACAAAGGGAAATCCGGCAAAGGTAAAAATAAATAATCTTTAATCAAATTTATATTTGGATGGCGGAAAATTAATTTCTTGCCGTCCATTTCTTTTTTACTTTTTCGGAGCTTGGTAACCTTTGCGAGTCCTGATAGTTAGATTCGGACGCGAAATCTTCATTTCAATCGTCCGCCATTTGCCGTCGTTTTTTGTATTTGAAGGCTGGTAGCCGAGTGTGTATTGAGCGCCGAGTTCTTCGACAATATCCTTGAATGCCTGACGCATCGCCACGCCCCCCGGCGTCGGAACAAATAAACCACCGCTTTTTTCGGCGAAGTTTTTCAGAGCACCCTGACTCAGCATTCGTTCGCGTCCGTTAGAATCCATTGCAGACATATCTATTGTGTAAAGCGTAACGCCTGCGGAAAGCGAAGCTTTCAATGCATTATCGGCAGAATGTTTACTTTGTGTGTCTGCACCGTCCGACAAAACAATCACTGCCTTTCTTTTTTCGGTGCGCTTGGCTAGCTCCTGAGCGGCTTTATAAATCGCATCATTCAAAACGGTCATGCCTTTAGCCTTTAATTCAAAAACGTTTTGAGCAATATCCCGACTGTTTGAAAAATCTTGAACAAGTGATACTTTTGAATCAAAATTATAAATCGATGCCACGTCTTCGATGCGTAAACCATCGAGAAAATTTATTGCAGCGGAACGAGCCAGCGACACGCGTGTTTCCATACTGCCTGAAGTGTCAAGCAAAATCACGGCGGCAAAAGGAGTTTTCTCTGCCTCAAAAAAAGTTATTTCCTGCTCTTTTCCGTCTTCAAATATTTTGAATTTAGATTGAGTTAAGCCGGAAACGGATATCCCCTTATCATCAATTATTGTCGCATTTAACACTACTAACGAAGATTCTACTTTAATTATCTCGCCGTCATCTTGCGCGGAAATAGCCGACGAGTAACAAGCAATTAGCAAAATAAAATTAATTATTTTAAATTGATTTTGAAGCAATTTCGACATACCGGAAGAGAAAGACCAGAAGTTTAATTTTTGCGGAATCTGATAAAACGGACAACTTTCAAAAGAATATTGGAACTTTGAATAGCAACCACTGAAACGGTGTGACGGGTTTGTTTTTTTAGCTCAGCAACAAGTTTTCCGGTCGTGCTTTGAAGAGATTTTAACGCGTTCAGAACGTTTGAAGGTTTTTCTTCCGGCTCAATTTCGCCCCTCTCATCATCACCGACACTGTCAGCCCCGATTTCGCTCCGGATCTTTTTTATTAATTTTTCGACTCGATTTAATTTCTTTTCATCCTCAGGAGTTAAAGAATTGTTTTGAGCAAAAGATTTTTCTAACTCGTGGCTGAGCTTGGCAACTTCTTCTCCGCGGGCAAGGAGTTCCTGAAAGTCTTTTTTCTCGGTTTCGATTCTTTGCTTAGCGAGCGATTCTTTGATGCTTTTTGGATAATCTTCTTTGACAGAACTTGGCTTGCCGCTGGCTGTGCTGGCGTCACCCTGAGCGTTAAGGCAAACATTTCCCACAAAAATGAGAAAACTTACAAAAATTATACGACCAAAATTAAAAATCATTTTTTTTGATAATTACTGCGGGTCAATATCTTGTGGCGCATCCGGAGAAATTCCGGTAACCGCTTCGACCAATTTTGACAAATATTCGTCTTCGGCAATGCCTTTGCTTTGCAGAGTTGTCCATTCGGAAGATAATCCGTTGCGCGATTTGCCTTCGACATTTGCCCGGACAGAAACATTATTTTGCATCCCGTCAATTGATTGAACTTCGATAATAAAAGTGTAGCGTCCGCTGGTCCAGGAACTATCAGAATTTGGTAGATCGGCATAACGACTGAGTTCACTACGAGAAATAACTGCTCCCTTAGCAAAAACGTAGGGTTCGGTAACAATTATTCCGTCACCGACGCGGGAAGCCGACTCGTCAACGATAAATTTACTTTCCTTGAGAACTTCAATTATTTGTTTGACTAAAACATCGCGCCGCGAATTCATTTTATAAGGGTTAGCGAGCATTTCACGAACTTTTGTTTTTCCTTTGCCCCAATCATGCGAGCGACCTCCGACACCGATGCTTTGAGTCGATCTGCTGCCTTCTTCCTTTATTTTCTTTGTCTGTGTATCGATGCCTTTTTGCGCGCATACAGCAAACGAAAAGATAAGCGCTAGAGAGAAAGAATAAAATATTTTTTTCATAAAAATCCGTTCAGAAGTTTTTTGACCAATTTTAAATATAACGCAATGTTTGCAGCGAAGCAAAAGGTTTGATGAGGATAAAATTTGAATAGTTGCAAAACCAAACTTAGCTTCTCGAATCAGTTTTTTTTTGCATTTCCCATAACAGCAGATGTTTTAGAAAAGAATGATGGGCGGCAAAACGAGCAATGCAAAAACCGGCTAATCCGTCGCGAAACCCGCCTTTTAAAATGTATGTTTGCAAAAAAGTAGTCATTCCAGTCGTAACTATTTTTGAGACAGTGGTTCGTTTTCCGCGCTCAAACATTTGCCTCGCGGCAAGCGGAGCATAACGCTCACCGATCATTTTATGATGATAAGCCGCATTCGGAACGCTGTAGTGCAAAATGTCATTTTTTAATTTTCCAACCGTCGCGTTTTCATCCATTTGAATTGATTCATGAATCAAAACATTTTTCCATTTTCCTTTTCGGCGGTTAAAAAACCGTAGCTGGTAATCAGGATACCAACCGCCGTGCCGTATCACCCGGTTCATATAAATTGAAAGCCTCGGAATACGGAAGCCGTCGGCTAATTTTGATTCGGACAGATTCTTTAAATTTAATATTTCTTTTTTTAGTTTTTCAGAAACTATTTCATCGGCATCGAGACTGAAAATCCAATCATTAGAAGCCTGATCCATGGCAAATTGTTTTTGGGAGGAAAAACCCTGCCATTTGTTAATAAGAATTTTGGCGCCGAGTGATTGCGCAATTTCTCGTGTGGTATCGGTTGATTCAGAATCAACGACTAAAATTTCATCAGCCCATTCGACTGAGCGGAGAGAGTTGGCAATATTAGCTTCTTCGTTAAAAGTGATAATGCAGGCAGAAATTTTCACGAAAAGATTTTCTCAAACTTCCAGTTATTTATAAAGAGTTGGCAAAACAACTCTTAAAGTAAAATCTTAAATCATTTATCTAAAAGCTGTAAAACACGCTATTTTTGGTCATCCATCGGTGAATCAACTTCAATATTATTTAACCGGAAAGTGGTCGAGGTGGCGCGCTGTAAGTCGGAGAGCGCTTTATTATAATCGGTTTCCGCTCGAATCTCCGCGTTACGCGCATTTGTCAAAGCATTTTCACGTTGAAAAAGTAGAAATGTCGTCGAGCGTCCGACGTCAAAAAGTTTGCGCTCGCCCTGATTTTGGATTTCGGCATTTTCCCTCGCCCTTCGCGCCGTTAAGACTCTCTGCCGCGCCGTTTCAACTGCCTGAACTGCGTTTCGCACCTCGCTAATGACAATTTGTTCCTGGGAACGCATCTGCGCTTGATTCGAATTCTGCTGTATTTCAGCGCCCGCCAGATTTGCCTTTGCCGTTTGATTCCGGAGAGGTAACTGGAAGGTTATGCCAACTGAATAATTCAAAGCATCGGTGCGAAAAAGATTTTGCAGAGAGCGAAAAGTCCCACCGTTCAAGGAATTGGGCAGTCCTTGAACCGGAATTTGTGGGTTCGGAATTTGCTGCGCAGGAGGCAACAAAGCATTAATTCGCTGCCGAAGAAGCTCGTCGTTTCCCGAAAATTGCGAAACAGACAAATTATTATCGACCTGGTTTCCGAGCGACAAACCACCCAATGAAACGGTTGAATTCAAATCTATCCGGGGTTTTGTTTGGTTTTTGAAATAGCTGATATCAATCGCATTAATCTCGCGCTGGAGACGCAGGCGACGCAGTTCAGGACGATTATCCATCGCGTCTTTTAGCGCGTCCTCAATAATAACGGGTTCGTCACTGTAGACAGGTTGATCAATCGGCATATAAGCTTGCGTCCATTCAGGAGAATTCGGGTCGCGCAAGAGAAGTGTCTTCAGAGTATTTTCGGCGATTGAAACTTGTTGGGTTGAAAGTAAAACATCGCCTTCGCGACTGGCAAGTTCAGTTCCAACTTCGGCGCGGGCAAGCGGAGCGGCACTTCCGGCAGCGATCCTAGCTTCAACCTGGCGCAGATTTTCGCGTGCCAGATTCAGATTTGCGACACGGTTCTGCTGGTCGCGCAGAGCAAAAACAAGATCCCAGTAAGCACGCTGAACCTGCGAAATAATTTCAATCGTCCGGCGACGAAAATCGGCATCGGATTGCTGTAGGCGCGTGCGCTGAATCCTAATCTGACGGCGCGTGTTGTCAATCTTAAAATCACGAAAAAGCGGTTGTGTATAATTGACGCCCAGATTGCTGACATAAGTTGTGCTTGAAGATGTTCCGAGACCGGCGGTTTGATTGAAAGACGTGTTATTTTGCGAATTTCTTCCCGTTTGGCTATTGTTGAAAAACGAATTAATACTTCCGCCGCCGCGTTCGATAAGTTTATCAAAGCCGGCGTTGAGCCGAAAATCATTTGAAGCCGTCGAACTTGTCGATGAACTGCGAGAAAATGTCGGACTTAAACTGAGAATCGGGTCGTACGCCCCCAAAAGAGAACGAAGCTGAGTTTCCTGAAACCGTACGTCGTCGCGCGCCACTTCAATATCATTATTATTTTCCAGTGCCTTGCGAATTGCTTCATTGAGCGAAAGCGTCTGAGTTTGACCCGTCTGGATACCAACCCGCTCTAAGGAAACGGAGTAATTATTTGTCGGAGCTTTAATATTTTTTGCCTCGATAGAAATGGAGTTTACAGTTTCGGCTTGGACGGTGTTTTCTTTTGCGTCGGTTATATTTTTGGCAATCTGCGGTTCCGCTTTTTGGACTTGAGCATTGATTTTCACAACACCAAAACCTGACAAAAATATAAAGGCACAACTGGAAAAAACAAAATAGCGTATAATTTTCATTATAAAAAAGCTCCGGGTTTCTAGATATGAATAGATGGAACGTTATAAATTCAAAGGGTTTTTACGTTGATAAAGTTTGGTTTGTTTCAAAAATTTGCCACCGTTTTAATCTTCATGCGTCTATTTTTTTACGGATTAACTGCCAATTTTGAAACTTTGAACTTTGTAGAGATATAAGTTATCTTCAAATTTTTAACCGTCAAATTATTTTCTTGGAGGAATTATTAAAATGGCTATTAAAGTTGGTATAAACGGTTTCGGACGTATCGGGCGCAATGTGATGAGAACCGCACTCGGCGACGCGGACATTGATTTTGTGGCGGTCAATGACTTAACCGATACGAAAACCCTGGCACATTTACTAAAATACGATTCGGTCATGGGCAACCTCAAACAGGATATTTCAGCGACTGAAAATTCAATCAATGTTGACAGCGATGAATTTCGCGTTTTTAGCGAAAAAGACCCGAGTTTAATTGATTGGAATTCGGTTGGAGCAGAAATCGTTATTGAATCGACGGGGCGTTTTACCAATGCCGAAGACGCCAAAAAACATCTCGGAGGAACGGTCAAAAAAGTGATCATCTCCGCGCCGGCGAAAGGCGAAGATGTAACGATTGTTTTGGGCGTCAACGATGAAATGTATGACGCGGGAAAACACAATATTATCTCCAACGCTTCGTGCACGACGAATTGTCTCGCGCCGGTTGCCAAAGTAATGCACGACAAATTCGGCATCAAAAACGCGCTCATGAACACGATTCATTCGTACACAAACGACCAGCAACTGCTCGATTTACCGCACAAAGATTTGCGCCGCGCCCGCGCCGCAGGACTTTCGATGATTCCGACTTCGACCGGCGCGGCAAAAGCCGTTGCGCTCGTCATTCCCGAATTAAAGGGAAAATTCGACGGAATATCCGTGCGCGTTCCGACACCGAACGTCTCGCTGGTTGACGTGGTTATGAATTTGGAAAAAGAAACGACGACCGAGGAAGTCAATCGCGTTTTAAAAGATGCGGCAAATGAAGAGTTGAAAGGCATTCTGCAATTTTCAGAAGAACCGCTTGTTTCGATTGATTTTCGCGGAAATTCGCACTCATCCATCGTTGATGCGGAAAATACAAAAGTCATCGGCGGTAATTGCGTCAAAATTCTTTCGTGGTATGACAATGAATGGGGCTATTCGTGCCGCGTGCGTGATTTAGTTAAGTTTATTGCGAACAAAGGAATGTAAGAAAATTTATAGGGATAGAAGTAGGTAGACGGAGATTAGAAAATCCGATTGATTTTTCCTGAGTCCCTGCTCATCCTTTTTGTCGCTGTAAAAAATGTTTTCAAAGGGTTATGAACAAAAAGACAATTAAAGATATTGACATTAAAGATAAACAAGTTTTTATCCGTGTAGATTTTAATGTGCCGATAAAAGACGGCAAAATCGAAGACGACACGAGGATTCGAGGCGCGATGCCGACAATAAAATACGCGATTGAACAAGGCGCGAAAGTCATTCTGGCTTCGCACTTGGGTAGACCTTTGAAAGACAAAAAGAAGGCGGAAGAAAAAGGAATGCCATACGACGCGAATAAATATTCGCTCAAACCAATCTATGAATATTTGCGTCAAATGCCTGAACTGCAAGAAATTTCGACGCGTGGCGAAGAACCGATTTATATAAGCGAACAGGAAATAAGTTTAGGGAAAGCCGATGTAAAAAACGACAAAGTATTTTTTGCAAAGGATTGTATTGGCGATGAAGTTATAAAACAAATTAATAAATTAAAGACAGGCGAAGTTTTACTGCTTGAAAATTTGCGTCTGCATGCTGAAGAAGAAGCGAACTATGAAGTGTTTGCAAAGCAATTAGCCGAATTAGCGGACGTTTATGTCAACGATGCTTTCGGCGCGGCGCATCGCGCGCACGCTTCAACTGTCGGAATTACAAAGTTTGTCGACGAGGCGGTCGCCGGTCTTTTGATGGAAAAGGAACTTGAATTTTTATCGAAAGCCTTAAATAATCCCGAACGCCCGTTCGTCGCAATTTTAGGGGGAGCAAAAGTTTCCGACAAAATTCCGGTTATCGAATCATTAATCCGGCGAAAAGTAGACAAACTTCTGATTGGCGGCGCGATGGCTTACACATTTTTCAAGGCGAAAGGATACACAATCGGCAAATCACTGGTCGAAGATGCAATGATGCCAAAGGCTCTGGAAATTGAGCAAATGGCTGAGGAGCAAGGAGTTGAATTGATTTTGCCGACCGACCATCAAGTTGTTGATTCTTACGACCCGCTCAATTCGCGTAAAACAATTCCGATTGAATTCACCAACAAAGGACTCGTCGGTTTGGACATCGGCGTTGAGACAATCCAGATTTTCAAACAGGCTTTGGAAGGTGCCAAAACAATCGTCTGGAACGGTCCGATGGGAATGTTTGAAGAAAAACCGTTCGACGAAGGCACGATTGCAATTGCCAACGCAGTAGCGGATGCCACCGATGCCGGCGCCACATCGATTGTCGGCGGTGGCGATTCGGTTTCAGCGATCAATCAGGCAAATCTGGACGATAAAATATCGCATATCTCAACCGGCGGCGGCGCGGCGCTTGAATTTCTCGCCGGCGACGAACTGCCCGGTGTTGTGGCTCTGAATGGTAAATAGAATGATTGATGATAATAGATTATGTGAATCAATACTAAATAAGGCAGACTGCACAGATTCGATAGAATGGATTTGTGGAAAACAAACTAATCGAAATTTACCTGCTCGTCTGCCATCT
>MWVV01000246.1_pt1 | contig 19706 bp, 23 predicted proteins | sample 1047281 | NCBI WGS metagenome assembly MWVV01 (sample SAMN06349986, study PRJNA376086) | soil metagenome | isolation source: PT-2 sample Antarctic (ecotone) soil | place: Antarctica | collected 2015-01-13 | reverse complement strand
GAAGATTTCAGATGTGGTGATGGAAATCGCGTGTGGGTTACACAATTTGCGAGTAACCTTCCGCCAGCCACTTCAAACAATTGATTTAACGAACTTTGAAGAAATATATTATTTCCAATAATGTCTAATGTAAGTTTTTATTCGTTAGGGAATGAGAAGAAGATTAGCGTTTTTAGGCTTAACTTAACATCTCACCTTCATTTTCACATTTTGGTTGACTTTTTGCCATTCGTCTGTAAATTAATCGAATTTGTTGCCGGTTGGCTATTTTTATTTTATTTTTCGCTCAAAATTTGTTTTACTGATGTGGGGTTCGCTCTACTTTACTACTTTAAAAAATATAAAAATTTAGTTAGGAGATTTGTATGAAACGGTTGGTTTTCTTGTTACTTTTCATTTTTTCTATCAATGTGGTTTTTGCCTTCGGACAAAAAAATCAGGCATTACCCGATAAATTATGGCAGGAAGTTGACGATTCAGCTTTGCAACAAAGACTGCCTGAGCGTCTTGTTATTCCGAATGCTTATCGCACATTTACGGTTGATAAAACTGCGCTTCAAGGTTTGCTTAGGAAAGCTCCGATGGAGTTTACCGAGGCTGCCGGAGGCAATTCGCCGATTATTACCCTTCCGATGCCGGACGGCAGACTCGCCCGTTTCTTGTTAGAAGAATCTCCGATTTTCGAGCCGGCTTTGGCGGCAAAGTTTCCGGAAATTAAAACTTATCGCGGGCAAGGAATTGACGACCCGACGGCGACGGCACGATTCGATTTTACGCCGAATGGCTTTCATTCGATGATTATTTCCAGTTCCGGCACAATCTATGTTGACCCATATGCGGTCGGTGATACGCGCAACTACATCAGCTATCTCAAAACCGATGTCGAAAGAACAGGAGAATTCAGCTGTAATGTTAGGAATGATGCTGATGAATTTCCTTCTTATCTCAATTTCCTGCCCGATTCGCCAACTGTAGTTTCCGGAACTAACCTGCGAACTTATCGGCTGGCAGTGGCGGCAACCGCCGAATATACAAATGTTTTCCGTCAAGCTGAGGATACCGACGCGCAAGCCAGAGCTAGAGCATTATCACAAATAGTTCTCATTATGAACCGCGTGAACGGTGTTTATGAACGCGAGGTGGCGATTCGGATGATATTGGTAGCAAACGAAGATTCAATTATTTATACAGACCCGGCAACTGACCCTTATACTAATGGAAATGGATCTACGATGCTCGGTCAGAATCAAAGCAATCTTAATACTGTAATCGGTGTGGATGGCTACGATATTGGGCATGTTTTCAGCACGGGCGGCGGCGGTATAGCACAACTTCGCGGTCCGTGTGGTTCAGGCAAAGCGCGTGGCGTAACAGGGCTTCCAAATCCAGTCGGCGACCCATTTGCAATTGATTACGTCGCCCACGAAATGGGGCATCAATTCGGTGGAAATCATACATTTAATGTCAGCAACGGAAGTTGCGGCGGACAACGTTCAAGCTTAGCTGCATATGAACCGGGAAGCGGCGTTACAATTATGGGTTACGCCGGAATCTGCGGTAGTCAAAATTTGGCAGGTAACAGCATTGATACTTTCCATGTGAAAAGCATTGAAGAAATCGTTGCGTTCACTACCGGTTCTGTCGGCAACAGCTGCGCCGTATCAATTGCAACTGGAAATACGCCTCCGACAGTTACTGCCGAGACGGGTTTTGTCATTCCGAAGCTAACACCGTTTTCTCTGAAAGCAACGGCAACCGATTCAGATGGTGATTTGCTGACTTATGATTGGCAAGAATATGACCTTGGCGCGGGGGCGACAACCGTGCCGAACTCGGATGGCGACGGTATGGAACGACCGATATTTCGCCCGTATTTGCCTAGTGATAATCCTACGCGTACTTTTCCTAGCTTGCAATACATCCTGAACAACGCAAATGTCCCGCCCAATACAACCGGCGGACGTTTAACCGGAGAAACTCTTCCAACCATTACGCGCACAATGATTTTTCAGGTAATTGTGCGCGACAATCGCGTGGACGGCGGCGGCGTCAGAACGGCTCCAGCAGTCGTTAATATTGACGCTTCGAGCGGACCTTTTGTCGTCACCTCGCCGAATACGAGCGTTTTGTGGACAGGTAATTCATCGCAAACGGTCACTTGGGACGTTGCTAATACAACTAACGCGAACATCAACGCGGCAAATGTAAAAATCTCGCTTTCAACCGACGGCGGTAATACTTTCCCGATTGTACTTTCAGCATCAACACCGAATGATGGAACGGAAACAATAACTGTTCCGAATGTCAACACCTCTCAAGCCCGCATCAAAGTCGAAGCAGTTGATAACATTTTCTTCGATATATCAGGTGCAAATTTTACCATTTCCATTTCCACTGCTCCCAACCGTGCATTGTTCGATTTTGACGGCGACGGGAAAGCAGATGTTTCAGTGTTTCGACCATCCAACGGCGGTTGGTATATTGACCAATCAACGAATGGTTTTACCGGTATCGCTTTCGGTCAAGCGGGCGATAGAATCGTGCCTGCCGATTATGACGGCGACGGCAAAACCGATGTCGCTGTTTATCGTTCAGGCACGTGGTATCTGAATCGTTCAATGGCAGGCTTCACCGGCGTTAATTTTGGCACTGCCGATGATATTCCGCAGCCGGCTGATTTTGACGGCGACGGACGAGCGGAACTGGCTGTCTTCCGTCCATCGAATGGCACTTGGTATGTGCTGAACTTACTGAGCAATAAATTCAGTTTTGTGCAGTTCGGACAAAGCGGCGACCGACCCGTGGTGGCAGATTACGACGGCGACGGACTGGCAGATTATGCTGTTTATCGAGACGGCAGTTGGTATATCTTGAGAAGCAGTCAAGGGTTCATCGGAATTCAGTTTGGCGAAGCGGCAGACAAACCTGTGCCAGCAGATTACGACGGCGACGGAAAAGCGGATGTGGCGGTGTTTCGATCATCGAACGGCACGTGGTATTTGAATCGTTCGGCGGCAGGTTTTGCAGAAATCCAGTTTGGCATCTCGACGGATGTGCCAGCACCGGCAGATTATGACGGTGACGGGAAAGCAGACTTAGCAGTTTTCCGTGATGGAGCGTGGTATCTACAAAGAAGTCAAACTGGGTTCACAGGTGTGGCATTCGGCGCCTCAGGCGACCAAGCCGTTCCCAATGCTTACGTTCGCTAAGCGAATAATGACTCTTTTTTGAATTAACTTTTTCAAGTTGAAAAGGCTTTGCTCTAAATCGAGCAAAGCCTTTTTTTGTTAGACCACACTTCTATTTTTGTTTACGTACGATACCAAAATTTACAGTTTAGACTTATTTTTATTCATAATAGTTATAATTTCCTTTCCATTATCCAATCAGTCTGCGGGTCAGAACCGAGTTGGAAAATGTGATTGCCGACTTGTCTGAATCCGAGTTTTTCGTAAAATTTCTGCGCCCGAAAATTAAATTCCCAAACGCCGAGCCACATCGTTTGATAATTTTTACTTTCGGCTTCAGCAAAACATTTTTCCATCAAAACTCGGGCGATGCCTTTTCCGTGAAATTCGTGCATAATATACAGTTTATTTAACTCAATCGGATTTTCGCCCGACACACAATCTTCAGTTGAATGTTCGATAAGTTTCGCGTAGCCGATTATTTTATTTTCAGTTTCAGCAATAAAAAATATCGAATTTTCGTCCGCTAAATCTTTACCGAAAGCCTCGACGCTCAGAAATTCCGTGATATAAGCTCGCATATCATCCGGCTTATTTAATGGATTATTGGCGAACGTATCGTTAAAAACTTTCACGGCTAACGGCGCGAGCATCTCGGCATCTTCGGCTGTTCCGCGCCGAATGTTTAATTTAATTTCACTCATAACTTTTGGAGAGTGTTTGATGTTCCTATGCAATATCAAACACTTTAAATTACCAAATTAGAATTTTTTTACCTCCGAGACGCTGAGTTTTCGCAGAGCATTGCTAAATAATTTCTGAGCTAATTTGTGAATTTTCTTAACTCTATTTCAGAAGTCTTGTAATTGAATTTGGTCTTTATGTTTTTGCAAGACTTTCTAAAATCTAAAATCCAAATTTGTTTTCAACACCTACAATAAAAAAACTAATTCACAACTTTAAGAAATTTGTGTATAATTCGGCTCGTATTCGTTACTTGCAAATTTCTGCAATCCTTTTTATTTAATTAGGCATCTACTTTTTGTTGCGGATGCCCGATTGCCCCGACGGTTCTTCGACCCAAAATGTCAGTCTAGAACCAGCTTTTATTTGTTATAAACTCCCGAAAAATAAAAATCGTATGGAGGAAATATGTTGTTTAAATCCAAGTTTTTTCGCGTAATATGCGCTTTGTGTATGGCTTTGACAATGACCGTTTTTGCTTTTGGCGATACGATTCGCCTGAAAGACGGGAGTATTATCAAAGGTAAAATCGTTAGTTTCGGCGACGGGAAATTCGTCGTCTTAGTCGGCGACGGAACGCGCCAACGGCAATTAAATTTTTCCGCGAGTGAAGTCGAATCAATCGCGTTCGATTCTGATTCTACGCCGACGGCAAACGCCAAAACATCTAACGATACTTCATCTAACACCGATAAAAATTCAACCGTTATAACCGTTGGACAAACTGCTCCGAAGACTACCGATCCACCGACTTCTGCGCCGAAGATTAATACAGATACAAAAGTGCAAACTCCGAAACCGATAGAAATCGGCGTGAAAGTTTTGGCAGATAACACGGCAAACGGCTGGACGAATTCGGGTTGGGTCGCGCGAAAAGGTCAAAAAATCAGAATCAGCGGCACGGGTCGCATTTCTTTGGGCGGCGGACGCTACTCGACGGCGAGCGGAAACGCTTCTCTTACCGATGAAAAAAAATTAATGGCGAAAGAAGCAACCGGCGGACTGATTGCCGTCATCGGCGACAACAACAACAATTTCATTTTTATCGGCGACTCGCGCGAATTCATCGCCGCGCAGGACGGTGCATTATTTTTAGGAGTTAATGATGGGAACTTGGACGATAACTCCGGCGCATTCGACGTGAAAATTGAGATTGACCCTGAAATCGGTTACTAAAGTGAAAAAGTGAAAAAGCGAAAAAGTTCGATGGCAGGTCAGCATCTGTCTTTTTCACCTTTTCACTTTTTCCCTTGATTTGTTCCAACTAAAAGCCGACAATTTGTATCAAAGAGTTAAAATTTAAGAAGGAAATAATTTATGCAAACCGCTTTATCGCATCATTTTTCAAAATTACTCGTTTTGCTAATTGTCGGCTTATTCGTTTTTAATTCAATTGCAATCGCGCAATCGCGTCCGCAAAAAGGCGAAACGCCGAAAAGCGGCGGGAAGAAAAATCAACGTCCCGTCCCAAAAACCGAAGCCGAACTCAAAGCCGAAGAAGAACGACGCAAATTAGAAGAAGAGGAAAAAAATGCGGTTGTTGATGATGAAGTTTTGAAAATCAAAACTAACATCGTCAATGTTGATGCGGTAGTCTACAACAAAAAAAGCGGGCAAATTATTACCGGACTGAAAAAGGAAAACTTTGCCGTCTTTGAAAACGGCGTGAAACAGGACATCACAAATTTTGCTACGCCCGAAGCACCGATAACCGTTTCATTAGTTGTCGAATTCAGTAAATGGTCGGAAATTTTCGGTTTGTATGGAAGCCGCGGACAGGAATCGGGAACGTTAGAGGTCATTCGCCCGGTTGCTTATTTTCTTACTAAATTTATTAAACCGCCGAATGATTACGCTTCAGTAATTGCTTTCGATATTCGCCCGACTCCGATTACAGATTTTACAAATGACCCAGCCCGCTTGCGCCAAACTGTTGATTTACTGCTGCGAAACAATCCAGCGTTTCGTGAAAGCAATTTATTCGACGCGCTGAAATTTTCTCTGGTCGGCGGGAAAGGCGATTCGGTTGTTTTGGAAAACTCGAAAGAGCGCACTTCCCAATACAGTGGAATGATTGACGTTAAAGCGCCGCGCCGCGCTATTATTCTTGTCGCTTCCGGCATTGATACGTTCAGTAGAATAAATTACGGCGAAATTCGCAAAGTTATTCAAAATTCCGGCGTTCCGATTTACATCATCAGCACCGGTAAATTATTCCTTAAAATGTATGATCACCAATTGCCGGCAACCGACGGCATTGACGGAACGCCCGGCAGAATGACCTTTCTGCAAGCGGATAATGCGATGAACACTTTTGCTAAAGAATCAGGCGGAGCGCATTTCTCTGTAACTTTTCCAGGCGAAATTCCGACGGTTATTCAATCAATAAATAATTTGATGCGAAGCCAATACAGCATCGCTTATGACGCGAACGAAAAACGCGAACCGGGTAAGAAATATATCCTCGACGTAAAAGTTGACATTGACGGCGACGGAGTGTACGAGGAAAAAGGCTACGTGATTCAACACCGTCCGTTTTATACGACACCGAAAGCGGATATAAAGGAAAAATAAAATGCCTGTCATTTCGATGTTTTATGGAATTATTGTCCAAATTTTCTTCTTCGATAATGATAAACACAAACTTCCACATATACACGTTCGGTATGCAGAATTTAACGCATCAATCGCCATCGAAACAGGCGACATTTTAGCTGGAGATTTTCCGAACCGCCAACTGAAGTTAGTTCAGGCTTGGGTTGAAATTCACAGAGATGAGTTGATAGCAAATTGGTCGCTTACCGTAGAAGGTAATTTGCCGTTTAAGATTGACCCATTAAGATAAATGTTTTATGTATCCAGACGTTACCGAATTTGAAATACTTTCGGATTACAAAATCAGAATAAGTCTTTCAAACGGCAAGACAGGAATTTTTTGCGTCAAGCCGTATCTCGAAAAAGGCATTTTTACGGAGCTTAAAGACTATAATTATTTCAAACGAGCTAAATTGGAATACGGTACGATAAGTTGGTCTAACGGACAAGATTTTAGTCCTGAAACGATTGAAATGAGAATGGAAAAAATTGTTCCTTGTTGATGTTCTTCTTCCCTTTCACACACCGTAAATTTTCAGCTTAAACTCATCATTCGACGTATAAACTTCCACGCGCTTGTCGGAGAAATATTTGGACGTTCGCAAAATCATCGGCAAGCCGCCCTTCGGAATATTCGTTCCGTATTCTCTTTTTGAAAAGATCGAAGCGAGTTGCGGATTGAGCCGCTGCGTAATGCCGTAGCGAATCGCACGCGAGGCGGGCGGCACAAAACCATTCGTGCGGCGCGGATTGATAATTTCAATCGCGTTATCGTAAATTAAAATTCTGGTCGGAATCTCGCGCAAAGCCAAGTCACGATGAACGAGCGTGTTGGCAACCGCTTCACGAATGGAAAATAAATGATAATTACCGCGTGCCTGCACGATTGAATTTGTCTGCACCGCAGATTTTTTGCGCGGTTTGTCTTTCAATAAATCGCAGTAACGCTCGATAAAACGCAGAACAGAGTCGTATAAAAACAAAAGATTTCCGCCGAGTTCGCTTGTTTCGACGAGTTGCGCATTGCCGTTTTCGCCAGCGTAACGATGCATCGTAATTTTGGAATGCGGAAGCAGTTCGGCGACTCGTTCGTTTTTTCCAAACAACAAAACGGCGGCAACCGTCGGCATAAATTCGTCTGCGCTGCCGATTGCCATTAGCAAATCTTTTTTCAAAAACTCATCGGTTTGATAGACGTTTCTGCCCAGCACATCGTCATCGAAAGCGTGGGCGAAAGTCCACAGCAGTCCGTCATCGAAATCCGTTTCATCGGCGTGCTGAAGCGGAATATTTTCATAATTGAGCGGACGAATCTCGTTTAACCAATCGGATAATTCCGCGCGGGAAATCTCGCGCTTTTCCGCTCCGACGCGCAAATAAAATCTGCCGTCGCGCGTTCGATAAGGACGACGTTTTCCTTCGACATCCAAAACCACGACGTTCCTGCCGTTGTCATAAGAAATGCAGTCAAGAAGCGGAAGGATCGGCGGATAAATTTCTTCGCGGCAAATTCGCACGAGTTCCGCCTGCACTTCCTCCGGGTTTCGTACGCCTTCAATTCGCAGTTGGTCGGTTACGCCGAAAATCATCGTGCCGCCGTCGGTGTTGGCAAGCGCGACGATTCCTTTGGCGATTTTCTCCGAATTGGAAAGTTTGACTTTGAGTTCGAGGTAGGTGTCTTCGCCGCCGCGAATAAGGCGTAAAAGCTCTGTCCGCGTCGTTTGCGGCGCAGGCTGGTTTTGAATATATTCTTGGAAAGAACGCTCCGTTGAAGGTTCAGAACGCTGGCTATACCGAAATTTTTTGCGTGGCATTTCGCATTCGGCGTGTTAATTTATGTCAGGGCGGCACACGCTTTTTATAAACCGCCCGAATGTGTTTCCTATGAAAAACACATTACTGGAATTCAGATTATCAACTTCTTTAATTGAAACATTTATAGATAAAAAAGTAAAAGAACGATTAAAACGAGAAATTTTATTTGCGCTTTCAAGTTTTTTTTCGCAAACTTATCGAGTTCTTTTAATTTCAATATCAAAACAATTTGCAAATAGTGGAAGCGGAAGTCATTACAACTTACGTCGGACTTGGCTCAAATTTAGGCGACAGAGCGGGCAATCTGCTAGTCGCCGTGCGCGGCTTGATGGAAGCGAGTTTCACCGTTTGCAAACTTTCCGCTATTTATGAAACCGCACCTTTCGGAATTGAAGCGGCGGAAAATCATTCGCCGTATTTAAATATGGTTGCAGAAATCCGAATAAAAAGTGTTTCGGCTTCGCAAATGATGGCGCGTATGCTGCGGATTGAGTACCTGCTCGGTCGCCGTGATAAAAATCTGCAAAAGCCGCGCACAGTTGACCTCGATTTACTTCTTTACGGTGATTTCAAATGCGACACGGAATTTTTAACCGTGCCGCATCCGCGCCTGCACGAACGCAAATTTGTTTTAGTTCCCTTAGCGGAGATTGCTCCGCATCTGGTTCATCCGATTTTAAATAAAACCGTTCAAGAACTTCTTCAAACGGTAAAAGATGATTCAAAAGTAAAACGCTGGCGACCGTAATTAAATTAAAAATTGAACGTGTAGAATTATTTGACATTCAATTTTAACCTGTAATAATCGCTTTTATTTTCAAACAAATCTTGCATTTTACACGTTTAATTTTGCATTAGAAAACATGGCATATCTACAACCCGACAAACCCGAAAAAGTATATGTTCCCGCTCTTCGTGCGGCGAAAGAAAAAGGCGAAAAACTCGTTTGCTTGACCGCTTACGATTATCCGACGGCGCGAATCGTGGACGAAGCAGGCGTGGAAATAATTCTCGTCGGCGATAGCATGGGAAATGTCATTCACGGTTACGGCAATACGATTCCCGTAACGATAGAAGAGATTCTTTCCGCTTTAAAGGCTGTCAAACGTGGTTCGAGCCGCGCTCTGCTCGTCGCCGATATGCCTTACGGAAGTTATCACACAGGCGAAAATACAACCGTCCGAAACGCTCTGGTTTTGATGAAAGACGGCGGCGCGGAAGCCGTTAAACTCGAAGGCGGACGCAACCGCGTCGATTTGGTAAAAAGATTGGTTGACGAAGAAATTCCCGTGATGGCGCACATCGGATTAACGCCGCAATCAGTTCACAAACTCGGCGGTTACGCCGTGCAGGGAAAAACCGCCGATACCGCACAGCGGCTGCTTGAAGACGCTAAAATGCTCGAAGATGCGGGCGCGTTTGCGATAGTTTTGGAACTCGTTCCGCGCGAGATTGCTGAAATTATAAGTAAAGAATTGAGAATCTCGACGGTCGGCATCGGCGCAGGCACAAATTGCGATATTCAAGTTCTGGTTTTGCACGATTTAGTCGGCTTATCTTTCGGCAGACTGCCGCGCTTTGTGCGCCAATACGCGAACATCCGCGAAGTGATGACCGAAGCCGTTCAAAATTGGATGGAAGATGTAAAAAGCGGCAATTATCCAAGTGATAAGGAATCTTATGCAATGCCAAAAGATGTTGATACTGAAAACATAAAGTCAAAAGTTTCTTAATCTATGGAAATAATCAACCGCCGGGCGAGAATGGCATCGCTGACGCGCAAATTGCGGCGCGAGAATAAAACCGTTGGGTTTGTGCCGACGATGGGCGCACTTCACGAAGGTCATTTAAGACTTGTCGAAGAAGCCAGACAGATGTGCGACATCGTAATCGTTTCGATTTTTGTTAATCCCGCACAATTTAATGACCCAAAAGACCTCAATAAATATCCGAGAGATTTAACGAACGATGCAGCCCTTTTGACCGAATATCAAGTAGATTATATTTTCGCGCCTGAAACACAGGAAATTTACGGTGAAAATTTTTCGACTTTTGTCTACGTTGAAAATTTGACTGAAAATTTAGAAGGCGCATCGCGTCCCGGACATTTTCGCGGCGTAGCAACCGTTGTAACGATTCTTTTCAACACGATTCGCCCCGACTTTGCATTTTTCGGTCAAAAAGACGCGCAGCAAGTCGCCGTTATCAAACGATTAACGCAGGATTTAGGTTTTGACACGGAAATTGTCGTCGTGAAAACCGTTCGTGAAGAATCGGGTTTGGCGATGTCCTCGCGCAACGCTCATTTAAGTTCCGATGAAAGACAAAGGGCTTCGATTATTTTTCAGGCGCTGCGCAAAGCAAAATTAGCCGCTAAAGAAGGCGAACGAAATGCCCAAAGGCTCGCGGAAATCGTGCGTGAAAAGATTGAAACCGAATCGCTCGCTCAGATTGATTACGTCGCGGTCGTTGATAACGAAACGCTCGAGCCGGTCGAAAAAATCGGTGTAGATGCCGTTTTGATTGCGGTTGCCGTGCGTTTCGGAACGACGCGGTTGATTGACAATACGGTTATCACCCGAACCAAGTAAAATTCCCGCCCAAAGCAGTAATTGGCAGCAAAGTTGCATCTAAATTAACGAATTACAAAATTTAAGTAATTCGCCAAATATATGAAAAACATTAAGTCATTATTGACGGTTTTAAGTTTTATATTCGTATTTTCATTTGCGGTTTCGGCGCAGAGTTTGACCGCGCTCGACGGCGGAAAAGTTGACGTGCAAAATCAAAGGGGGAAAATTGTCGTTTTGGCAATTGGCGCAAGCTGGCTTCCATTATCGAAAGACCAAGTAATTTTTACCAATAAAATCGCTAAAAAATTTGCGGGACGCGATGTGGTAGTTTATTTTGTGGCGACTGATTCGTCTTCTGCGAAATCGAAAAATTACGCCAGCGACGATGAGCTCAGCAGTTTTGCCACGCGCAATAAATTAAACGTTCCCGTCCTGCGCGATTCAGACGGCTCGCAAACGCTGAAAAAATACGGTGTTGACCAGATACCTTCGTTTATCATCTTGGGCAAAGACGGCAAACCGGCAACCGAAGCATTCAGCGGCATTGACCCGAAAAGCGATATTTCCGTGCCGATTTCACAGGCGATTGAAAAATTATTATAAGTTTAGGGTTAAACTAAATAGACAGGATGAGCAAATTAAATGCTTATCCTGTTTTTCTTTGCGTTTGTCTTTGCGATTTCTCACGAGCGACTAATTCGTAAACCAAACTGACCGGCAAACCGACGACATTCCAATAATCGCCTTTGATTTGTTTGATAAAAAGCGCAGCTTGGGCTTGAACGGCATACGCGCCGGCTTTGTCGAGCGGCTCGCCTTGTTCGATTAAAAACTCAATTTCCGCTTCGATGAGTTCGGCAAATTTGACTCGCGTTCTCTGCAATCCAATAAAAATTTCCTTGTCTTTAACAATCGCTACGCCGGTCAAGACTTCGTGCCAATTTCCCGAAAGCATTCGCAGCATTTTCCGCGCGTCTGCCAAATCTTTTGGTTTCCCGACGATTTGGTTTTCGATGACGACAATCGTGTCCGCGCCCAAAACCAACTGATTTTTGTATTTTTCAGCAACGGCGGCGGCTTTTTCTCCGGCTAATCTCTGCACATAATCGGCAGGTTTTTCATTCGGCAATTCGGTTTCATCAACCTCCGCCGCGTGCTTTTCAAATTTCCAGCCGACCGCCGTTAATATCTCCGCGCGGCGCGGACTCGCTGACGCTAAAATTAACTTTGGAAGATTTATCATTGAACATTTTTCATTGAACATCTATCATTTATTACTTGTTGAATGATAAATGATAATTGTTAAATGACCAATGGACGAACTTTTTCGCGCACTGCCAAACCTGCTCAAGGAAAAGGAATTTGAGGACACGGAGGAAATCCGCGAAGCCGTCGCTTTTGCGGCGTGGCGGCGCGTTGCGGGCGAAAGTTTGTCAGACCACACTGTTCCGTTTCGTCTTTTTAATAAACATTTAATCATCGCCGTCGCCGATAAAATATGGAAACGACATCTCGAAACTTTGAGCGGACAGATGATTTTCAAACTCAATTCCGCGCTTGGACAAGCGATTGTTACATTTATCGAATTCCGCGTGGACGAAGACACGGTTGAAGCGGAACGCGCCAAACATCGCAAAAATTTGATGACCGACGAACAGCAGAGAGAAATCGCCCTCGAAGAAATTACACCGAAACTGCGTCATTCGGCGGACGCGATTAAAGACGACAACCTGCGTTATCAATTTCTGCTGGCGGCGGGCAGTTGTCTGGCGCGAAAGAATCGGCTTAAAAATAAGAAAGATTGACACCAATTGCTGTTTTGCTACACTCGCATTGGAGGTAAAGAAATGAATATCACGCTAACACCCGAACTCGAAAGTTTTATCAATGAAAAAATTCAATCAGGCTTATACAATTCGCCGGGCGAAGTTCTCCGCGAAGGTTTGCGGCTTCTGCGTGAACGGGACGAACTCCAACGATGGCGGAAAGAAGAATTGCGCCGCGAGGTGATGAAAGGTGTCGAGCAAATGCGAAATGGGCAATACCGAACTTATAATTCGGCTGAAGAGCTGGCGGAAGAAGTAATCAGGGAAGCTCGCGCCGAATTTAATTTCGAATCGGCAAGCCGGACGATTAACGAACTCACCGAGAAATTTCACTTGCTCGCCAACAATCCGATGCTCGGACGCACTGAACACGATTACATTATCGGTTTGCGAAGTTTTCCCTACAAAAATATGTGATTTATTATTTTCCGACTGAAAACGGCGTGGAAATCTACCATGTGTTTCACGGCGCAAGAAACATTGAAGATTCGTTTGAAGATTATTTTGAAGGACTAAAATCGTAATGGACGTTAAAAAAATCGCCAAGCTCGCGCATCTCGAAATAACGGAGGAAGAAGTTGCGCTCTACACGCCGCAGATGGCGAACATTGTCGCTTATGTCGAGCAGTTAAACGAACTCGACACTTCAAGCGTCGAACCGATGCTCGGCGGTTTGACCAAAGAAGGCGAACTAACCGAAACGCGCCGCGCGGATGTTCCGCACGAATCGCTCGGACAAGAGAAGGCGCTCGACCAAGCGCCGTCGGCGGTTGCGGGGCATTTTCAAGTCCCGAAAGTTTTATGAAAACAGTGGTCAATGTTCAGTGGCGCGATGCGTTAGTCAGTTGGCGGAAAATTTTCGCATTTGTATTTTGCATTTTCCATTTTCCGTTTTCCATTTCTTGTAGTATTCCAAATCTCGAAAAGCCCGAATGCACCGAAGCCAGGCAGACGGTCAGAGAATTTTACTCTTTTCATTTCGGCAGCGATATGAAATTGTCAAAGGAAAATTTGCAGAAGAGCGAACGGTTCTTGACCGACGAATTAAAGCAGAATTTAGCCGCGCAAGCTGAAAGCTCAAAAGATTATTTTACGGCGACGGACGATTATCCAAAGGCGTTTCGCGTCGGCGAGTGCAGCGTGGGAAGTGAAAATAAAGTTGTTTTTCAAGTCGTACTGTTCTGGAAAGACGACGCGCGCAGTGAGCAGCGCGAAATCAAAGTTGAAACCGTCAAGCGGAATGGTAGATGGCTGATAGATAAAGTGGAAAATTAATGAGCGAAATTAAATCGAATATCAAAAAATCATTGGATAACGCTGAAAAGTTAAACGAAACATTGAATTCGTTTCTCAAGATTGAGCGCGAATACGCCTTAAATCGCGCCGAAGAATTAGAGAAAAGTTCTGATGAATCGCCATTGAAAGGCTTTGCAATTGCCGTCAAAGATAACATCTGCACAAAGTTTTCGCAGACTTCCTGCGGTTCGCGGATTTTAGGAAATTACCGTCCGCAATATAATGCGACGGCGGTTGATAAATTATTAAAAGCGGGCGCGGTCATCGTTGGCAAAACGAATATGGATGAGTTTGCAATGGGTTCGTCGAACGAAAATTCGGCTTTCGGCACAGCCAAAAATCCTTGGGATACGACCAGAGTTCCGGGCGGAAGTTCGGGCGGTTCGGCGGTTGCGGTGGCTTCGGGCGTGGTTCGCGCCGCTTTGGGTTCGGAAACCGGCGGCTCGGTTCGTCAACCGGCTTCGTTTTGCGGAATTGTCGGACTCAAACCAACTTACGGCAGAATCTCGCGCTTCGGACTGGTGGCGTTCGCTTCTTCATTAGACCAAATCGGAATCTTCGGGCAAACTTCAAAAGACGCTGCGGAAGTTTTGCAAACGGTTGCGGGACGCGACGCGAACGACTCAACGACGGCTGCCGTAGAAGTTCCGAATTACGCCGATGAAATCGGAAAGGATATTAAAGGCAAGCGAATCGGCGTTCCGCGTGCGCTGTTCGGCGAAGGTTTGGATAATGAAGTGAGAAATGCGGTTGAACAATCAATTGAAAATTATCGTAGTTTGGGCGCGGAGATTATTGATATAGATTTGCCGAACTCAAAATATTCAATCGCGGTTTATTACATTATCGCAACGGCGGAAGCCTCATCGAATTTAGCCAGATTCGACGGCGTGCGTTACGGTTTTCGCGCCGAAAACGCTCACCGATTGCGCGAGATGTATATGAAAACCCGCGAAGAAGGTTTCGGCGCAGAAGTCAAACGCCGGATTATGCTCGGAACTTACGTTTTATCTTCGGGCTATTATGATGCTTATTATGCCAAAGCACAGAAAGTCCGCACACTTTTGAAACAGGATTTTCTTAATGCTTTCGACCGTTGCGATGCGGTTTTAACGCCGACGGCTCCGTCCGTCGCCTTTAAAATCGGTGAAAAAACCGATGATCCGTTAGCGATGTATCTGAGCGACATCTACACGGTTTCGGCAAATTTGGCGGGCATTCCGGGAATTTCCGTGCCGTGCGGTTTATCTTCGGAAGGTTTGCCGATTGGCTTGCAGCTCGTCGGTAAGCATTGGTCGGAAGCGGTTTTGCTGAATCTCGCTAATGCTTACGAAAGTCAATTTCCACTCGGTGCGAAAGCGCGTTTCAGTGTTGCCGGTTAATTACCGGTTGCTCTAATTTCTGTCAACAAGACTTTTAAAATTGCAATTTAACGACAAAAGCAAAAGGCAAAAGTGAAAACTTTTGTACAAAAGTTGATTTTCATTTCAACCGTTTCAACTTTTACAGCTTTTACTTTTGCCTTCTGCCTTTTTACTTTTTACTTTGTAATCCCAACTTGGCTTAGAGCATAAGCGTAGTCGAAAGCGACTTCTTTTAGCTTGTCATAACGTCCTGAAGAGCCTCCGTGTCCCGCGCCCATATTTGTTTTGAGCAGAATCATACTGTCGCCAGTTTTCATCTCGCGGATTTTCGCGGCAAACTTCGCGCCTTCCCAAAACGGCACTTGGCTGTCATTCAAGGAAGTTTCGATTAACATATTCGGATACTTCTGCGCTTTGACGTTATCATACGGCGAATACTTAATCATATAATCAAAGGCTTCCTTCTCGTTCGGATTTCCCCATTCGATATATTCGCCCGTCGTTAGAGGCAAAGAAGCATCGAGCATCGTGTTCATCACGTCAACAAACGGAACTTGCGCGATAACCGCTTTGAATAAATCAGGGCGCATATTCGTCACTGCGCCGACCAGCAGACCGCCCGCGCTTCCGCCTTGAATCACTAAACGGTCAGCCGAAGTGTATTTGTTTTTGATTAAATAATCAGCCGAATCAACAAAATCGTTGAACGTATTTAATTTCTGAAACATCCGACCTTGCTGTCGCCATTTTTCGCCGAGTTCAGAACCGCCGCGAATATGCGCAATCGCATAAATCATGCCGCGGTCAACAAGACTAAGGCGCGCCGTCGAAAAACTCGGTGTCGTCGAATAACCGTAAGACCCGTAAGCATAGAGCAGCATCGGCGATTTGCCGTCGAGTTTAGTCCCCTTTTTCATCACGATTGACACGGGAACTTTCACGCCGTCCCGCGCCGTCGCCCAGATTCTCGTTGTTTCGTATCCGGCTTTTTCGTAACCGCTCGGAATTTCCTGCTGTTTGATAATTTTGCTCGTCCGGGTTTTGAAATCGTATTCGTAAGTCGAGTTCGGCGTAATCATCGAAGCGTAATTAAACCGGATAACTGGCGTGTCGAATTCAGGATTGGTTGCCAAACTCGTTGTATAAACCGATTCGGGCGTAGCGATGCGAGCCGCCGCGCGGCGCGTTTTCAAATCCATCACCTTAAGATATTCCAAGCCGTTTTCGACTTCAGAAACAACCGCGTAATCTTTGAAAAAATCAATGTCATCAACTTTTATCGCCGGATTATGCGGAACAAAATCCGTCCAATTCTTTTCGCTCGGGTCGGCAACGGGAGCGCGGACGACGCGAAAGTTTTCGGCGTTTCGGTTGGTCGTAATATAAAATTCGCCGTTGTAGTGGTCAACCGCGTATTCGTGGTCTTTCTCGCGCGGCAAAACGATTTTCCATTTGCCGTCGGGACGGTCGGCTGGCAAATAGCGATACTCGCGCATTGTGGCGGCGTGCGAAGAAAGAAACATCATTTTCTTATCGCGCGAACGTTCAACTCCAAGACCGAAGAGTTCGTCCTTTTCTTCATAAACAAGCGTATTGTCATTTGAGCCGAGCGTGTGTTTCCAGAATTTATCAGAGCGTTTGGTCACGTCGTCTTCGGTAACAAAAAACAAAGTTTTGTTGTCGTTCGCCCATTCGACTGAAGTTACGCGCTCGATTTTATCCGGCAACATTTTCCCCGTTCGCAAATCTTTAATCTGCAAAGTGTATTGCCGATAACCCGTCGAATCTGAAGAAAACGCCAATAGATTACCGTCGTCGCTCACGTCAAACGAACCGATTGCATAAAACTTAAAACCTTTCGCCAACTCGTTCTGGTCGAGCAGAAGTTGTTCGTCATCGCCATTCTGCTTTTTCGAGCGGTAAAACATCGGATACTGCTTTCCCGTTTCGGTTTTCGAGTAATACCAGTAATCGCCAAGTTTGTAAGGAACGCTCAAATCCGTCTGCTTAATGCGTCCGAGCATTTCTTTGTAAAGATTATCCGCGAATGCCTGATGCGGTTTCATATAGCTTTCCGTATAAGCGTTTTCGGCTTCGAGATATTTGATAACTTCGGGATTTTTCTTATCCCGCAGCCAGAAATAATCGTCTTTCAACTCGTAGCCGTGAATTTTTGTAACTTTGGTTTCCTTTTTCGGAACAGGTGGTTTCATATCGGTTTGGGCAACAATAACGCAATTGCCGATGACAATTACGATAAATAATCCTAGAACATAAAACAATTCTCTCATTTTACTAAACTCCTCTTTTCGGTTTTTCTATTCGGGGAATGAATTTTCCTCATATTACGCGAAAACTTTTATTTTGTTTCGTACCAGTAAATTATAGATGCCTTTAGATTGGCAGTTGACGAATCGAATTTATGTATTCCTCCGCTTCCGAAGCCGCCCAAATCAAAATTATTTCATCTATGGCGAGGCTGATTTCAAGTTTTTTAGAAACGATGAAAACGCCCCAACACTTTTCTTGTCGAATAAATTCGGCAAAATGTTTCGGTATAGTTTTGCGGTCGTGAGTAATTAAAATTCTCTTTTCGCTTGCGGCAATTTTCAAAACATTCTCGTCGCGTAAGCCTTCGAGTCCGGCTTCGGTTGCGGTTTGAAAATCAATTTCAGGTATTCGGCGCAAAACGCCCGCCTGCGATGTCTTCATTCAAATCGGCATCGGCTTGAAATTTCGGTTTCATACTTGCGGCGTGAGTAAATCTTGGCGTGCTTTATTCATTTTCGCTTGCCAATCGGCATCATTCGATTGCCCGCGCATACTTTCAAATTCCTTTTCTTCTTGAATCAAATACGAATCAATCTCTGCTTGATGAGCTAAATAAAAAGCAATCGCGCCGTAAATTTCTTCCAAAGTTAAAAGCGGAAACGAGCGTCGAATGCTCTCAGGCGACTGTCCCCGCCGAAAAGCATAAACTATCGAATCAAGCGAAATTCTTTTACCCGCAATCCAAAAGCCTTCGTCTCTTTTTTCTACATAGTTATTATTCATATTCAAATTTTAGCAAATATAAAAAGCAAAGAGAAAATAAAATCTCCGCAAACAAAAAGTTTCACAAATTTTCGTTAACACTTTCCGTTCTAACTCGTCTATATTAGCGGCAACCTATTAAAAGCCAATTTCAAGACGGCTGAGTGATGAACTATACTCTTTCCATATTTATCGTCACTCATCCGTTTCAAAAAGATGCCTGAAAGCGAAATGACCGGCAATTTATTTTTATTTACGAACGTAGCGGCTACTCCAGCGCCCGCCACGGAAAAGGTCAAAGCGGAAGCGCGACTTGTCGAGCGGGTGGGCGAAGGCGATGAAGAAGCATTTAATGAAATCTATAAAATTTTCGCGCCGCTTGTTCACGGCATCGTTCTGGCGCGTGTTCCGCGTGATGAAGCGGCTGATATTGTGCAGGAAGTTTTTCTGGCGGCTTATAAAAATCTCCATACGCTTCGTGATAAAAATGCGGTGGGCGCGTGGCTGGCGATGATTGCGAGAAATCGGGCGGTTGAGTTTTATCGTCAGGCTAAACCGACCGAAGTATTACCGGAAGATTTAAGAGGTAAAGACGATTCGCAAACGGAAGCGCGTGAGATTTTGAAGGCGATTCGCGCTTTGCCAGAAACTTATAAGGAAACTCTGGTTTTGCGACTAGTCGAAGGAATGACGGGACAGGAAATCGCTGAACGAACAGGATTAGCACCCGAATCGGTGCGCGTGAATCTAAATCGCGGAATGAAACTTTTGTGGCAAAAGCTCGGCATCGTGGAGTAGAAAGATGAAAGAAGATTATCTGTGGGACAAAACGGGCGCAGACCCCGAAATTCAGAGATTGGAAAACGCGCTGCGGATGTTTCGTTACAAAGAAACCGCCCCGCCCGCATTGCCGGCGAAAATTATTCCTTTTGAAAGGAAAACTCCGCGCAAGTTTTTTCGGTTAGCTTTCGCATTTGCGGCTTGTGCGGCGTTTGCAGTTTTTTCTCTGGGCGTTTGGCTGCAAATTTCGAGCGAGAAAATTGAAGTCGCAAAAGATTCGACGGAAACGCTTGCGCCGCAGATTAGCAAGAAAGTTTCCGACAAAATCGCGGATGAAAAACCGGACGATTTGCCAAACAATTTAGTAGACATTATTGGAAATAAGTAAAATCGGTTAATCTATGTAAATGTTAAAATATGCGGAGTTAAAAGAAAAGCCGAAAGAGTTTCTTGCCGCCACCGGTTTGACTGATGAAGAGTTTCAATGTCTGT
>MWVV01000245.1_pt1 | contig 19745 bp, 19 predicted proteins | sample 1047281 | NCBI WGS metagenome assembly MWVV01 (sample SAMN06349986, study PRJNA376086) | soil metagenome | isolation source: PT-2 sample Antarctic (ecotone) soil | place: Antarctica | collected 2015-01-13 | reverse complement strand
GGAGAAACGATCCTCGCGCGTCTGGCGGGCCGCGTGAACGCCCTGGGACCGAATGTGCTGTTCGCGCTCGGGGGCGCCTGCGTAATCGCCGCCGTGATGAGTCCACGATGCACCACAGGGGGGGTAAGGGGGGATAAGGCCTGGGCGCATCGCGTCCGGCATTGATCGTTCCGTGCAGTCTGCCAATTCTGACTTACCTATGCGGATTTCTCGTCCCTCTCCGCCAGACGCTCGGCCTTCACGCGCACAACTCGCACTCGCAGCCGATCTCGTGATCCTTCGCCAGCACCTCGCAGCGTGCCGCCCACTCGCTCCAGCCCCGATCCACAAGCTCGCGGACCCGCCGCGTTTGCTCCGGTGAGGGCCGGCCTTCACGCGGCGTGACGGGTGCCTCTGTTAGACGGTTAGAGGGTTGTAGACCCTTTTCCGTCTTTTCCGTTTCGTGAGCGGTTTCGTAGCTAGTTTTGTGGTTCTGGGGTCTAAACTGTCTAAACTCTTCGCCCACATACGCCGTATTCGGCGTATCTATGCGGGATTTCCCGCTTAGACGGTTTGGGTACGAACCGTCTACTTTTAGACGGTTGCCCTCCTCTTTGGCCCCCTCGGGGCCGCCTTCGCGGCCCGGATCGGGGTACGAACTGTCTACAACGACGCCCTGGTCGGGGCGGCCTGGGCGGTCGGGGTCGAGGCGGTCGTCGCGTAGCCCGATGCCGTACCACGTCACCGTCTGCGCCTTCTTGCTGCTGAACCCGCGCTCCCTGAGTTGCCGCCCGAACCGAGTCTGCGTCAGCCGGGTTTCCCCGCCCTCGTCGCACCACTGCCGGTAGGCGTTGTAGAGGGGTGTCGCGCCCGCGCTGGCGTTCGCGTGGATCACGCACCGATCTTCAAAGAACGCCGCCAGGGTGTCCATCTCACCCCTGTAGTCCTCCGTCGCGGCGGCGACCTGCTCCGGCTCGCCCAGGCCGTCCTTCCGCCACTCAAGGCACCCCCGGACCATCCACGCCAGCACGCCCGGTAGCTCCTCGCGCAGCTTCTCCGGCAGGCGGCTGTCGGCGTTCGCCCCCTCAAAGCGTCGGGTGAACGGGATCAGCCGGATGCGGTCCCATATTGCGTCGTCGGTGCCCCGGATCACGGGCTTGTTGTTGGTGGACAGCCACAGCTTGAACTCGGGCTTGAAGTCGAACGGTTCGGAGTAGAGGAACCGGGCGGTCACGGTGTCCGATCCGGTGAGTTGCTTGACCTTGCTCTCGGCCAGCACGCGCCCCTGCTCCACCTCTGCGGCGGCGACGAACCGTGCGCCCTTGAGCGCGGCCACGTCGTTGCCGACGCCCTGGTGCCGCTTAGCTAGGATCGTCTCGGTGTCCGTGGAGGTCGTGTAGTCGCCCGCCGCCTGCTTTAGAAGCTCGACCAGGGTTGACTTGCCGTTCTTGCCAAGCCCGTAGAGGATCGCTAGCGCCCGCTCCTCCGTGCTGCCTGTGAGGGAGTACCCGGCGAACCGCCGCACGAACGCGATCACGTCCTCGTCGTCAAAGACCTGCCGCAAGAAGGCCGCGAACCGGGGCGCTAGGGCGTCGGGGTCGTACTCGACCGGGGCCAGCTTGGTTATCAGGTCGGCGGGGTTGTGGTGCCGTAGCTCCCCCGTGAGGAGGTCTATGGTGCCGTTGGCCGCGTTCAGGAGCCACGGGTCGGCGTCAAGCTCCCCCGGCATGGCCGGGACGCCCGGACGCGCCCGCGCCAGCGCGATCATCGCCTCGATGCGGTTCCGGGACTCGGACCGCTCCGCGTGGCGAGCGAGGGCCTTGCGCTCGTCTTTGTCCTCGACGGCTGCGGCCTCAATGTAGATGTTCGTCACCGTCTCGACCGCCCGGCGCTCGACGTTGCCGCTGGCGTCCACGGCCCACCGCCGCCCGTCCCAGCAAAGCCACTTGCTCCACGGGTGGACGTAGCGGAGGTCTTGGCCGTGGCGGTCTATCAGCCGCTCCGCGTTGCCCAAGTCCGTCCGGTTGTGGACGTAGAACGCCGTCTTGTGGCCGTTTCCCTCCACCCCCAGGCCGACACGCTCCCCGGAGGTCATCGCGCCCCCTTATCCGCCGTAGGCTCCCCGCCCGGCGTCGTGTAAACTTTGTCCGTAATCAATGACGTGCCTTTCGCGTCAGGCCCCACACCCGCTCCACAACGGTCGGGGCTGTTCTGCAACGTCAACTTGCATGTCCTTAGATGACCCTTGCACGTGCTTCAGTGTTCTCCCCCTCGATCCTCTCCTTGACCGCCCCGATCTCCACGACGTACTCTGCAACGCTGTCGTAGATCGGGCGCTCCTCCCCGAACCCGGCGTTGAGGTCGAGGTCCGTGGCGCGGCGCGTGGCGGCATAGAGCCGGGCCGACGCCTCGCCCTGCCTGTCCAGCGCCCGCCGGAGCGGGAACCCGCTGATCCTCGCCTTTCTGAGCTGTTGGATGTGTGCGCTGATCGCCTTGTTCTCGGCCTCTAGCTTCTCGCGCAGCGCCTCGGCGTTCGACAAATCAGTCGCGGCGAACCGTTCGTCGAAAGCCTCCAGTGTCTCGTCGGCCAGCGGCGTTCTCGGCTGCGGCGGGATAGGAGTCTCCTCCAGCGCTTCGACGGGCACCCCCAACGCGTCTGCCAACTTACCCAGCGTCACCAGGCGTGGTTTCCTTAGCCCGTGCTCCAGGTTGCTGATCGTGTTCTTGTTGACCCCGCTTGCCTGCGCCAACTCGCGCACGGTCATCTGCTTCTCGGCTCGGAGCCGCCGTATCGGTTTCACGTACCTTCCTTCCTCGCGCGGTCTGTACCTATAAAGGTACACAAAATGGCGTGTATAATCAATACAAATATGGTAGTCGCGGAGATCCGGCTGCTGGCGGCGTACGGACGCTTGGACGAGGAGTAGGTAGGCGCCGCAGGTACAATTCACGCACAAGCCCCAGTCGGTTCTTCCCATCCTCCCCCGACCGGGGTTCTTCTTATGTACGCCCGGGCGCCCTTGTACATAATACCGTTCCGCTTTGTTGATGGCACAATGGGGGCATGCCAAAGATACTCTACTCACAGGTAATCCACGAAGATCCCAAAGAGCTAAAGGAGCTCGAAAAACGCCATCGCTACTCTCACCTCTTCCAGCGCGTGAGGATGCTCAGGCTCTTGCAGTCCGCAGAGTGCCGTAACCTGGGAGAGGCGGCGCAGGCGCTGGGATACTCCTGGCGTCAGTGCCACAGGTGGTTCGCAAGCTACAAGAACGGCGGGCTCAAGGAGCTTCTGAGGAGCAGGGTGGGTGAGCGTGGTCGCCAGGAGCTGGTCACGCCCGAAGCCTTCGAGGAGTTGGAGGAGGCCATGAAGAAAGGGGAGATCGCAACGATCGGGCAGGCCGACGAGTTCCTGCGAGAGCGCCATGGCATCGAGTACGCTCACCCCGACGGCGTCGGCCAGCTCTTGAGGCGGCGCAAGGTGAAGGAAAAGACGGGCCGCCCTCGGCACGAAAAGGCCGACCCCGAAGAGCAGGAGGCCTTCAAAAAAACTTCGCCGACGCCGTCAAGCGAAGCCGAGAGCGTCATCGCGGCAAGCCGCTGAAGGTTTTGGCCTTCGACGAGGCGCGTTTCGGGCTGATCAACTGGCACCAGAGGCGCTACTGCCCCAGGGGGTTCCGCCCGCCCTACACGGTGAGGCGCTCATACAAATGGACCTATCTGTACGCGGCGGTGGAGCCCACGAGCGGAGAGAGCTTCTGTGTGTACCTGCCGGGGATGGACGACGGATGTCTTGAGATATTCCTCGACGAGCTCTCAAATGCCTACCCCGAGCATCACCTGCTCGTGGTGCTGGACGGCGCCCCCAGCCACCGCTCCGAGCAGATCACCCATCCGGAGAACATCAGCCTCGTCATGCTCCCGCCCTACTCCCCACAGCTCGACCCGGCGGAGAGATGGTTTCAGGAGTTCAGGCGAGAGTTGTCCAACAGGACGTTCGAAACAGTCGCCCTACTGCAAGAGGCGCTCACCCACACGCTTGAGCCCTACTGGGAAGAGCCCGCCCTCCTCAAACGGCTCACCGGTTACTCCTGGTGGGTAGAGGCCGTGGAGGCGTTGTGACATCAATAGCCCGGAACGGTATAAGAACCGCGTAATACCTGCCGGAAGTATTATGACCCCGCTGGGGTAGGCCGTCTGGACCGGGGCGGAGCGAACTTCGCCTGTAGGGGGTTCTGCGAAGTTCGCAACCCTTGGTAACCCGCAAGCAACCGCAAAAATACGCCGAATGGCCGATGTGCCCGTCGTTGCGAACGGGCATGCTGACCGGATCGAAAACTCGCTACCCGTAGGGTAGAGGCTTGGAACTTCGCCCCTCGAGACTGGGCACCCTTCGGGGCGTGGGGAGCCAGTGGTGCAACCGGCTACCGCAAGTGTGGTGGCCGGTTTTCGCTTTGGGGAAAGGGATAAGGAGGTGAGACTGGTCCGAGGCTCGCAAGCAGCAGGGTGGAGGCACGCAACCCAAACTAAAGGGGCACACGCAGTGAAGCGCATGGCGCTGGTCCTGGCCGTGGCAATGGTCATGGCCGTTTTCGGTAGCGGCATCGCCGCAGCAGACCCGATCAACAGCAAGAACGCCGAGGTCTTCCAGGTCACCTGCGACAACGGCCAGACCTACCGGGTGGTGACCGCGGGCGGCCTGCCGGGGCACATAGTAGGCAGCTCCCGCAACATCATCCCCGTAGAGTTCACCTTTACGGCCATAAACCCGGCCACCGGCGAGGTTCTGTTTTCCGAGACAGAGCCGGTCGGCAAAGGCAAGAAGACGGGCCTTCAGAAAGACCTCATAACCTGCGAGACCGTACCGCAGACGTTTGAGGATCCGGAGACCGGCGAGACGATCACCTTCGTCATCACGGTGGAGGCCTTCCTCACCCCCAGGGGGCGTTAGCGACAACTTGCGGCAATTTCGGGCCGGGGCCCAGCTAGTCCGCCGATCGCGGCGGCCGCTTGCCCGTCTAGCCTACCCGCCTAGGTGCCCGTAACGGCGTAGTAGGGGTACATATAGCTGGCCGGATCCGAGCTGTGGGCTAGCCCAAAAGCGTGCCCCATCTCGTGGTCTATGACCCGCTGGCGGTCGTCGGGACCCGCGCCGTAGTCGGCCAGCAGGCAGTCGTCGATATAGACGGCGCCGGTGACGGTGTCGTAGCCGTCGTAGTACCAGCTGTAGTAGCCCAAGTAGCCCGCCCCCGAATAGCAGACGCTGTAGACGGGCACGTATCCGTCGCTGTCGGCCATGACGGTCCCGTCGGAAGCGGAGGCTCCGTCGGCCATCACCACTGCCAAGACTACCGCCAACAGCAGGCCAAACAAAAAGACCTTGGCCGACCGGAGTGTTACTCCGCATGAGGTCACTATCCCTACCCCTCCTCGTGGCTACCGCCCGCGGGGTGGGGAACGCAAGATCAGCAGCAGCCCGGCGGCCTCTTCTCGAGAGGCCCGTGGCTTTGCGTCCCCGCCTCGCGGCGGGTTTGCCTTTGTTTACCGTGGTCGACAGGCTAGCATACCCCCGATCCGCGATATATAGCGCATCCACCGGAACCCAAGATGTGGTAGGGAGCGGAAAGCACAGCCCCGCTTGTCGGGCCGCGTGTATCGCCGCCGCGGGCAGTCCGGGATAGGAGGAACAAAGGTTAGCCCCGCACGGAGGCGATCCCCTTGCGGATCCTTTGGGCCATGAAAAGCCGCCTTGGATAGCTAGCCAAGCCGTGCGACCCGCCCCCCCTATTCACCGGAGTGCGTGGAAGGCTTATTCTCCGAAGTCCGCATACCGGAAGCTGCATAGAAGAGGCGCACAAAGCCTTCACGACCCTGCATGGGCCCGTCATAGGCATCCCAGTCAACACTAGATGTTGGGGCTGTGGATTGATATGCGCGTTTCTGGTTACGGAGGGTTGCCGTTCCCCGCGCGGCCTACGAGCGGCCGTGCCCGTTGCGCCGGCCCCCCGCCGCCGCGAACCGGGGGTGCCGCTCGGTGGGAACCGAGGGCATCGCTTGAGACAGCGCCTCGTCCTTGCGTTTTGCCTCCTCGTCCACCTGCGAGCGCAACCTCTTAAGCTCGGCCAGCAACGCGGCCCTCCCCTCGCGCAGCCACCGCAGCCGCTCCTTCTGCTCGCGCAGCCTCTCCAGCTCGTCCAGCAGCACCCTGCGTTCCTCGCGCAGGTGCGCCAGGCGCTCTTGCTGCTCGCGGAGCATCTCCAGGCGCTCCCGGCCGTCCAGCTCGGTCCTGTGGGTGGTCCCCCACACCCGCCAGAGGACGACCAGTATGGCTACGCTCAGGCCCAGCACGACCCCCACCAAAAACACCGACACCCACTCCAGGGTCACCGGATGAACACCTCCCTACGCCGCGGTCACTGCCTTCCTTCCGTGCCCCCACGGTAACCGATCCGGGCCGGGGTTTCCCGATGCGAGCCCGAGCCGGCCCGTGACCCCGCGCGGCACCCGCATGTCCCGCCCGGTGGTGCGAAGATGGATAGTCGCCCCTGTGCATCCCCGGTCGGCCAGAACGAGGCGTCCTCCTAGCCCGCGTCCTCCCGCAGCACCTCCGCGCCGCGCCCGGTGATCCGCCTGACGGGCATCCCCACCCCGCCGCGACCGATGTGGGCGGCCCCCGGGTCCGGCTCGATCCAGCCGGCCACCTCCATGAAGTCCACCAGGGCGGCTAGGTAGCGACTGTCGTGCCCGACCCCGCGCTCCTCGGCGGCGGCGGGCAGGTCCACCCCCAAACCCACGTCGCCGCCCGCCACCTCCCGCTCGTAGGCCACCCGAAGCAGCTGTTTGGCGTCTTCCCTTATGCGTTCGTCCTGCATGCCATCCTACCCCCTAACGTTCTCGTTGCTCGTCCGTCCTCACCCGCCGTCACGCTCGATGGACCGGCGCATCGTCTTTAGCAACTCGCGGGCTGTCGCGGCGTCGGACTGGTCCACCGTGCCGGGGTGGCGTTCGGCCCAGCGGTCCACCAGCCTCCCCTGCTCCTCGACGTCCCCGAGCGTCTCGCACCGCCACCACCCATCGTAGACGGCCTCGCGCTCCCGGCGTTCCTGAGCGTCGCTCATACGCCTAACACCTCTCGCAACCACGCCCCGTACTCTGACTCTGAGGCCGCCAGACACCCTTCGTGGGTGATAGCGAAGTAGTCTGGGTCGTCATCGACGGGAACAATATGCCGCTCGCGTAAGAGCCGCTCCAGCACCGGGTAAGGGTCGTGGTGGACCGGGAGCTCCGCTCGGGCAACCGCCTTATACACCGGCACGGGTACGCGCAAGTCGCCACCAGATTCACTCCGGAACGCGCGCAGCAGCGTCGTTTCTTGGGCTCTCCGCCAACCAAGCAGGTTCCGCCATAACAAAACGGCCAGAATCAACCCGCCAAGCACGGTGCCGATCATGGTGCCGGCTACGTCGGGCAGGTTCATCGCAACCCATACGACAGCGCAGAGCACGCCGACGACCACCAGCACGCGGTCGGCGCGGCTCACCCCCCGAACACCCTCCGCCACCAGCCGCGCCGCTCCGCCTCCTGTGGGGCCACCTGAGCGCCTCCGGGGGTCGGGGTGGAATCCTGAGGGCCGGGGCCCTCGGGTGCTTCTCGCGCCTCCGTGGCTTCAACCGTCGGCGCCTCCAGCTCCCCGAGGCGCGTGGCGAACATGGCGGTAAGCTGCTGCTCGCGCTCGAGGGCGGAGTCCCTACGGCGGATCTCTTCCGCCCTCTGCTCGAGCTCCCGGTCCCGCACCGCTATGACGCCCTGGAGGTACGCCACCTGCTCACGCAGCGTTTCCACCAGCTCGTCCCGCCGCTTCGTTTGACCCGATGTTTGGTCTTGACCCTGCGATGTAGGGTCAATGTTTGGTCCGACTTGGTCATCCTGGAGCAGGACATAAACCGTGCCGCCGGGGCCCGGTGGCTCCTTGACGGACTCCAGCTTGCCTCGCTTTATGCGGGTCCGCACCGCCTCCGCGGTGATGCCGAGGACCTCAGCGGCCTCCGCCACGGTGACGCGCCGCTTGTCGGGTCCGTGTTCGGTCGCTGACCTGTCCGGGTCCATGCGGGCATACTAGACCCTTAGAAGGCCCCGCGCAGGCCGGGAGAAACGATCCTCGCGCGTCTGGCGGGCCGCGTGAACGCCCTGGGACCGAATGTGCTGTTCGCGCTCGGGGGCGCCTGCGTAATCGCCGCCGTGATGAGTCCACGATGCACCACAGGGGGGGTAAGGGGGGATAAGGCCTGGGCGCATCGCGTCCGGCATTGATCGTTCCGTGCAGTCTGCCAATTCTGACTTACCTATGCGGATTTCTCGTCCCTCTCCGCCAGACGCTCGGCCTTCACGCGCACAACTCGCACTCGCAGCCGATCTCGTGATCCTTCGCCAGCACCTCGCAGCGTGCCGCCCACTCGCTCCAGCCCCGATCCACAAGCTCGCGGACCCGCCGCGTTTGCTCCGGTGAGGGCCGGCCTTCACGCGGCGTGACGGGTGCCTCTGTTAGACGGTTAGAGGGTTGTAGACCCTTTTCCGTCTTTTCCGTTTCGTGAGCGGTTTCGTAGCTAGTTTTGTGGTTCTGGGGTCTAAACTGTCTAAACTCTTCGCCCACATACGCCGTATTCGGCGTATCTATGCGGGATTTCCCGCTTAGACGGTTTGGGTACGAACCGTCTACTTTTAGACGGTTGCCCTCCTCTTTGGCCCCCTCGGGGCCGCCTTCGCGGCCCGGATCGGGGTACGAACTGTCTACAACGACGCCCTGGTCGGGGCGGCCTGGGCGGTCGGGGTCGAGGCGGTCGTCGCGTAGCCCGATGCCGTACCACGTCACCGTCTGCGCCTTCTTGCTGCTGAACCCGCGCTCCCTGAGTTGCCGCCCGAACCGAGTCTGCGTCAGCCGGGTTTCCCCGCCCTCGTCGCACCACTGCCGGTAGGCGTTGTAGAGGGGTGTCGCGCCCGCGCTGGCGTTCGCGTGGATCACGCACCGATCTTCAAAGAACGCCGCCAGGGTGTCCATCTCACCCCTGTAGTCCTCCGTCGCGGCGGCGACCTGCTCCGGCTCGCCCAGGCCGTCCTTCCGCCACTCAAGGCACCCCCGGACCATCCACGCCAGCACGCCCGGTAGCTCCTCGCGCAGCTTCTCCGGCAGGCGGCTGTCGGCGTTCGCCCCCTCAAAGCGTCGGGTGAACGGGATCAGCCGGATGCGGTCCCATATTGCGTCGTCGGTGCCCCGGATCACGGGCTTGTTGTTGGTGGACAGCCACAGCTTGAACTCGGGCTTGAAGTCGAACGGTTCGGAGTAGAGGAACCGGGCGGTCACGGTGTCCGATCCGGTGAGTTGCTTGACCTTGCTCTCGGCCAGCACGCGCCCCTGCTCCACCTCTGCGGCGGCGACGAACCGTGCGCCCTTGAGCGCGGCCACGTCGTTGCCGACGCCCTGGTGCCGCTTAGCTAGGATCGTCTCGGTGTCCGTGGAGGTCGTGTAGTCGCCCGCCGCCTGCTTTAGAAGCTCGACCAGGGTTGACTTGCCGTTCTTGCCAAGCCCGTAGAGGATCGCTAGCGCCCGCTCCTCCGTGCTGCCTGTGAGGGAGTACCCGGCGAACCGCCGCACGAACGCGATCACGTCCTCGTCGTCAAAGACCTGCCGCAAGAAGGCCGCGAACCGGGGCGCTAGGGCGTCGGGGTCGTACTCGACCGGGGCCAGCTTGGTTATCAGGTCGGCGGGGTTGTGGTGCCGTAGCTCCCCCGTGAGGAGGTCTATGGTGCCGTTGGCCGCGTTCAGGAGCCACGGGTCGGCGTCAAGCTCCCCCGGCATGGCCGGGACGCCCGGACGCGCCCGCGCCAGCGCGATCATCGCCTCGATGCGGTTCCGGGACTCGGACCGCTCCGCGTGGCGAGCGAGGGCCTTGCGCTCGTCTTTGTCCTCGACGGCTGCGGCCTCAATGTAGATGTTCGTCACCGTCTCGACCGCCCGGCGCTCGACGTTGCCGCTGGCGTCCACGGCCCACCGCCGCCCGTCCCAGCAAAGCCACTTGCTCCACGGGTGGACGTAGCGGAGGTCTTGGCCGTGGCGGTCTATCAGCCGCTCCGCGTTGCCCAAGTCCGTCCGGTTGTGGACGTAGAACGCCGTCTTGTGGCCGTTTCCCTCCACCCCCAGGCCGACACGCTCCCCGGAGGTCATCGCGCCCCCTTATCCGCCGTAGGCTCCCCGCCCGGCGTCGTGTAAACTTTGTCCGTAATCAATGACGTGCCTTTCGCGTCAGGCCCCACACCCGCTCCACAACGGTCGGGGCTGTTCTGCAACGTCAACTTGCATGTCCTTAGATGACCCTTGCACGTGCTTCAGTGTTCTCCCCCTCGATCCTCTCCTTGACCGCCCCGATCTCCACGACGTACTCTGCAACGCTGTCGTAGATCGGGCGCTCCTCCCCGAACCCGGCGTTGAGGTCGAGGTCCGTGGCGCGGCGCGTGGCGGCATAGAGCCGGGCCGACGCCTCGCCCTGCCTGTCCAGCGCCCGCCGGAGCGGGAACCCGCTGATCCTCGCCTTTCTGAGCTGTTGGATGTGTGCGCTGATCGCCTTGTTCTCGGCCTCTAGCTTCTCGCGCAGCGCCTCGGCGTTCGACAAATCAGTCGCGGCGAACCGTTCGTCGAAAGCCTCCAGTGTCTCGTCGGCCAGCGGCGTTCTCGGCTGCGGCGGGATAGGAGTCTCCTCCAGCGCTTCGACGGGCACCCCCAACGCGTCTGCCAACTTACCCAGCGTCACCAGGCGTGGTTTCCTTAGCCCGTGCTCCAGGTTGCTGATCGTGTTCTTGTTGACCCCGCTTGCCTGCGCCAACTCGCGCACGGTCATCTGCTTCTCGGCTCGGAGCCGCCGTATCGGTTTCACGTACCTTCCTTCCTCGCGCGGTCTGTACCTATAAAGGTACACAAAATGGCGTGTATAATCAATACAAATATGGTAGTCGCGGAGATCCGGCTGCTGGCGGCGTACGGACGCTTGGACGAGGAGTAGGTAGGCGCCGCAGGTACAATTCACGCACAAGCCCCAGTCGGTTCTTCCCATCCTCCCCCGACCGGGGTTCTTCTTATGTACGCCCGGGCGCCCTTGTACATAATACCGTTCCGCTTTGTTGATGGCACAATGGGGGCATGCCAAAGATACTCTACTCACAGGTAATCCACGAAGATCCCAAAGAGCTAAAGGAGCTCGAAAAACGCCATCGCTACTCTCACCTCTTCCAGCGCGTGAGGATGCTCAGGCTCTTGCAGTCCGCAGAGTGCCGTAACCTGGGAGAGGCGGCGCAGGCGCTGGGATACTCCTGGCGTCAGTGCCACAGGTGGTTCGCAAGCTACAAGAACGGCGGGCTCAAGGAGCTTCTGAGGAGCAGGGTGGGTGAGCGTGGTCGCCAGGAGCTGGTCACGCCCGAAGCCTTCGAGGAGTTGGAGGAGGCCATGAAGAAAGGGGAGATCGCAACGATCGGGCAGGCCGACGAGTTCCTGCGAGAGCGCCATGGCATCGAGTACGCTCACCCCGACGGCGTCGGCCAGCTCTTGAGGCGGCGCAAGGTGAAGGAAAAGACGGGCCGCCCTCGGCACGAAAAGGCCGACCCCGAAGAGCAGGAGGCCTTCAAAAAAACTTCGCCGACGCCGTCAAGCGAAGCCGAGAGCGTCATCGCGGCAAGCCGCTGAAGGTTTTGGCCTTCGACGAGGCGCGTTTCGGGCTGATCAACTGGCACCAGAGGCGCTACTGCCCCAGGGGGTTCCGCCCGCCCTACACGGTGAGGCGCTCATACAAATGGACCTATCTGTACGCGGCGGTGGAGCCCACGAGCGGAGAGAGCTTCTGTGTGTACCTGCCGGGGATGGACGACGGATGTCTTGAGATATTCCTCGACGAGCTCTCAAATGCCTACCCCGAGCATCACCTGCTCGTGGTGCTGGACGGCGCCCCCAGCCACCGCTCCGAGCAGATCACCCATCCGGAGAACATCAGCCTCGTCATGCTCCCGCCCTACTCCCCACAGCTCGACCCGGCGGAGAGATGGTTTCAGGAGTTCAGGCGAGAGTTGTCCAACAGGACGTTCGAAACAGTCGCCCTACTGCAAGAGGCGCTCACCCACACGCTTGAGCCCTACTGGGAAGAGCCCGCCCTCCTCAAACGGCTCACCGGTTACTCCTGGTGGGTAGAGGCCGTGGAGGCGTTGTGACATCAATAGCCCGGAACGGTATAAGAACCGCGTAATACCTGCCGGAAGTATTATGACCCCGCTGGGGTAGGCCGTCTGGACCGGGGCGGAGCGAACTTCGCCTGTAGGGGGTTCTGCGAAGTTCGCAACCCTTGGTAACCCGCAAGCAACCGCAAAAATACGCCGAATGGCCGATGTGCCCGTCGTTGCGAACGGGCATGCTGACCGGATCGAAAACTCGCTACCCGTAGGGTAGAGGCTTGGAACTTCGCCCCTCGAGACTGGGCACCCTTCGGGGCGTGGGGAGCCAGTGGTGCAACCGGCTACCGCAAGTGTGGTGGCCGGTTTTCGCTTTGGGGAAAGGGATAAGGAGGTGAGACTGGTCCGAGGCTCGCAAGCAGCAGGGTGGAGGCACGCAACCCAAACTAAAGGGGCACACGCAGTGAAGCGCATGGCGCTGGTCCTGGCCGTGGCAATGGTCATGGCCGTTTTCGGTAGCGGCATCGCCGCAGCAGACCCGATCAACAGCAAGAACGCCGAGGTCTTCCAGGTCACCTGCGACAACGGCCAGACCTACCGGGTGGTGACCGCGGGCGGCCTGCCGGGGCACATAGTAGGCAGCTCCCGCAACATCATCCCCGTAGAGTTCACCTTTACGGCCATAAACCCGGCCACCGGCGAGGTTCTGTTTTCCGAGACAGAGCCGGTCGGCAAAGGCAAGAAGACGGGCCTTCAGAAAGACCTCATAACCTGCGAGACCGTACCGCAGACGTTTGAGGATCCGGAGACCGGCGAGACGATCACCTTCGTCATCACGGTGGAGGCCTTCCTCACCCCCAGGGGGCGTTAGCGACAACTTGCGGCAATTTCGGGCCGGGGCCCAGCTAGTCCGCCGATCGCGGCGGCCGCTTGCCCGTCTAGCCTACCCGCCTAGGTGCCCGTAACGGCGTAGTAGGGGTACATATAGCTGGCCGGATCCGAGCTGTGGGCTAGCCCAAAAGCGTGCCCCATCTCGTGGTCTATGACCCGCTGGCGGTCGTCGGGACCCGCGCCGTAGTCGGCCAGCAGGCAGTCGTCGATATAGACGGCGCCGGTGACGGTGTCGTAGCCGTCGTAGTACCAGCTGTAGTAGCCCAAGTAGCCCGCCCCCGAATAGCAGACGCTGTAGACGGGCACGTATCCGTCGCTGTCGGCCATGACGGTCCCGTCGGAAGCGGAGGCTCCGTCGGCCATCACCACTGCCAAGACTACCGCCAACAGCAGGCCAAACAAAAAGACCTTGGCCGACCGGAGTGTTACTCCGCATGAGGTCACTATCCCTACCCCTCCTCGTGGCTACCGCCCGCGGGGTGGGGAACGCAAGATCAGCAGCAGCCCGGCGGCCTCTTCTCGAGAGGCCCGTGGCTTTGCGTCCCCGCCTCGCGGCGGGTTTGCCTTTGTTTACCGTGGTCGACAGGCTAGCATACCCCCGATCCGCGATATATAGCGCATCCACCGGAACCCAAGATGTGGTAGGGAGCGGAAAGCACAGCCCCGCTTGTCGGGCCGCGTGTATCGCCGCCGCGGGCAGTCCGGGATAGGAGGAACAAAGGTTAGCCCCGCACGGAGGCGATCCCCTTGCGGATCCTTTGGGCCATGAAAAGCCGCCTTGGATAGCTAGCCAAGCCGTGCGACCCGCCCCCCCTATTCACCGGAGTGCGTGGAAGGCTTATTCTCCGAAGTCCGCATACCGGAAGCTGCATAGAAGAGGCGCACAAAGCCTTCACGACCCTGCATGGGCCCGTCATAGGCATCCCAGTCAACACTAGATGTTGGGGCTGTGGATTGATATGCGCGTTTCTGGTTACGGAGGGTTGCCGTTCCCCGCGCGGCCTACGAGCGGCCGTGCCCGTTGCGCCGGCCCCCCGCCGCCGCGAACCGGGGGTGCCGCTCGGTGGGAACCGAGGGCATCGCTTGAGACAGCGCCTCGTCCTTGCGTTTTGCCTCCTCGTCCACCTGCGAGCGCAACCTCTTAAGCTCGGCCAGCAACGCGGCCCTCCCCTCGCGCAGCCACCGCAGCCGCTCCTTCTGCTCGCGCAGCCTCTCCAGCTCGTCCAGCAGCACCCTGCGTTCCTCGCGCAGGTGCGCCAGGCGCTCTTGCTGCTCGCGGAGCATCTCCAGGCGCTCCCGGCCGTCCAGCTCGGTCCTGTGGGTGGTCCCCCACACCCGCCAGAGGACGACCAGTATGGCTACGCTCAGGCCCAGCACGACCCCCACCAAAAACACCGACACCCACTCCAGGGTCACCGGATGAACACCTCCCTACGCCGCGGTCACTGCCTTCCTTCCGTGCCCCCACGGTAACCGATCCGGGCCGGGGTTTCCCGATGCGAGCCCGAGCCGGCCCGTGACCCCGCGCGGCACCCGCATGTCCCGCCCGGTGGTGCGAAGATGGATAGTCGCCCCTGTGCATCCCCGGTCGGCCAGAACGAGGCGTCCTCCTAGCCCGCGTCCTCCCGCAGCACCTCCGCGCCGCGCCCGGTGATCCGCCTGACGGGCATCCCCACCCCGCCGCGACCGATGTGGGCGGCCCCCGGGTCCGGCTCGATCCAGCCGGCCACCTCCATGAAGTCCACCAGGGCGGCTAGGTAGCGACTGTCGTGCCCGACCCCGCGCTCCTCGGCGGCGGCGGGCAGGTCCACCCCCAAACCCACGTCGCCGCCCGCCACCTCCCGCTCGTAGGCCACCCGAAGCAGCTGTTTGGCGTCTTCCCTTATGCGTTCGTCCTGCATGCCATCCTACCCCCTAACGTTCTCGTTGCTCGTCCGTCCTCACCCGCCGTCACGCTCGATGGACCGGCGCATCGTCTTTAGCAACTCGCGGGCTGTCGCGGCGTCGGACTGGTCCACCGTGCCGGGGTTGCGTTCGGCGTAGCGGTCCACCAGCCTCTCCTGCTCCTCGACGTCCTCGAGCGTCTGGACCTCTCGCCACCCGCCGTAGACGGCCTCCCGCTCCCTCTGCTCCTCGTCCCTCACCATATCAGCGCGTTGTAGCCCTAGAGGCTGAGCACCTCCAGGCCGGCGCAGCCCACACCTATAAACATCAAGACCCCGATACCGAGCACGAACCATAACAGTAGAAGCACCGCGCCCATCGCAATGAACATTGCCCCGATCAGGTACGGCAGTACCAACATCTACCCTCCGAACACCCTGCGCCACCACGGACTCTGTGCGGACTCTGTGGACGTCTGAGCCCCTCCGGGGGCCTCGGGGGGGGTCTCTGTAGGACCGGGGCTCACAGGAGATTCCCGGGCCTCCGACGAAGCCGGGGCCTCGAGCTCCGGCACGCGGGCTGCGAGCCGCGCGTTTGCCTGGGTGAGCCCCCCGACGATCTGGTGCAGCCTCGTAGTCTCGTCGCCGCGGCGCTCCAACTCGCGCTCGAGGAACGCTATGCGGTCCTGCTGGCCTTCTATGAGGCGCTCCAGCACCTCTACCTTAGAATCATCTTTAGATTTGTCTACAGACTCGTCCAACCCTGGAGTAGAGGTGTCTATGTAGACGTGGAAGCGCCCATCCTCGCCCTTCTCGTGCTCGACGGAGCCCCTCCTGATGCGCTTGTGGATGGCATCGCGCGTCACCCCGAGGGCCTCAGCCGCCTCCGCCACGGTAAGACGTTCTACGGACACGTCTTCAGACACGTCTTGTACTCCCCGTAGAGCCCCGTATACGACCCGGTAGCGTACACTTTTTTGGGATCCCGCGCAGGGTCGAGGGACCTGGCGGCCTCGTTGTCCAATGCCGAGCCGAAACTGTTTCGCATTTTTTAGGTTTGGACGTCCACGCGGGCGAGCGGGGGCGCCTTGCCGTCCCTGCGGGCCTGCAGGGCCTCAAGCTCGTGAAGGGCCTGGTACATCTGCCGCGAGAGATGGGCCTCGTAGCGCGAGATCTTCTGGAGGTCTGCCTCCCCCGGCAGTATCCGGTCCCTGCGCGCAGCCAAAAGTTCCTCTTGGACCTTCTCGGCCCTCGCCTCTTTCTCCAGGGCGTCGTAGCGCGCGACCGTGTGGAGTTTCTCCATAAGCGCTTCCTCGGGACCTATTACCGATCCGTCCTCGGTGTTCGCCTCCGGTATGCCCCCGACCTCGACGGCCAGCCACCCCACGAGCTCGCGCAGTCGTCCCGCGGTGTAGGCGAGGTCCTCGAGGAAGGCGTAGTCGGGGATGCCGGGCAGCCGCTCCTGGAGCGCCTCGGCGAGCAGCTTCGCGTCTCCGACCTCTTCCCCGGCCTGGTCGGACTGGTCGGCCGCCAGCTCGACCGCGTGCGTCGCGGCCAGGTCCAGGATGGCGGCGGCTTCACCTCCTCTTATGGCGGCGCCGGCCGGCGCGTCGAACAACCGCTCGACCGCCCTGTGGGTCAAGCGCGCCGTCCTGGCATCGTCGAGGACGTTCTCCGGGTGAGCTTCTATGAGGATGCCCACATCTGTCAGGACCTTGTCCCCCTGCTTGGCGAACAACCGCTCGGTCTCGAGCGTTCGCTTGCGCCTCTCCCGCACGCCCTCGACGACACCCTCCTGGAGCTCGGAGGCCCTCTCGGACTCGTAGAGCACGACCCGGTTCAGGCGCCACGAGCACAGGGCCACGCGTTCGGCCAAGACGCGCTCCATGCCGCCCTCCGGACCCAGGGAGCCCACTATCGCGTCTCGGTGCGCGTCCCAGTCTTCCACCCGCTCGTAGGCGTTGACAACGGGCTGCGCGCTCAAGATCCCGTGCGTGCTCGCGTTCAGCCTCACCGCGAGCCTACCCTCAGACGTCTTTGGTCCGCGTCGGCTTCTTTTCGCCGTAGTTCTCGTCATTCTCCACACTCCTCGTTTTCTTATGTGTGCTCGGCCCACTGCTCTTGATCTGTATATAAGAAACTTTGGGGCATCGGACCGGCCCGCGCCGGGTCGTCCGGGCGCCCGGACAAGTCGTGCCGGCGTGACACTTCGGCCCTCATTCGTCTCCTCCCGGGTGGTTCCTAAGCCAAGCCTCCCTCAGCTGGGCGGCGCGCTCCTCTCGACTGGGGCCGGCGAGCTCCCTGATGCGCGCCTCCAGGCGTTTGTCCCGCTCGAAGGCCTCCGGGTTGCCGGTCATGACCTCGGGGGCCAGTCGTAAGCGCTCGTCCTCTAGTCGCCGTACCTCATCCCGCACCTGGTCGGGGTTCACGCCGCGGCCCCCCTCTCTACGTCCAGGGCCTCCAGGGCGTCGGCGACCTCGAAGGGGTCCGGCGGACCGTCGCTATCGGGCACGTAGCAGAGAATCCACAGGAGGCCCGCCACCTGCTCGGGCGAGAGGCGGCCGCCCACTACATCGCCCCCCCGATTAACGCGACCGCCACCATGAAGGCCACGCTCGATACCCCCGCAGCCACGGCGATCCACCGGTCGCCCACGCGAAGCCCGAAGACCATGAGCGAGGCGCTCACCATCAGCCCGCCCATCGCCCCAAAGAGCGGAATCACGCCGCGGGCCTCCGGGACGGATAACCGGCTCTAGCTGCCACGCCCTCGTAGTGCTCCGTGAGCCCCGCGGCCTCGATCCTCGCCAGCACCGTGAGGGCGGCCCGCATCGCCTCGGACGCCGAGACGCCGGCGCGGGCGCGGATCCCGCATCGTGCGCAGTAGATATCGGGCGGGTGGACGTCGCCGGACTCCAGGGCGGGCTTGACCCGCCTCCAGTCCAGCGGGGTGTGGCAGAGGCCACAGGCGGCGAGGGTGCGGGCCTGGCGGTCGGTGAGTTGCAGGGTCATGCTGCCGTCTCCTTTGCTCGCTTCAATATCCCGTCCAGGTACTCAGCACCGCCCAGCTCTTCTATCGCGGCCTTCGTCTCAGCGGGCGTGGGCTTGCCGTCGAAGAGTTCCAGGGCCCAGAGGGTCGAGCCTATCCAACCGGCCGGCTGGCGGGCGTCACGCGGGTGCTTGTCGAGGTAATCACGGACGACGCCGGCGAGTAGTGAGAGCGTCGCCGGCGTCGCATTTTCGACCCACCCGATAAGGTTCTCGCGGCGATGCTCGCGGGCCTTCTCACGCGACCTACGCACGGCTTCGAGGCCGGCCGCGCTCGGCCTCGAGGTCTGCACCTTATCGCGTGCATGGTAGGCGCGGCTGTTTCTCTTGCGGCGCTCTTCGGCCAGCTCGTCTGCTTCGATCTCTCCCCCGGCCCGGCGGGCGTCGTCCAGGTGGATAAACCATCTGGCGGCGAGGGTTATCACGTCTTCGGCGGTCTCGATGATGCCGGCCTCTTCGAGCATCGGCAGGATGCGCCTCCTCACGTCCCGCGCCCGCTTGCGGTGCAGGGCCTCGCAGAGCTCCGTCAGCGTGAGCGTGCCGCCGGCGACTTCGAGGGCGTCCACGACGGCGCCGCGGATCTTGCCCAGCCGCTCGATGCGGTCCCGCGCCGCCGGCGGCTTCGACTCGCGCACCTTGCGGGTGCCGTAGACGGTCCCGCGCCGCGGCGTGAACTTCGGCCGCGACCACCGGAGCCGGGGTACGTCGGGGACCCCGCGCAAAGGTAGACCACCAGGGTCACACGCTCGTAACTCCGGCGTTGCTTGCGTGGCCCCTCTACCATACTGGTCTACCTTTGCGCGCAGCACGAACGCCCCGGTCTTGTCGGCTTTTCGGTCCCCATTGTCGCGGTAGAGGAACCCGCGCTCTTCGAGACGCGCGAGGGCCTTACCCAGCGTCTTACGCGCCACCTTCGCCCCGACCTGGAGCACGCCCCACGACGCCTTCACCCTGATACCGTCCGGGTGCATCTTGCCGTGCTTCGCCGCGGCATCTATCAGCTTGAGCGCCGCGTCCCGCTCGGAGTGACCGCCGCGGCCCTTCCATTCCTCCGACCACCAACGCCGCTCCAGGTCCTCGACGGCCGCGGCGAGCTTCTGGTCCCTCGACAGCCTGATCCTGGTCACGTCGGAGGGCTCGAACTTCCGCGCCAGCATCTTGAGCTCGGCTACCGTGTGCCCGGCGGCCAGGTAGTCGTCTACGCCCTTGAGCGGGCCGTCCGGCAGGTAGACGACTTCGACGGCCGCGCCCCGGTCCTCCAGGGCCTTGACCAGCCGCTCTAAGGCGAGCTGCACGCCCTCCTTGACCATGACGTCGTTGTCGTAGACGACGCGGACCCGCCGGCCGGTCAGCGCGACGTGATCCGAACACGGCAGCATCTCGCCGCCGCGCTGGAAGTTCCAGACCCCGATGAGGCCGATGGTCGGAAGGTCCCGGCTCGTGAGGCTATCAGCCTTCTTGATGCCCTCGGTTATCCAGAGGTCCTGGTCCGCGTTCCGGACCGCGAGCGCCATGCGGGGATGCACGTCGAGGATGGCCGCCGTACCGCCCGGCGTCTCGTACTTGAGCGGCTTGCCCTTCTTGTCTTTGCGGGGCTTGTCGGGCCGGAGCTGGCAGCTTTGCGTGGTGCCGTCCGGCGAGAACGTCGGCACGACCAGGCCCGGCTTGCGCTGGTAGCCCTTGAAGGCCTCCGGGACCTCCGAGCGGGCCCGGGCGGTGTAGTAACCGCGCTCTTCGGCCA
>MWVV01000244.1_pt1 | contig 19789 bp, 18 predicted proteins | sample 1047281 | NCBI WGS metagenome assembly MWVV01 (sample SAMN06349986, study PRJNA376086) | soil metagenome | isolation source: PT-2 sample Antarctic (ecotone) soil | place: Antarctica | collected 2015-01-13 | reverse complement strand
TGCATGGGTGCATAAGTTTCGTCGAGTCGTCGTTCGCCTGCGACTATCATGCCGAGAATTTTCTTGGCTTTGTTCAATTAGCTTGCATCAAGATTTTGCTCAGATGCTATTTATGAGACTGTTTCTAATAATAATTTTGGAAATCTTGTGCATTTGTTTCATTTATGTCCGGCAGTAGATTCTCGGTGCGAAATCAAAGCTGATTTTGCGTATTTTAAAGTTTTTAGTTAAATACTATGTTCAAATGAATTATGGAAGACCGTGATAAGAAAGCTATAGAATTGGCGAACGATACGACGAAACAGATTTTAACTCTTTCAACCGGCATCGTTTTTTTAAGCATTGCTTTTAAAAAGGATTTTGTTCCCGAAAGTTTTAATGGAACTCTAGCCGTTCGTGTTCTGATTTTCGCTTGGTTTTTGTATTTGTGTTCAATAATGGCGGGTGTTTTGACGTTGCTTTTCCTGACCGGCGAAGTCGGACGAACCGACGGCGTAATGCCGTCAATCTACGACGCAAAAATTCGCTACAGTCATCTCGGTCAATTATTGACGTTTTTTACGGCGACTTTATTAATCTTGATTTTCGGCGTGATGACCGTTTGATAAAACAGAGCTTTTACTCGTTACTTTTCCTCAAACCACAAAATTCTTTGAATATCGGAATTTTTTATTCCCGGATGCGTGGTAACGGTTATTCTCTTTTTTTCAATTCCTTTGCTGCCGGAAGCATCGAACAAATCCAGAACATCTATTTGCTGCGGCAGCGTCAGCCGCGAAGGCAGAAAACCGATGCGAGTGATGAACTGCTTGTTCAATTTTTTTAGATTCTCGTTAATATCAGATTCGGGTGAGATGACATAAGAGATTCTTTTCCCGGAATCCAGTCTTATCGTATATTGCCCGTAGTAAAGGGCTTCTTCTTCGCTGTCGTCCTTCTTTGGCAATTGCCGCCGCTCATATTTCTCGATTATGCCGCGCATTGTCGAAAGCGTTTTCGGCGATACTTCCGGGTCGGATTTTAGCTGCAAAGTCGCTTTGTTTTGAAGCCAGGAATAAGGAAACATCTCGCTCGTATCATATTCGCTGCGTTCGGCTTGAAAACTGTCGAGAAAGCGGCGGGCTAAAAGGGGTTTCTCAAAAACAGGAAAGATTTTGCCGTCCCGATAACCAAACCAGCGCCCGATAAAATATTTTCCTCCGGCTTTAACCTCCGGGACGACATTTGAAAGATTAAGGTTTTCCGCCCAGTAAGTAATCAAAATATTTATAGTCTTTGTCGAAGCGTCAAAAATAAAAGCCCCGTTTCTGCCAAAATCCTGCGTCTTTATCACGAGAGGCGCTCGGAATCCTTTTTCCAAAGGATTCGGCAAAATATATATCGAAAAAAAGCCGATGCCGATGCCGTTCGATTGCCCGTCAAGTTCCGGAATGATAATCTCCATTGAACCGTCGCCGTCCAAATCTCCTTCCAATACTTCAAAATCCTCAATGCCGCTATACATCGTTATTTCGGTTTTAAACTCGCCGAGCATTTTATCTCCCTGTCGCACAAGATATTTGGCTTTGTTTGTTTCGTTTCGGTCGACGAGAGCCTTACAAACGCTCATATTATCCGGCAGACTAGCGCAATACGCTTTCCCGAATCCTTGAACAGGAGTTTCAGCGGATTTATAGTTTTTCAGCAGATTCGACTGAGCAATGGCGGGCGATGTCAGGCAGAGAAGCATCGAACCAAGTAGCGCGGGAAAGCGAAAATTTGTGTTTTTACTGATTTTTACGTTGATAATTTTGATTAGATTTTTCATTGCACTCTTTCTTTAGTTTTCCGCGCACGGAGAATCAATATTGCCGCCTAATTCGACGAATCTTTTTTCGTCCGCCGTGGCTAATTCCTTTTTCTCCATCTCACAGTAAATCCGCGCGCGTCCTTCAAAGGCGCGCGGGTCGTTCGGATTTATTTTGATAACAGACGAATAATCCGCTGCGGCTTTGTCGTATTCTTTTCTAACTTCAAAACCTTCGGCTCGGCTCAAATAAACATCGGCAAAATTCGGATTTATCTTGACGGCTTGATTGAAAAAGCCTGATTTTACCGTCCAGCCAGTGCGCCCTTTGGAATACAAGCCGGTGTAGTAAAGAGCTTCCGCCGAACTCGGATTAAGAGCTAAGGCGCGGGCAATATCTGCGCGACCTCTGACTTCGCCGTTATTAAAAAAAGCCAGCCGACCGCGCCGCAGATAGGCGGCGGCGAATTTTGGGTCAATCTCAACGGCTTTCGTATAATCACCGTTAATTTTTGCGTAATTCAACTCGGATGCCTGCATCTCTAATACATAACCGCGATAGAAATAAGCAACTGCCGACTTGGGATTATCCTTGATAATTTTCGTCAAACTCCAGACGGCTTCGTTATATTCCGCACGACTGATGCGGCGAAAAACTGCCAGCATCAGCTTTTTGTTCGCCTCGGAAAAACTTTCGGTTATTAAAGGCGCGGGCAGTTCGGTCACGTTAACACCCGCGGCAATCAAAAGCCGCCGCGCTTCCTCATCATCCGGCACGCGCTCGATATAATACCGCATATCTCCGATGGCGGCTGCTTTATCGTCTTTTCCCGATAAAGTCTTGCTTCGAGCCAGATACGCCAAACCGCGAGCATAAAAGCCGGCGGTCAAATCCGAAAACGCAATCGTTCGGTTGTAATCCTGTATAGCTTCATTGGAATGACCCGTCATAAACAGCGCATTGCCGCGTTCGAGCTGTCCCAAACTGCGGAGCGGTTCTAATTCGAGTTCTTTGATGTGGTCAGCGATTGATTTCGCGTAATCGCCTTTTTTGAAATAAGCTCTGCCGCGCGCGTAATAAGCATAGAAATCATCGGGTTTTAATTCGATGTTTTTATCGAAATCCGCAATCGCCCGGTCGTAATCGCCCTTTTCGAGAAATGCGTTGCCGCGCCCGTTATACGCATACCGGTCAAGCGGTGCGAGCGCAATAATCTTCGTGTAACCGACAATCGCCGCATCGAAATCGCCGTCGTCCAGATTTTTATCCGCAGTTTTATAAATGGCTTTGGTCGCCGGATTGACGCTGTTTGTTTCATCGGCGTCCTGGGCAAGCGCACGGGAAAACGGAAAAATTAAGACTAAAAAAACGAAAATAATTTTCAACGGGCTGTACATATTGCTTTTTAACGAGTGAATATTTTCTATTGGCATATTTTTGAACGTCTTATTTTTCTTAAATAAAACATACGGCTAATTAACTATTTGAACTTTGAGCGGCACTGCCGCGTAGGTTGCCCGAAAGCCGCTGCCGGTGGGTGTCTGTTCGGGAAACGAACCTGATTTACTCGTTTCCATAATCAGTATCGCTCTGCCGGGCAGCATTTTTCGGACTATCTCGGCTTTAATCACCAGAGCATTTTTTGAAGAGTTGAATTGCCGCGGCAAATTTATATTTATTTTGTTAGTATCATCTTTTTGAAAATCGACGTTCGATAGCACCAAACTTAAATTCTCAGTCGAATCGAACGCGGTTCTACTGACGGGAATAAAATTATCCTGCAAGCGGTGAAGCACAAACGCCGTCGGTTCGTTTGCTGCAAACTCAACCGCTTCGAGGTCAAGCCGGTTGCGGTAAATCTTTCCCGCCGAATCCGTATAACTTATTTCAAAGAGAGAGGAGTAGCCTTTTTGTTCAGCTCTATAACTGGTCCCGGCAGCGAAATTGGGCGGAACCTTTTCCATTATTTTGCCGTTGAATTCCACTTTGCCGGGCGGCTGTAACTCAACGGTTGTGCCGGAATCGCCGCCGACCAGAAAAAATGCGTTCACGGTCGTCGCTTCCCGATTTCCCGAAATAAAATACTTCTGATAAATGTCCGATTGATCGACGTGCGTCGAAACGATTGTATCGCGCGACACGCAGCCGCCGGTGAGCAGGACAATAGGCAAAATAACTAATATGAAAAGAAACGCTCTGCAAAGGAATTTTGTGGGTTTCTTCATTTGTTTATTCCTTTATTTTGTATAATTCACTTACAGCCGTAAGTTTCGATTTTCTTGTCGATAGCCGCTTTAAACGGCAGAAGCCTTTCGGTTCGGAATGTAATAATCTTTTTGGCTTCCGCTTCATTCGTCTTTACTCGCATTTCTTTATTAATTTCGCGCCTAATCCAATCGCTTTGTTTTCATCAGCGACAGCCAGCTCCTTTTTGCCTTGAGCGCAATATGTAACAGCTCTCCGCGCATAACTCCTACCATCAGTAGGTTGAAGGAATATGTATTTGCTGAAACCAGCAATCGCCAGGTCGTATTTACCTTGTTCGGCATAATAATCGCCGCGACTGCTGTAAGCCTCTGCGTATCGAGGATTAAGTTCGATGGCTTTGGTATAATCGGCAATGGCTGAGTCATATCTACCTAGATTGTCATTATCAAGTCCTCGATAATAATAAATCCTGTAATCTTGAGGATTCAGTTCGATAGATTTAGTATAATCAGCAATGGCTAATTTTCTTTTACCTCCTTGTTTGTCATATGCAACGCCGCGATTGTTGTAAGCCTCTGCATATTTAGGATTCAGTTCAATAGCTTTAGTATATTCGGCAACGGCTTCGGAGTATTGCTCTTTCTCGTAATAAGCATTCCCCTGTCGCACATATTCATCAGCGGTTTTTCCGCTAATTGTTGTTTGAGACGATGGGGCTGTTGCGGCAGTTTGATTGCTTTGCTGTTTGGCGAGCGCATTTTTAAGATTATCCTGATAAACCGTATTATCCGGTTTAAGTTGGACGGCTTTGCGGTAATCGGCAACGGCTAAATCAGTTTTACCCCTTTTGTTGTAGAAAACTCCGCGATTATAATAAGCCGAAGCGAATTGCGGATTGATTTCAATGGCTTTGTTGTAGTCGGCAATGGCTAAATCACTTTTACCCAGCTCGTCATAAGCGTCGCCGCGATTGCTGTAAGCCTCTGCGTTTCGAGCATCGAGTTTGATAGCTTTGGTGTAATCGTCAATGGCTTCGGTATACTGCTTTTTGTCGTAATGAGCATTGCCTTGTCGCACATAATCCGCAGCGGTTTTTTCGCTGACCGCCTGAGATGACGGCAAGGCAGCAGATTGTCTGCATTTCCACGCAGTATTTAATGTGCCAACCGTTCCATCGTATAAAAAATCTTCTTCCTCATGTTCAAAATATTCCTCAAATTCCGGGTCTACATACAACATTTCAGAAATCTTTGAAAACCAATTGCCCTTATCATCTATAATAGGTTGTAGCTCGCCGATTCTTTTGCATAAAGCCTGCGTCTGCAAAGCAGTGAGCGGGAGCAGCTTATAAACAATTATCCGCTCACCCGTAAATTTTTCATAGTCTTTGTCCAACAAGTTAAAAGCTGCGTCGTAGTCGCTCTTGAGTACCTCGTATTCATACTGATAATTTTTTAATTCCTTCTGTTCCTTTGAAGACGATTGGTCGGCAGGCGCGGGCGTTTTGGTCGCCGCAGAGGCAACGGCTGTCTTCGCTTGCGCCGATTGCGCCGCGAGTATGGCGGTGAGATTCTGTTTCGCCTCCTGATTGTCCGGGTTAATTTTTAACGACTGCCGCGCATCCGCTTCCGCCTGCGCGTAGTGTTTTAACCGCAATTCCAGAAAGCTGAGGCTCGCGTAGGCGACGCTGTCAACATAACCCAATTTTACCGCCTGCCTGTAATCGAGCAGCGACTGGTCGTAGTTTTTAAGCTGCAGGTTTGCCCAACCGCGTCGTCCGAAAGAATCGGCTCTGCTCGGGTCGAGCTTGATGGCTTCGCTCGCGTCCGAAACGGTTGCCGTATAATCTTTGTCAAACTCATTATGAATGCCGGCGCGAAAGCGATACGCCACTTCCGCCAGTTTTGGGTCAAGCCGGATGACTTTGGTAAAATCCGCCAGCGCCGCCGGATAATCAGTTTTTGCCTGCCACAAATCGGCTAACCCGCGCAGGTAATATGCCCAGCCGAAATTCGGGTCTATCTGAACGGCGCGGCTCGAATCGACAATCGCTCCCTGATAATTTTTCATCATTATCAGAGCGTGAGCGCGCGTTGCAAATGCTTCGGAATTATTCGGTTCGAGCTTGATGAGTTCGGTTAAATCTTTAACCGCCGGTTGATAGTCTTTTTTCTCGATGGATACTTTGGCGCGCGCGAGCAATTCAATGGGTGTTTGCGCGAAACTCGTTTCTGCTTTTACGAAAAGGCAAATTACCAATACAAAAAGCAATGTTATGTTTTTCTTCATTGTTATCGTGGAACTTCTCATATTTTTACTCTTAAGCAATCTCAATTAATCGTTATAACTAAAACGCAGTATTGCGAGGCGAAACAGGTCAAATTACTTTCCCGCTCCCGAGAATTACATCTTACGGGCGCTTTGTTCAAGTAATTTTTACCCGTGGAAAAATGTTTTAGCTCTTTCAGTAAATTTTTACTGACCTGTTTCTTCTCGAAAAACTGCGTTTATTCTTGAGTTAAATAAAATTTGTCCGAAGTGGGTTGAATGATGCTTTATATTTATTTAGTCAGTAGAAGTATATTTATATGCCGCAGCTCGCATTATATTTTTGGTAATGAATTAAGTGGAAATTTTCAGCCCGTTCACCTGCCGGACGTAGGAGACAAGACATTGTGAAGATGTTGAAAGAAAATCTTAAATACATCGGGTTGTGCGGATTATTCATACTGCTGGCAATCGCCGCGCCGCGCGCGCAAACCATTGAAATGGTCGTGCAGCAAAATATTCCGCACAGCGACACGATGATTTTCTCGGCGGACGGAAAACTCTTTGCCGGCGGAGGCTGGGGCAAAAACGTAGTTGTTGTCTGGGACACGGCGAGCGGGCGCGAACTGCGCCGTTTCTCTGCAAAAGGCGGGGGCGGGCAGGACGGTTTTATGTCGCTGGCATTCTCGCCCGACGGCGAGCAAATCGCCGCGATGAGCAATGTCCTGGAAATTTGGAATCTTCTGACCGGAGAAGAAGTTAAACAAAACGACCGGGTTTGTTTTAGCGGCGAAGGTTCGGCGCTTCGCATTCACTTTTCTCCCGACGGCAAAAAAATAGAAATTCCGTGCAGCGAGAAAATTCAGGTTTTAGATCTGCAAACAAACCAAATCATTAAAACTTACCCGATGCCCATTTCAAATCAGGCGTTGAGCGAGGTTTATTCGTTTGATAAAAAATTTCTGGCGCGCCTTGATGAAACCGGAAAGCTGTTGATTGAAACAATCAAACCGAAGAAAAGAATTTTTCAAGTTGACGGCGTTAAAGGAAAATTAGTCGCGCTTTCGTCAAACGGGCGCACCTTTGCCGTCAGTACGGAAGATGAAGAGGCAGGTTACGATCAGAATTTTGACATCGAATTCCGGGACGCGGCGGCAAACGGCGCGATAAGCGGTCAAATTAAATCCGCCGGCTTTGTTCCCGAAAGCTCGTTTTACAACAAACACGGTTTTTACACTTTAGAAACGGGCAATGACAAATTGTCAGTCCGCGACGAAGCGAGCGGCAAAAAGTATATATTCGAGAGCGCCGCCGCGCTCGCTCTATCGCCCGTCGAAAAGAAAGTTGCGGTCTGGAGAAATGGGCTGCTTTCAACGGCTGAACTCGAAACGGGAAAAATACTGAAAACTTTCGGCAAATCCGTTTCCGACCAGGAGCCGAAGATTCCGAAGCTGACCTTTTCACCGGGCGGTCGATTCGTCGTTAAAACTTCTGATGCGCTGGTTGAAATCTGGGACTCTCAAAGCGATGCGCAGACGCCCTTTTTTCAAACTTCGGTTTTTTATGAAGACGATGTGCAGGTCGTCGCTTTCTCGCCGGACGAAAAAATATTTTTCGTTAACGAAAACAAGCCGCGTAAAGTGTTCACGCCGGGCGGTTCGATTTACGAGACTGCCGCGAAAAAGCTAATCAAACATTTCAAAGTCGGTATTGACGAAAGCGAGCTGATTGGCGCGGCGGCAATCTCGCCAAACAGAGAACTAATCGCCATAGCCGGACGCGATGCTTATTCGGCTGATAACAAAAGCGTGAAAATTTGGTCGCGGAGCAGCGGCACCGTCCTGCACAAATTAATCGGACACGAACTTGAAGTCAGGGTCGTCAAATTTACGCCGAAAGGCGATTATCTGCTGACCGGCGGCGAAGACAAAACGGTGCGAATGTGGGATGTGCCGACAGGCAGGCAGGTTAGGATATTCACAGGACATACCGAAAGTATCAGCGATATTGAAATCTCGCCGGACGGTCAGCGTTTTTTAAGCGCAGACGCAGACGGAATCAAACGAATCTGGGATATAAAAAGCGGAAAGGAAATCGTCAAGCTCGCCGAATCGCCCGGCGGGGGCTGGGTGAGAATTGCGCCGGACGGACGCTTTGAGGCAACAGACAACACCCTTAAAGACCTGCATTATGTTCTTGGTTTGAAAGTAATTAATCTCGAACAGTTCAAACAGATGTATTACGAACCGAATCTACTCGCTAAACTTCTGGGTTTGGTTAAGGAGCCGCTGCGTCCAGTCGTGCCGCTCAAGCATATTAAATCGATTCGCAACAACCCCGTACAATAAGTTATTTTCTTGAATCAAAAACAGCACGCGAGCCGCCGTCCGAATATCATTTCGTTAATTGTTCTGTGCCGGCATTGAGTGAAAAGATTGTAAGAGCGTCTTCCGCGAAAACATCCAACTTGTTCGGTGTCTCGCATGATATTATCGTTTCGATAACGGAGAAAACAAAATGCAAATACAAGAACGAATCGAAAAACTAGCCACAAATACCTTTTATCGTGCCGTGCGCGAAAGCGTTGCTGGCATATTCGTACTTGTTACTTCCGCTTACTCTTTGCAACAGTCGCCAATGGGAAGCGCTAAATACTAAGGTTGCCTGCTCAATGTCGAAGTTTTGAGAATTATATATAATCAGTTCGCTTATGATTATATATAATTTCGAGTTGGTTTTTATGGAAAATTCGGCAAAGCACAATCGAATAACCGTTTTTCTGCTAATCGAAACATGGTCGTTTTTTGTAGTTTTGCTGCTGGCGGCAAATTTCTCTCGCGCCGCAGATTCTTTTTCCGTCAAATGGCTTTTGTATGCGCCTGTTTTATTGATGCAGGCGCTCTGGCTCGACCGGCTTTACATCGTCGGACACGAAGCGACGCACGGCAAACTATTCCCCCGTAATCGCCGCTTAAACGATGGCGTCGGTATGCTGATGCTTTTGCCGCTTGCTATTCCGCTGCGAGTTTTTCGCAAAATCCATCAATTCCATCACGGTTTCAACCGCCGCGACGTTCATACTTCGGCGCTCGACGTGTTTGTTTCGGACACGCCCGTTTCAAAAAGAAGACGGATTTTGTATAAAGCCGCTTGGTTTGTCGGCGTTTTCGGCAGCGGTTATTTCTGGTATTCTTTTGCGTCGATTGTCATTTTTCTTTTTATTCCAACCGAATACGCCGCCCGCATATCGCCCGCTTTTAAGAACTGGACGAGCCGCGACCGCGTTGTTTCGTGGCTACAATTTCTGCTCGGCGTTTCGTTTCATCTGACCGTTTATTTTGTCGGCGGTTTTAACTTTTGGCTCATTAGTCTAGCATTTCCGATACTCGTTTTTTCTTGGATTTATTCCTTGCTCGTTTACATTTTTCATTACGATACGAGCATCGGCGCGGAAGTTCGGTTCAACGCCCGTTCGCTGGAACGGCACTGGCTGTTTTCGTGGATTTTGATGAATTTCAACGAACATGCGACTCATCACGCGTACCCGAATATTCCCTGGTATCAACTGCCGGAACGCCGAGAGCCGTTGCCCGAAAAGTATCAATCAAATCAAAAAGTGCGAACCGTTTGGCAGGCGATTGTTCAGCAATTAAAGGGACCGAAAATCGTTTATGACTCTGAAAATACGCCGCGCCCGAACGGGCGATGAATACGGTTTGCACCGGATAAAAAGAAGTCTACCGATGCCTCGCGCCGCCAAGGAAACGGCGGAAGGCGGATTTCTTTTGGGAACGACAATTGAAACTTACCGATTTTTTATCGAAAACGCTTTCGTCGATGTGCTGGAAAACGAAAATGAAACGGTCGGGTTTGCCGTCGTTTTGCCCGATGAATTATTGCGCATTTCCGAAATTTGGCAAAGGAAAGACGAAATAAAATGGGAATCGGGCAAAGCGACCCGATTGCTGGATAAACCGCTTTGTTATTTTGAACAATTAGCCGTTCTGCCCGATAAAAATTATCGTTTCTACGGCGTCGCCCTCGCGCTCGCCGCCGCGCGTCAGGCATTTCAAAAACACGAAGCGATGTTCGCAACGACGGTTGTCGAACCTGTTTGCAACCGCGCTTCGATTCCTTTTCTCGAAAGTGTCGGCGGAATTCGCGTTGGAATAATTGATGAATTTTACCCGGAATTCGGCAATCTTGTATCGGCTGTTCACCTTCTCGAACGCGAAATTTTTGCCGCAAATTTAGCCGAACATCCACTTAAAACCAAGATATTTCAACAAATCAGAAATATCGACGAAACCACGGGCGAATTTTAGATTTATCGAAAAAGCAATGACATTCAAACACGCCGACAAATTCCCGCCCGCGCCGCGTGTCGTTTGGCGCGATGTTGAGGATAAATACTGGAATGATTGGCACTGGCAGCAGCAAAACCGGCTGAAAACCGTCGCTGATTTCGAGCGTGTTATCAATCTCTCCGACGCTGAAAAACAAGCATTTTCCGATTGCAGTGAAAAATTTAAAGTCGCCGTAACGCCTTATTATGCCTCGCTCATCTCTCCGGAAGAAAATTGCCCGATTCGCCTGCAAGCGATTCCCTCGCCGCTTGAATTGAGCGCTCGAAACACATTTGAAAGTGTAGATCCGCTCGGCGAAGAAGCCCAAAGTCCGGTCAGCGGTATTGTTCATCGTTACCCTGACCGCGTTTTACTCTACACAAATCACAATTGCCCGGTTTACTGTCGTTTCTGCACCAGAAAACGAAAAGTCGGAAACCCTTTTTCGATGCCTGACCGCGATGAGGAAGACAATGCAATCGCTTATATTGCCGAACACGAACAAATCCGTGATGTTATTATCTCGGGCGGCCACCCGCTTTCTCTGTCAAATAAGCGTTTGGATCAATTGCTGGAGAAAATTTACGCGATTCCGCACGTCGAAATAATCCGCATCGGAACCCGCAATCTCGTTACTCTGCCGCAGAGAATCGACAACGAACTCGTAGGAATTTTAAGCCGCTTTCGCCCGATTTTTGTGATGACGCATTTTAATCATCCGAAAGAATGCACGCGGGAAGCGTATGCGGCGTGCCGGAAACTGACGACAGACGGAATCTCGATTTTCAATCAAAGCGTCATTCTTAAAGGCGTAAATGATAGCGCTAAAACAATTAAAGAATTAAATCAAAAACTTCTGTTGATGCAGGTCAAACCGTATTATCTATATCAATGCGACCAGATTCTCGGCGCCGCGCATTTTCGCACTTCGCTCGAAGAATGTGTGGAGATTTTACGCGGCTTACAGGGCTGGACTTCCGGTCTCGCCGTGCCGCATCTGGTGATCGATTTACCGGACGGCGGCGGGAAAGTTTGCCTTGAGCCGAATTCTCTTGGAAACGAAACCAGCAATTTTATTTTTAGAAACTACCTGGGCGAAAGATTTCATTGCGAGTAACTTGCCACACAAATATAATAAGGTGTCAAGACCCCAAACCTTGAGCCATCGGCATAGCAAGTTTCTTCATCGTTTCGCTTTTCGATAATCTTTGCTGCTTTTCCCAATCACATTTGAATTCGTCCGGCGTTTGATAACTCAAACTTGAATGCGGTCGCTCACCGTTGTAGAACTTGCGCCATTGTTCGGCGACAACTTCGGCTTCACGTCAGTTCCCGAAGATTTCCATTCTCAAACATTCGTCTCGAAACTTGCCGTTGAAACTCTCGCCTTTCCCGTTTTGCCACGGGCTGCCCGGCTCAATATACGCCGCCTTGATATTATTCTCAACCAGAAATTCCTTGATGATTCCGGCGATAAATTCGCTGCCGTTGTCCGACCTCAAAAATTCAGGATAACCGCACTTTGCGCCAATCTCCCGTAAAACTTCTTTGACCTGTCGTTCCTTAAATGAACGTCCGACTCTGATTGCCAAACCTTCGCGTGTAAACTCCTCCATCACAGTCAGCAACTTCAAACGGCGACCGGCAGCATCGCGGTCAAACACAAAGTCATGAGAGGGGATTTGCGTGGGTCGAGGACGACAAGCTAAATATTTATACGTCGCAAGATAGTTTTGCTACTAGAGAACAGGAGTATATTGTTTCTCTTAAAGATAGGTTAGTAGATAAAAGGTGGCTCAAAGGCAGCAAGTCATATTTTAGAAGTCCCATTAGAACTTAGCTAAGTGTTGAACTTTTAATTGTATGATGTGTCATACGCAACAAAGTTTGATAACGAGCGAAAAATTTAGCCAGTAATAGCGGCAAAAATCGCTAATCCATAACTGCGGTTGTTAGAACGATTAAGTCTTACGTTGTATACATGTATTCAACGCATAAATGGTTTGTTTTCAGAAGGTTACGGGATTAAGCTATATATAAAATGATTTCGGGCGATACTAATCTTTACAAAGAAATTATTGAGCCGTTAGGACATCAAGCCAAAGACAGAAACGATGAATTCACAACGCTTTACGGTCAAATTCTCAACAAGCTAACACTGCAATTTATTAACGAATTTTGTAAAACAACCGGCGAAATTGATTGGAGTAAAATAGTCGAATTAAATTCAAAAAAGTAAATGATGATAACGACTATTTGCACAAATTCAATCTTAAATAATTTTCTGCATTTGTTTTTGAAATCTTTCGGTCAAACCTAAGCGTTCGAGCCAGAGTTCCTGTTGGCGTTTGAGTTCCGGCAAGTGGACGACGTCGCTTAGGGCGTAATGGACGAGTTCTTTTGTCCAGATGCCGTTCCATTTGCGAGTGAAAATTTGGCGTTGGGATTTGTCGAGGTCGACGGCGAAATAGCGGTAGAGCGTTTCGCTTAAGCTGACCGATTGGTTTGCGCCGCGCGTTAAGATTTTTTCGGCAATCATCGTGTCGTATAAATTGCGCGTCGTGAAACCGTATTCTTTTAAGAATTCCAAATCGAAGCGGGCGTTGTGGAAGATTTTCACGATTGCGGGATTTTCTAAAATCTGCGCCAACTTCCCTAGTCCGACGCCTTCGCTCATCGGGATTAAAACATTAAAATCGCCGTCGGAAAATTGAACGCTGAAAAGGCGTCCGCGCCACGCGTCGAAGCCGCTCGTTTCCGTGTCGCAGCCGATTTCCGCTGCGGCGGCGAGTTTTTCGTAAGTCGCTTCGATGTCCCGCGCGGTTCGCGCAACCAATACGTTCACAAGTCTGGAATTGTAAATCATCGGGCGGGAAACGGCGAAATGCGTTAAGCTGTAAAGATATTATGACGGACAAATTAACCGAAATCGAAGCGAGAATCTGCGGCGCGCTCGTCGAAAAACAATTGACGACGCCCGAATATTACCCGCTCACGTTAAATGCGCTCGTCGCCGCCTGCAATCAGAAAACAAGCCGCGAACCCGTCGTTGCTTACTCGGAGGAAATCGTGCAGAAAGCAGTTGACGATTTACGCGAGAAAAATCTCGTATATGTTTTTTACGGCAGCACTTCGCGTGTGCCGAAATATAAACATATTTTGCCGGATGCGTTTGAACTCGCTCTCGCGGACACTGCCGTTTTGTGCGTGTTGATGCTTCGCGGCGTACAGACTTTGGGCGAATTGAGAGAGCGAACCGGCAGGCTTTACGAATTTTCCGGCATCGGCGAAGTGCAGGAAACACTCGACAATTTGATGCGCCGCGATGTGCCGCTTGTCGCGCGTCTCGAACGTCAAGCCGGACAAAAAGAAGCGCGCTTTGCACAGCTTTTAACAGACGATTTTCAATCATCGGGAGACGCGGACAAGTCGCCGGAAAAACTTTCGGTTTCGGCTGGCAAAGACGACGCGCAAAACTTGCATCGAATTGAAGCGCTCGAACGTGAAACGGAAAATCTGCGCGACGAAATAAATTCGCTGCGCGAGATGTTTTACGATTTCAAAAAACAGTTCGAGTAAAAATTATTACGCGAAAAAAAAGCAAGCGAGTTTTATTCAGCCAAACGGTCGAAATACGCCGCGCGAAGGCGAAAATCTAAATTCTCGTCGTCGGTTTCCGCGCCGAGATTTTTGTAAAAATTTATTGCCGGCTCGTTCCATTTCAGCGCCTGCCAATCCATTCGCACAAAACCGAGCGTCTTTGCGCGTTTCGCAACTTCTTTGAGCAGCACGAAACCCAAACCCTGTCCGCGCAAATCCGGCGTAACGTATAAATCTTCCAAAAACATCGAACGCTCGCCGCGAAAACTTTTAAAGACGGGAAAGAAAATCGCGTAGCCGACGTAACGATTTCCGTCGAGCGCGACGAGCGCCTGCGCAAAATTGTTTTCGCCGAAAATCACTGCGCTCAAATCGTTTTCCGTAACTTCGCACGCGCCGGAAAGTTTTTCAAACTCGGCGAACTCGCGGATTAAAATCCGGATTGCCGCAACGTCTTCGAGGCGCGCGGCGCGAATCCGCAGTCGTTCGTTCATAGCTTTTTATAACTTTTGCAAAACAACAGTATACTCACGATTCATTTTATTGATTGTATTTTAATGTGTTGTCTATTGATTCCAAGCGATTTGGCTTCGCAATCTTCTGATGGATTTCTCTTTCCCCAAAGTTTCAAACACTGCGAGCATCGAAGGTCCGACGGCGAGTCCAGTAAGGAGAGAGCGCGCGCCGTTCATAATGACGCCGAACTTTATTTGTTTGGCTTCGCAAAATTCTTTGATAAATGCTTCGAGATTGTCGTGCGTGAAATCTTCGACCCCTTCTAAACGGTCTGCTAATTCGGGCAGCATATTTTGCAAATCTGTAAACTTTTTCAGATTTTTATCAATTGCTTTCGGGTCAAAATCGAAATCTTCCGTGAAATACGCGCGTCCTTGTCGGGAAAAATCTTTCAATGTAAAAAACCTTTCGCGGATTAAATCGATTGTGTTTTCAAACCACGATTTATCATCGTCTTCGTATTCCTCGCGCCAAAGTTTTGCTTGTTTTAATTCAGCCTTGACGAATGGCAAAAGCTCGTGCAAATCCATCGTTCGGATGTATTCGGCGTTCATCCACAGAGCTTTATCGTCCGTCCAGTGTTTCGCGTTATTGGCGTCGAAATTGAAAATCGCGTTGTTTTTGTGAATGTGCAGGAGCGAGAACTTTTCAACCAATTCTTCTAACGAATAAATCTCTTTTTCTTCGCCCGCCGACCAGCCGAGCAAAGCTAAAAAATTGCGAAACGCGGCGGCGAGGAAACCGGCGTCGCGGTAAGTCGTCATCGAAACAATTTCGCCGTGAATGCGTTTTGATAATTTCTTTCCGCCCGGCGCTAAAATTAAAGGCAAATGCGCGAAACGCGGCGGCGTTTTCCAGAGTGCTTCGTAAATCAAAACTTGTTTGTGCGCGTTCGTCAAATGGTCTTGACCGCGAATAACGTCCGTGATTTCCATTTCGATGTCGTCGCAGACAACCGCTAAATTGTAAAGCGGATGCCCGTCCGAGCGCAGCAAAACAAGGTCTTCAATCTCGCTGTAGTCGCGTTCTTGCAGTCCGTAAACGGCGTCTTCGAACGAAGTTTTTCCCGTTTCCGCAACTTTCAGGCGAACGGCGAACGGCTCGCCCGCTTCGCTTCGTTTGTCCGATTCTTCTTCTGACAAATCACGAAACGGATTGTCGCGCATATTTTTCTGCGCGCGCGCGTGTTCGACGATTGCAGCTTTGATATCCTTGTCGCTTTTCTCCGCTCTCGGCGTAAAATCTCGATACGCTTTGCCTTCACTTAATAATTTCAGGGCGATTTCACGATGTTTCGGGGCGTTGTTTGATTGATAAACAATCGCTTCGTCGGGCGCGAAACCGAGCCACTCCAGACCGTCGAGAATCGAGCGCGTCGATTCTTCAGTCGAACGTTCTAAATCCGTATCTTCGATTCGCAGCAGAAATTTCCCGCCCGTGTTTCGAGCGAAAAGATAATTAAAAAGCGCCGTGCGCGCCGAACCGATGTGCAAATATCCGGTCGGACTCGGAGCAAAACGAACTCGTGTCATAAAAATTGGAAAACGGAAAATGGAAAATCGTTTTGCCGAAAATCAAAACGGCTATCAACTTCTTAAAGTTTGATAGCCGACGAACAAATCCAAAATCCAAAATCGAGAAATCTAAAATTAAAAAAATGGCGGAGACGACAGGATTCGAACCTGTGGTAGTTTTTAAGACTACAACGATTTAGCAAACCGCCGCTTTCAGCCGCTCAGCCACGTCTCCGCTTTTGTTTGACGCTCCCGCGCAATTTGCAAAAAGCGTAAAACTTATTCTAGCCGAGAGACAAACTTTGTCAAGCGCGTCGCATCAAACAGGACAAAGTTTCCCGATGTTTTCAGCTTGACACATTTGCCGGCAAGACACAAAATATCATACGTTGTTCAAACTTTGTTTTCCCGGTTTTGTTTCAAAAGTTTCGGTGCTTCCACGGCAAGGAAGATTTTCCGCTCAGGAAAATTATTTCGGCAATCTGAAGGAGGCTGACTTTTCCCGATGTATTCTTTTTGTAACGTTTCAAGAAAAAATCTTTTCAAGCCGCTTTTAATCGCGCTTGCCGCTTTTTTTGCGTCTTCTCCAGCAACGATTTTCGCTTCGGAAATCAATTCAAAAAAAATCCTTAATCAACAAAAATCGCTGCCCGGAGTAATTAAAGGAATCGTGCGCGACGAGTCGGGAAATCCGATTAGCGACGCGACGGTGGCGATTTTTCGCTTCGGAACTTCCAAACTCTTGAAACAGGTTTCTTCGGCGGCGGACGGAAGCTTTCTCGCAAGGATTCTGCCCGGGACTTATACGATTTTAGCCGTCGCACAGGGGTTTAATCCGGTAACGGTGGCGCAGGTCGAAGTCAATCGTTCAGCCGAATTGGTCTATGGCTTCAAGCTGGCGCGTTCAGGCGGCGGCAACACTTTGCCCGAAAAACGCGCCGACCGCACGAGCGCGAAATGGCGCATCCGCGCGGCGCAGGCGCAGCGTTCGATTTATCAAAACCGCGAAGGTGAGGCTCCCGTTGACGAATATAAAAACGGCGATGCGAGAGCGGAAAATACGATTGAACAAACTGCCGAAACTTTTGACGACGAAGAAAGAACGACAAACCGCGCCGGACAAACTGTTGTCGAAACATATTTCGCTGGTTCAGCGCACGGAAATTACACGGGCGTAAACGTTGCGCGTCTTCAGCCGCTCAGCGAAAATGCGCAAATCGTATTTGCCGGACAAATTGGAACGAGCCGCTTTGCGCCGCAGAGATTTGAAGCAAATCTGAAATTCCGCTTGAACGAAAATCATCAAATACGGTTGAGTTCCGGCGCTGCTAAGCTCGGTAAAATAAAATCGGGCGACGCGGAAAAATCGCTCGGGCAGATTTCCGCGCAGGCTCTCGACGAATGGAACGTGCGCGGCGGCGTAATTCTTGTTTTCGGTTTCGATTATTCGCGTTTTGTCGGCGCGGGCGACGATTTTTCCGTAACGCCGCGTCTTGGCGCTCAATACGACATTAATTCCAAAACCCGTTTTCGCGCCGCTTATGCCGCGCAACCGCAGCAACAAGGCTGGCAGCAGGCAATCGAACTCGAAGACACGCAAATTCTTTTCCGCGAGCCGGTTGCCGTCGAAGATTTAGTCGTAAAAAATAACAAGCCGCGCCAAAACCGCAGCAGCCGTCTCGAATTCGGCGTCGAGCGGGTTCTCGACAACAAATCGAGCGTCGAAGCAAACGTCTTTTTCGATATGACGAGCGGGCGCGGCGTCGGTTTGGCAAGTCTGCCTTTTGACCTCCTCAGAGGCGGCGAAACTTTTAATAACATCGTCGCCGAGCAACAAGGAGCGGCGCGCGGCGTTCGCATAGTTTATTCGCGCCGCTTGAACGGAATTTTTTCGACTTCGGCGGGCTATGCTTTCGGCAGCGGTCAAAAACTCTCGGAAAATGCGATTTTAAATCCTGCCAACGCGTTTGAAAACGCTTCGTTTCAAACATTCGTCGGGCAATTTAACGCGGATTTAAAAACCGGAACTCAAGTGAAAACCATTTTCCGGCTCTCGCCGCAGGCAACCGTTTTTGCCATTGACCCGTTCGCTGGCAGAGTGGCGATTTACGACCCGAGCTTGAACGTTCTTGTTACGCAAACACTGCCCAATTGGGGCTTGCCGATTCGCGCCGAAGCAATAATGGACGCCCGCAATTTATTTGATTTTCAATCAAATATCAACACTGAAGAAGGAAGCTTGCGCCTCAATTCGCAACGCCGAACTTTACGCGGCGGCATTATGGTCAGATTTTAACCGGACACTCTTAATTTATCTTTTTCTAAAAGCTCGCTCTTCTGAACAGAAGCGAGCTTTTATCTTTTAAGAACTGATTTTTAAACATCGATTCCGCGAACGATTGTTGCTGTTGCAACAATCTGCCCGACGTGCCTTTGCGTGTGTTCTGCGACGTGAAAAAGCAGCCCGAAAACATTGGTCGGTAGCTCCAATCGTCCGACGACGCGATTTTCAAACAAAGTTTTTTCGGGCGTCAAACTAATTTCTTCAATCGCATCTTCAATTCTCCGAATCGTTTTTCCGACAAGTTCACCTGCATTCGTCGAATCGTCAATCTCGCTTTCGGCATCAAGCTCAGCAAACTGTTCATCCGACAATTTTTCGCCGCGCGCGTAAGTCAGAAGCCGGTCAATGCTTCCGGCAATGTGCCGCAGATGAAATCCGACTGAAGGCGCGCCGTTCGGTTTTGCACACAATCCTTCCGCGCTCAAATCACTCGCCGCTCGTTTTATGTCGCGCGCCGCCTGAAGAAGCGCGTGCGCGGCGGGCATCAGCAAGGGCGAAACATTTTCGAGCGCGCCGGACAGCCACGCTTCTTGTTCCATAAACAGTTTCTATTCTTAAATTTTTAACTCGTCAATCTGCGGTAAATATTCGGCATTCGCTCGGGCAAAGATAAAACGTCGTCGATAATCGTATAGCCGACATCGCCGTATAAATCCTTTAATTCAAATTCGGAATCCTTATCGACCGTGATGCAGAAAGGCGTGATGCCGCTCGTTTTCGCTTCGGTCAAGGCTTCGCGCACGTCTTCGCGGGCGTAGCGCGCGTCGCCGTAATCGTGGTCGTAAGGTCTACCGTCGGTCAAAATTATAAGCAGTTTAGTACGCGAGTCTTGGCGCAATAACTTTGCGGCGGCGTGTCGGATTGCCGCGCCCAAGCGCGTGTTGTTTTGAAACGTAATGCCGCCGATGCGTTTCTCGATTTCGTCCGAATATTTTTCGCCGAAATCTTTTACGACGTAGAATTTTACGTTCCGTCGTCCTTCGCTTGTAAAACCGTTTATCGAATAGCTGTCGCCGACCGCTTCGAGCGCTTCGCTCATCAGCACAAGACCTTCCTTTTCGATTTCGATAATTCTGCGTCCCGGGTGCGTGTATGGCTGAAGGGGATTTCGTGTGATTGTGCGCGCGGTCGAAGAAGATTGGTCGAGCAGTAAAGAAACGGCAACGTCGCGCTGTTTTCTCAAGCGTTTCGTGTAAATTCGCTCCG
>MWVV01000242.1_pt1 | contig 19913 bp, 17 predicted proteins | sample 1047281 | NCBI WGS metagenome assembly MWVV01 (sample SAMN06349986, study PRJNA376086) | soil metagenome | isolation source: PT-2 sample Antarctic (ecotone) soil | place: Antarctica | collected 2015-01-13 | reverse complement strand
GTCATCGAACCGGCTGATGAATTTATCAAAGGCGAAGATAAAATGAAACTTCACCGCCAGATCTTTGTCGCGGGTCGCCTTTTAGAGAGAAAAATAGCGCTCCCAAAAATTCTGGAAATAACCAGATCCGCTGTCGGCGCGGTAGATTCATCGCTGGAAGTGGCGACCCCGGCGGCAGCGGTTTTAGCCGACGAACTTTATGAAAGCCGCACACTGGCGATGACCAAAGGGGAATTGGTTATTGTCCCGGAAGTCTCGAAACAGACGCTTTCCAGTATTTTGCGCGGCAGAATCGAAGAAATTACCGGCTGGACATTGTTTCAGCAGGATAAACCGGCGGAAGCGGTTGTCCGGCTCAAACGCGCGGTCAGCGTTCTGCCGGAAAAAAGCGCGTGGTGGCGTTCGAGTTTGTGGAAACTCGGAACCGCTCTGGAATCTGACGGCAAATCAAAAGAAGCGCTCGCCTCTTATGTTAAAAGTTACACAAACGGCGAGCAAAGCCTGGCAAAACGCATTGTTATCGAATCGATTTATCAAAAGGTTAACGGAAATCTGGAAGGTTTAGACGCACAGATCGGCGTAAATGCGGTGGCGGCAGTCAATATCGCTTCGCCGGTTCAGGCGGACCCGCCCGGAACTGTCGCGCAAACAGGTCGCAAACAAAATTCTCAAACTATTCCTGCGGCAGTGCCAGCCGCCACGGTCAGAACACCCAAACTCGCGCCCACAACCGCGCCGAGATTCGATCCGCCCGCCGCCGTCCAATCATTTCCGGCACCAGAGGTTGCAACTCAAAAAGAAGCGATTGCGCTTCCAAAAACAGAAAATACTTCGATACCGGATGCCGAACCACAATTAAAAACTAAAACAAAAATCGAAGACAAACAAACAGCAACAATTGCCAGTGCCGAAAATTCAGCAAAAAAACCAGCTGAAACCGTTAAACCTCTTTTTGAGCCGATAGTTATTACTGTTCCGAGTGCGGAAACGGAAAAACCCGTAACCAAAGCTGAACAGAAAGAAGAGGAATCCGGCAAAATTAATGAAAATGATAGTTTGCCCGCGAGTCCTATAAGACAGCGCGTCATTTCAGAAAATAACGCTGAAACAAGCGCTCCGCCAAAGACAATTTCACAATGCCAACTCAAAATCAGTCAGGACATTGTTTCAATTCGAAATAACGGCGGAAGTCTGGGAATTCTTATTAACCTCGACGGAGAAGGTGATCTGGACGGATTGAAAGCAGCTTCGAGTAGCCCGAACGACGTTGAAGCGAAGCTTGAAACTGAAATCGTCACTTCGTCGCAGCAAGCCTTCTTTACTATCAAATCAATCAGTGTGAACAAAGGCGAGTATAAAATTACGTTTGAATCAGGCTGCGGCGCGAAAGAAATTTTGGTGACGGTCCGCTGAACCTAAATTTTGTAGATTTTTATGAAAAAACTTTTTTTATTGGCGATTCTGCTGTGTTTGACGACTTTCGGCGGATTCGCGCAAAAACGTCCGACGCCTGATAAATCCGTTAAGCCAAAACCAAAGAGCGGTAAAATTAGCCCGCCCATCCAAACAAAAGCAGTTGACAAAACGAGTAAAGCGAAACAAATTCAAACTTCCTCTAAAACTGACAAACCGAAAAAAATTTCAACGTCGACTCAGGCAGTAATTTCTGAAGGGGAATGGAAAAATGTAACTGACGCCCTGAAAGCTGAAGATTGGGGAAAATCCTCTGCTCTTTCAACCAAATTATTAAATCAAATAAAAACAGATGATGAAAAAAAACGGCTCGCGCAGCTCCGTTATTTTCATCTTTTCGCGCTGGCAGGCAGGATTTTCCAGTTTGTGTCTGCCGGCGAGCAATTGAAGGAAGCGGAAGCCTGGAAAGATTTGGACGCCGCGATCAAGAATTTTACCGGGCAGGAATTCGTTTTACCGCCGCGCCGTTTTTTGGGCGATTGCTCACAGGCTCTCAATTTTATATGCCAAGTTAAAGATAACGAAAAAGCTTTGCGCGTGACAGCAACCAACAGCGAAGGAACCCTGATTCATTCGTTTGAATACGTTTTATTCAGGGAAAAAATTGATTTAAAGGAGTTTGCGAACAAGGAAATATTTTTAGGTGGAAATCTAAAAAGAGTCGATTTTAACAATGATTTGACGAAAACCTGGGCGATGCGTCTGTTTTTTGAAAACGGGTTTATCAGAGTAATCGTTGCCGAATAAATTTCGATTCGAGTTGCAAAATCAATCTCGCGTTTTTTGCTTTCGATGAATTTTAGTTTTGTTAAACGACGTGGTGGCGAGCGCCACTAAAATCAGAAAAAAAAGTGCATTTGAAGGCGTGCGAAGCGGGAAATCAAAAAAACTGTGGAGCAGAATTCCGACGCAGCCCGCCAGCGCGCCGATAGCGACGTTTTGATGAAAACTGTCTTTCGCATTAGTGATCACCGTAATACTTCGCCTGAAAAGCAGATAGATGAATGCCGCGACACAACCGAAACCGGCGATTCCCGCATCCGCCAGCGTTTGCAGATAATCATTATGCGCCTGTTCAACGCGGTAATAACCGCTCCATGTGTCATAGCGCGTAAAAGCCGTGCCGTAGGCGTCGAGTCCGGCGCCCAGGACTGGATAATCAGCAAAGATTTTCAGAGCGATTTGCCAGAAATGTGTTCTGCCGTTGCTCACGTCTTCCAGATTATTGACCAGACCAATCCCGCGCATTAATGATTCATCGCCGCCGAGAAATATTACCGCTCCGAATAATACGATAATTAAAGCTAAACCGCCTGCCACAAAAGAAAATTTACGGCGGTAATTTTGTTTATTTTCAATTTCGGAATCAACTTCCGTCGTCGGTTTTTTTAATAAATTCGCTGTCACAATAAAACTGATAACGCTCAATAAACCGACCATTCCGCCTCTCGAACCGGTAAAGATAACCGCCATCCCCATTATTACTGCGGCGATGATGAGCAGAAGCCGTTTGTCCTTTTTAGTCGCTTCGCCGAACAGAAGACCGAGTGTTAGTCCGACGGTCATTTCCATAAATGCGGCAAAATGATGTTGATTGATAAACGACGCGAACGAAACGGCTTGTTCCGGTAATCGCGCTCCGTAGACACCTTCAATATTGGCGAGACGCTGCAAAATACCATAGATCGACATTAATGTTCCGAAAATTATAATGGTTGAAACAATAGCTTTTAAGCGTTTTGAATTGTTGATAAAAGTCAGCGCCGCCGCCAGAAAAACAAAATAAACGATTAACTGAACGACGGCAAAACGAGTTGCATAAGGAGCGACCGAAAGCGCGCTGACGGATGGAGTTTCCATTAGAGCGCCCGATATATCGAAACTGCGCAGCGGCAACAGTTGGATCAGTCCAATCAAAATCAAACCGAAAAGCGGAAGCTGGAGTTTATTTGAGCTAAATTGAAATTCCTTTTTCAGCCACGCATCAATCAGCCAGAGAATGACAATCAAACCGGCAAAACCCGAAAGCGCGCCCAAAGCCCAAATATCAACCGCGCCAAAAACAACGGTCGAGAAAACGAGCATCGCGCAAAGCAGTATGAAAACAATTCTGCTCAAAAACGAAGCTTTTTCGCTTTCTTTATGATCGTCAAATCGGTTGGAGCGTTCTGGTTTGTTGTTATTTGTCGGCATCAGTTTTTTTAATAAAACTCAAAAGTTATATATTTTTCCCTTCAATAAAAATTTTATGATAATTTTAGTCGAATCTTTTTTATTAATTTTTTATTATTTTAACGAAAGATCATCAAACCAAACTTTGCCGGAAATCGGGCAAATTAATGATCTGCAAGTTTCACGCGCCAGACGCAGCGTGACGGCTTCCGTATTTTCCGCGGGCGTAAATTCAGCTTTTAAGCTGGTCCATTCAGAGTTTCTCAAAATCATCTCGGTGGCAGCTAAAACTTCATCGTCCGAAGCGTCGGCAATCTCCCACCTGAGAGTCGCGCCGGTTTTTAAATCCGCTTTGTAGAATGTTTCAAACACATAATTTCTTTTACTCTCGATGGCGACAGTTTGTGAAACCGGGCGAAATTCTTTACCTTCGCTTGAATTAAATATTAGCACCAGACTTTTATTTCCGCTGTGCTTTTCCTTGTCGTCAAAACCGATCTGCGGCTGCGCGCCATCAGCGATTTGCCATTCAAAAACGCCTGCTTCTTTTGTTTTGACATTTGTTTCAAAACCGCCGTTAAAAATTTTGCCCACGCTAAAAGTTTCCGTGTCTCCGGCTTGTTCCTGGACTTTCAGCGCGTGACGATATTTTTTTGCCGCGAGCATCTCCTGAAGTAATGCGGCGCGTTCATCCTTAAAAGTCGTCAACTTTTCTTTAGGAGGTATAGCGCTCCACATCTCCAGGCTTTCGTCGAAACGTTTCTGTTTCGCCAGAAATATTGCCAGCGCGGCGTTTGTTTTTGGCGAGTTATCGAGGTTTTGCTTTATTTGGTCAAGATTGCCGTCGAATATTTGCCAGGCGGCTAAAATTGCCGGATTAATAAAATTTTTGTCTGCTTCACCGGCTTTGCGAATCTCGACAAACGCTTCACTTGTTTTGCCCTGCCGGAGTAGAATGTTTCCGAGCAGCCACTGAACCTGCGCGTAATTCGGCGCGAGTTCCAGCGATTTTCTGAGCGCAAGTTCCGCGCCGCCCGCATCCCCGCTGCGTTCCCTGGCTCTGCCGAGTGCCGCCCATAAACGAAAATCATTCGGCGCCAGCGCCACTGCCTGCTCAAACTCATTTAAGGATTTTGAGATTTCATCCGCCTGAAAATTTGTGTCGCCTAAAACGGCAAGCGCGTAATGAGTTTGCGGGTCATTCGGGGCTGCGGAAACGGTAAGACTCGCCAATTCTTTAGTATTCGCCTGAGTCGCAATCGCATTGGCGAGACACCATTTGACAAAGAAAACGGTCAGTATCAGATAGGCGATGATGCCGGTGATGAGAAAAACTTTCTTCTGCAAAGTTTCAATTTTGATTGATTGTGTTGCCATAAAAAAAATTTATAAGCTTAGTCAAAGTCAATCGATTCGATTTTCATCAGCGCGCGTTTCAGCGAAACATTCGCTTCCCGGCAAATGTCCCGAACTTCTTTGAGAATTTCGGGCGAAAGTTTGCGGAACGAGACTAAAATTTCCTCAACCTCATTTTCACGGCAGATTGATTTTAGCGAGCCGTTTCCGCCGAAAACCCGCAGACCGTGGATTAATTTATCTTTTTTCAGCGGATCGTCGTCAACAAAACCGAGCGGCTTATAGTTCCATTCGGGATTGTTTCTGAGTTCGCGCAGAATCATTTCGCCGCCGTCGCCCGCGCCGTAAATCAAAACTCGCCGACCTTCTCTGGAAGACGCCTGCGGAATAATTTGCCGGAAAAAGCGAAAAGCCATTCTGCTCGCCGAAACGGCAAATAGAAGCAGCAGGCTGTTGACAACAAAAACAGTCCGGGAAAAATATTGAAAACGGTATAAAATGAGCAGCGCCAAAATGCTCAAAACCGAGCCTAAAATTACGCCTTTAACAAATGTCACCAAATCCCGAACGCTTGTATAACGCCAAATTCCGCGATACACGCCGACTACCAAAAACGAAAGTAGATAGCTGATGATGAGAATAGGAAGTGATTTAATAAACAGTTTCCAATTTTCACTTTCTTCAAAAGAGCCGAAAATTAAAATATACGAGCCATAATAAGCCAGGGAAATCAAAATCGCGTCCAAAGAAACTTCAAAAACGCGCCGTTTGTGTGAAAGATTAAGCAAAAAGCCGAAAGCCGCGTGATTTTGGAGAGCGAGGTCTTCTTCCTGTTCTTTGTAAACCTTAACCTTCGACAAGTAAACGCCGATCAGCGTCAAAATCAAGACAAAAAGCGCGATCAGAGCGATGCTCTGCGTCGGTTGAAGTTCGCGGACAAACAAAGAAATTACGCCTGCCAAAACCGCCAAGGCATAAAGCATCAAAACCGCGTTGCGTTCTGAAAGCCCGAGCGCGACCAGCCTGTGCGATGTGTGGTCGCTTCCGCCCTCGGAGGCTTTACGTCCCCAGATTTTTCGCAAAATTGTCACAAAAGTCGTATCAAAAATCGGCACGAAAAGGATTAGAGCAGGAACTGCCAAAATTGACACAACACCGCGCGAGCGCCCGCCGACTTGCGTTAATAAAACTGAGCTGGCGAGGAAAAATCCGATGAACATTGAGCCGCAATCGCCCATAAAAATTGAAGCCGGATTAAAATTAAAAACTAAAAAACCGATTAGCGCGCCGATAAAAACCGAAATTAAGATGAGTTCATTGGTTTGCCCGCTGGCGGCAAAGCCGGCGGCTAAGGAAAAGGCGGCGATAGCGGCGATGCCTGCCGCCAAGCCGTCCATATTATCAAGCAGATTGATGGCATTTGTTATTCCGATCAGCCAAAACGCGGTAATCCCGATGTTGAGAATATCCGAATCCGTCCATTGCAAAACCAAACCGTAACTGACTACAATCCCAACTCCGATAAATTGTCCGATAAGTTTCTGATACGGCTTGATGTGCAGAATGTCGTCCACTAAACCGACAATAAAAAGAAATGAACTGCCCGCTAAAATGACTACTGATTGCAGAGTCTGCGGCACGAAAAACAGATACATCAGCGCGGTAGTCAAAAAAATCGCGACTCCGCCGAGCATCGCCGTCGGCTTTTTGTGCCAGCGGTCGGATTTTGGCGCGTCGACGATGCCACGGCTTCGCGCATATTCCCGCACAAAAAAAGTTGAAGCGGCAGCGACGACAATACTAATTATTGCAATCAGATAAATTGATAGATTTTGGAACATATTTACAAACCTATCTTTGGTGCGGTTGACAGAGTTTCAGGTTAAATCAGAAAGAGTTTTAGATTTATAGCATAAATTTTAATTTTATGTTAAATCAAGACGATTGTCTGTATTTTCTGAAAGTATTCCAGCTTTATTATAATTTAATTGAACAAAGTTTCTTATCAGTAGAGCTTTAGTGCTTCTTGCCAAACTTCTCAATTTTTTGAGAATGAGTTTTTAAAAGCTTTTCGTAAACATCGGCAATTTCCTCGACCATTGTCTCGGCGCGAAACATCGGGTCAACGTGTTTTCTGCCAGCCGCGCCCATTTTAAGTCGCAGTTCAGGGTCTGCGATCAATTTTGAAATAGCGTCGGTCAGTCCGGCGGTATCGTGTCGTTCGATCATATAACCGTTTTTACCGGAAATTAAAACTTCCGGTGTTCCGTCAGTATTGAACGAGACACAAGGCTTGCCCATCGCCATCGCCTGCGGTAAAACTCGCGGCAGCCCTTCCCACAAACCGGTGTGCGCGACAATGTCCATCGCCGCAATCATCTCCGGAATGCGTTCACGGTCAATTAATCCGGCAAACACAAAATTTTCCGCAATCCCCATCTGTCGCACTTGTTCGAGTATCTGGTCATACAAAACACCGTTGCCAATCAGCAGAAAACGAACATTGGGGTGACGGCGGACAATTTCGGGCGCGGCTTTGAGCAGCTCATCGTGATTCTTCTGCGGCGCGAGACGAGCTATTTTCCCGACTACCGGAGCGTCGAGAGGAATACCAAGTTCTCGCCGAATCTCCTGCGGGTCTGCTTGACAGTTCAAAAACCAATCAAGCTCCATTCCGCTGTAAATGGTCGTAAATTTATCGGGTCGATCAATATTGGCAGCAAGAGCTTTTTCAGTTGTAATATCAGAAACGCTGATGTAATGATCGGTCATCGGCGCGCAAATTTTTTCGGACAGTCGAATCGCGCGGTTAACCAGCCACGGTTGGTAATCGTGAAATGTCAAACCGTGAAGCGTGTGGACGACAATCGGCGTTCCCGCCCACCAGGCGGCGATTCTTCCCAGAATGCTCGCTTTCCACGAGTGAGTATGAATTATTTCGTAATTTCCCTGACGGATTAAACGATATAATTTCCGCAGTGCTACAAAATCGGCAATTGGTTTAACGCTGCGCACCATTTCTGGGACAACGGTGAGGCGCGTTGTCTTTTCAGCGCGGGTTAAAAGCTCGCCTTCGGGTCCTTTGTCAATTCCGCTGGCGAGTTCAACATCGTAACGCGGCATCACGTCGAGACCTTCGACCGTCAGTAACGTATTTTCCTGCGCTCCGCCCAGAATCATTCGCGTGATAATATGCAAAACTCGGATAGGTTTTGTTTCGACCATAAAAAATCTAAAGCTGTAGCTGTCGAAAGGGAATTATTTCAGATGAGCAATAATCAGATAGTCGCGGTCAAGGTTAATCCAGTCGTATTTTTCAACGCCGGCTGCGCGCAGAATGTCTTCGGTTTGCTTTTTGGTGTAGAGAAAAAGCGGGGTTCCTTTCATCCAAAATCGCACGCGGCGGACGGGGACGCGCCATTCGAAGGCTTTCGGGAAGCTCAAAATCATCTTCTCTTTCGTTACTTCGCGCATTGCGGAAATGATTGCAACAGGGTCTTCGATATAATCGAAAAACCCGTTTGCCGTTGAATAATCAAATTTTTCGCCCGCGACGACTTCGGGAAAAGCGCCGACGCGAAATTCACATTGTTTTTCGACCTTCATTTTTTTTGCCAACTGGTTGGCAATCTCAATCATCGCCGCAGCAAAATCAACTCCCACCACGTGTTTGGCGTTGTTCTTTGCATATTCGAGACAAAATCTGCCCGAGCCGCAACCGACATCTAAAACGGTTTTTCCTTCAAACGGCTTGAGCTTTTCGATATTCAGTTCGAGTCTTTTCTGCACGACGCCGCGCCAGAAATTATCGATAAAACTGGCGGCGATGCCTTTTTTCTGTTCATAAATCGCATCAAAACGCACCGCGTCGTCGTCAAAATGGTCTCGGACTTTGCGGGCTACTTCATTAGTTGACATTTAAAACCTCCTGCATCGGCGCAAACTTAAAATCGCGCAGAAGCCTTCGCAGACGCTTTTCCGTTGCGCCTAAATTAAAGTAATGAGTCAGAGCCACCCTGCGCGGTAGGGGAATTCGCGGATGCTCCGGATCAATCTCCCACGGGTGGAGATAAAACACAAATGGGTTGCCTTGTCGATTAATGTCGCGGAAAGCATATTTCGTCACATTGTAAGGGAAAATACGAAAATATGCACCGCCGGCAACGGGCAAGTTTTTACCCAAAATTCGCCATGTCGAAATCGGAAATTCCTTCATCGGCGGAGTAATGTTTTCAAGTTCGTAGGGCAGTTTCGGCGCGTCTGGAATCCCATACCGGTAATTGACGACCGGAAAAATACTCGAATCGTATTTAATACCGACTTCGCTTAAAATATCGAGCGCCCAAAGCGATTTTTTGGTAATCGAAAAATAAGGCGCGCGGTGCCCGATCACATTCGCCCCGCTCGTCTCGCGCAAAAAATTAACGGCGCGGCTAATTTCTTCGCGGAAAAGTTCGGGAGATTGTTTGTAAATAAATTGATGCGAAAAACCGTGCGTCGCAATTTCGTGACCGGCGGCGGCAATCGCTTTGACAAGCGCCGGATGCTTTTCGGCAACATAACCGAGAATAAAAAAAGTCGCTTTCACATCAGCATCGTCGAAAACCCGGAGCAATTTATGTCCAACAGCGACAATCCGGTCTTCAAAACCGTCCCAGTCGCTGTATGGAATCTCCAAACCCTGATACCAATCTTCAAAATCAATAGTCAAAGCATTTGTTATTTTTTGTTCCATAACCAATCTATCTTTTATAGATTTCTAAATTCGCTTTCAGAAAGCCCGGCTTGACGAATTATACTGCGGAGCGTTCCGCTTGCGACTCGCGGTGATGCGGAACGGTTGCCGTGCGAGTTCCTTGATTGGTAACCTTAGCGAATTTGATATGACTGCCAATTTGATTAACCTCAACAAATCCTGCTTTCAGCAATTTTCGCTTAACTTCACGAAAAGACAAAGGCTTCACGCGGCAGCCTCAAGCTCAATTTTTTGCACTTTTGGTAAAATCGTAGCGACGGGCGACGTGAAATGCAGAGCTAAAGCCTCACGCAAATTTTCTAATGCTTTTTTCTCGGTTTCGCCCTGCGAAACAATATCAACTTCTAAACACTGTGCGACAAACCATTTCTCCTCTTGCCAGATGACGGCATTCAAATCTCTTTTCATATTAATCATCGATCCGAAAAACAGTATCGGGATCGTCTTCGTGACGAATTTCGTCAACCGGAGCTCGTTTTCCTTCGCCCATAAATAATTGATTCGGGCAATTGACGACCATTCCCTGAACGCTTCCGACATTTTTGTAGGCGTGAACGACGCCTTTCGGAATTATCACCGATTGCGGATTATCCGCTCCGACAAAGAGCGTCATTATGTTGCGGTAGGTTTCCGATGTTTCGCGGTTGTCCCACATTCGCAGCTTAAAGTTTGACGGACCGATGAAAGAAAATAAATCTGCCTGGGTTTCGTGTTCGTGCGGACCGCGCTGGACGCCCGGCTCGGTGACGGATAGATATCCCATCACCGGATAAAACTCTTCAACGAGTTCGTCGTGCCTGAAAAATTCAACCAGCCAGCCGCGTTCGTCAACAAACTTTTTGAGTGGAGTAACAATAACATCATTTATTTTACCTTTTGTGAATATATTACTTTCAGACATTTTGCTTGGCTGCATTGTGCATCTCCATATTATTCGCTCCGCTGCTGGCGACGAGATTTGAAGCATTTAGAAGGCTGTCGAAAGTCCCGGCGTCAGTCCACCAACCTTTCAGTTCGTCCCAGGTCATTTCGCCGCGCCCGATGTAAGCGTTGTTGACATCCGTAATTTCAAGCTCGCCGCGCTCAGAAGGCTTCAGAGTTTTGATAATATCAAAAACATCCGAATCGTAAAAATAAATGCCGACTACTGCAAATTCTGATTTCGGTTCTTTAGGTTTTTCTTCAATTCTGAGGACTGTTTTGCCTTTTATTTCCGGCACGCCGAAACGCTGCGGGTCGGGAACTTGTTTGAGCAGAATCTTCGCGCCGCTGCCTTGATGCCGATAAGCGCGAGCGGCTTGGTGGATATTGCCTTCAATGATGTTGTCACCGAGCACAACACAAATCGGCTTGCCATCAGCAAAATGCTCGACGAGTGAAAGCGCGGCGGCAATTCCGCCTTCGCCTTCCTGATACGTGTAGTTCAAATGCTTTAACCCAAATTCCTTGCCGTTACCCAGAAGTTTTAAGAAATCGCCCGCCGAATTACCGCCGGTCACAATCATAATGTCGTCAATTCCCGCATTAACAAGCGTTTGAATCGGGTAATAAATCATCGGTTGATTGTAAACCGTCAATAAGTGTTTATTCGTGACTTTGGTTAGAGGATACAAACGTGTTCCTAAGCCACCTGCTAATACTATTCCTTTCATTGATGTTTTTGATATATTTTAGTCGTTAATAATTTCTAGATTAACTTAATTTTGGTTGCAAAACCATTCTACAAATCGAGTAATCCCGGTTTCAATTGGAGTTTGAGGATTATAGCCGAGCAATCGCCGCGCTTTTGTCACCTCCGCAAACGTCTGCGGGACATCGCCCATTTGTTCCGGCAGCCGCTGGATAATCGCTTTTTTATTTAAGGATTTTTCGAGTAGTGAAATAAGTTCGGAAAGCTCGACGGTTCTTGATTCGCCGAGGTTTATAATTTCATACACGCTTTTATCATAATCAATCGCGGCTCTCACGCCAGAAATAATATCGTCAATATATGTGTAATCACGGCGGGTCGTTCCGTCCCCAAAAACCGTAATCGGTTTGTTTTCTGAAATCAGGCGCGTAAATTTATGAATCGCCAGATCAGGGCGCTGCCGGGCGCCGTAAACGGTAAAAAACCTTAAACAGATGCAGCGAATATTATAAATATGCGAATAAGTATGACAGAGAAGCTCACCGGCGGCTTTAGTCGAAGCGTACGGCGAAATCGGACGCGCAACCGAATCCTGCTCGCTAAAAGGAACTTTTGTATTAATGCCATAGACTGAAGATGACGAAGCAAAAACAAATTGCGGCACACTAAATTCACGGGCGAGTTCAAGTAAATTAACCGTTCCCTGCACGTTAACTTCCGAATATAAAAGCGGCTCTTCGATGGAAGGACGCACGCCTGCTCGCGCGGCAAGATGAACAATACAGTCAAAATCTGCACCTGCAAAGATTTGGCGCAGCGCATTCAAATCACAAATATCAACTTCGCACAGTTGATAAAAAGGGTTCTGAAGATGTTCTCCAACATTCGCGCGTTTGAGCGCAGGGCTGTAAAAGTCATTAAAATTATCAACTACCGTTACGCGCCACCCGCCCTCACCCAACAAACAATTAACCAGGTGAGAGCCGATAAAGCCCGCGCCGCCGGTGACAAGTATATTTTTCATTCTACCCATAAATCCGTATAAAACTATTTATTAAAGCTGTCTATCGCCGGGCATTGTATTAAAGATGCCGAATAGTTTCCTCTCAACCTTAATCAATAAATTCCTCGAACCAAAGTTCGAGCATCAATAACGTCCACAGTTGATAAGTAAAATCTCGTTCTCCGCTAACATGTTGATTTACAAATCGTGAAACGACTGCGGGGCGAAAAAGTCCGCGACCTAAACTTTTTTCACTAAGCAGTGTCTCGCGCAAAAACGGCTCCAGAGCACCGCGGAACCATTTGCCGACCGGAACTCCGAAACCCATTTTGCGGCGATAGACGGCTTTGGGCGGAACAAGTTTGGCAGCAATCTTCTTTAATAAATATTTGGATGTTGTGCCGCGTAATTTGAGATTTTCCGGAAGGCTGGCGGCGAATTCGATGACTTTGTGGTCGAGCAGCGGTGAGCGAGCCTCCAAAGAATTCGCCATTGAGGCAATATCAACTTTAACCAGCAAATCGTCGGGTAGATAAGTTTGCTGGTCGGTCATCATCGTCGCGTCCACAATTCCCGAACCGTTAGCGCTGGAAAACCAATCGGCTAAAAAATCTCTGGTCTCCAAAGCCTCGGTTTTGTTTTTAAACCCGTCGCTGTAAAGCTCGGTTTTGGCGGCGCGATTGATGGCGCTCATCCACGTGAAATAACGCTCAACTTTATCAAGCGAGGCGGCTTGCAAAAATCGCTTCAAATCCCGCGCGCGGCTGCGCCTTATTTCCGAAGTCGGCACAAGATTAACGGCTTTTTCGATAAAGGATTGACGCAGAATTTTTGGTAGTTTGTGATAACGCTCGGCGAGCGCCATTGCCGTGTAACGTTCGTAACCGGCAAAACTTTCGTCTCCGCCGTCACCGTTTAAGGCAACCGTCACGTGCCGCCGGGTCTCCCGTGCCACATAAAAAGTCGGAATCGCGGAAGGGTCAGCATAAGGTTCGCCGTAATGCCTGACAAGAGTCGGCAAAACTTCGAGCGCGTCCGGTTTGACGGTAAATTCGTGATGTTCCGCACCCGTATGCTCGGCAACCATCCGCGCATATTTCAACTCGCTAAAATCCTGCTCCTCAAAACCGATGGAAAAAGTTTTTACCGGAGTCGAGCTTTGTTCAGCCATCAGCGCGACCACCACGCTCGAATCGACGCCGCCCGACAAAAATGCGCCCAACGGGACTTCCGAAATGAGACGTAGTTTAACGGCTTCGCGCATAAGACGAAGCGTTTCTTCTTTGGCGTCGGGTTCGCTAATTTTGATTTTTTTGGAAAAGTCCGGCTGCCAGTAACGGGTCGTTTTTATTTCACCGTCTTTCCACAAAAGCCAATGCCCGGGTTTGAGTTTGCGAATTTTTTGAAAAGCCGTGAGCGGCGCGGGAACATAAGCTAACGATAGATAATGATGAATTGCCGCGTAATCAACTTCGCGGCTCACGTCCGGGTGCTTGAGAAGCGCCCTGAATTCCGAACCAAAAACAAGCGAGCCATCAGCTAAGTGCGAGTAAAGGAGCGGCTTTTTGCCAATGCGGTCACGCGCGATAAAAAGAGTTTTTTCGTGCTCGTCCCAAATCGCAAAAGCAAACATCCCGCGCAAATACTCGACGCAATCGGCGCCGTATTTATCGTAGAGATGCAGAATAACTTCCGTATCCGAATTTGTATAAAACTCGTCGCCCTGCTTTTCTAAATCAGCGCGCAATTCCTGAAAATTATAAATCTCGCCATTAAAGACAATCCAGGCTGTTTGGTCAGAATTATGAATCGGTTGTTTACCGTGCGCGACGTCGATAATTGAAAGGCGACGCATTGCCAGCCCGACGTTTTCGCGCAAGTAAAATCCGTCGTCATCCGGTCCGCGATGCGCGATGCAAGCGTTCATTTTCTCCAAAACTTCGCGGTTGACTGAACGCGAGTTTGCATTTGCTATGCCGACAATTCCACACATCTTTATAAAAAATAATTTTTACTAAGCAATTACACTCTGACTTTATTTTCTTGCAGCCGGTGCCTAATCTTTTGTTGTTTGACTCTGCGCTGAAAAGTTTTGTTTTCCCTGCGTTCTCGAATAATTTCCCAACCGACGGCAACGAAAATAAATAGAAAAACCTGAATCTGCGTTCGCTGACGATAAGCCATTCCAACATTTCCTTGAAAAATCGAATAAGATATCGTCAGCATAAAAGTGAAGAGCAAAATGGGCAGCGCACTGCGCAAACGATTTTTTAAGGCGTACCATAAACCAATTATCATAATGGGAATTAGAGTCCACCAAAATAATACTTCAGGCAAAACAAGCGTTTGATTTAATTTGTTAACCTGCCAGGGAAAAGGCGCCAGCATTAGATAAGCAAAACCAACAGGAATAGCACCGATTGCTCCCTCGCTTGTCGAAACGTCAACATCCTGTCCAAAACCCGATTCCGCCGTTTCTGATAGATAATCTCGGTTTCGCTGAACTTGCTCGAGACTTGCATATTTTTCCAAATCGCTGCTCGCATTTCGTATCACACCTAAATAAGTTAATGCTAAACCGATTAAGACAACCACAATCGCGTTTCTAATTATTGATTGCATGGAAATGCTTAAGCCGACAATAAAACTTCCGGCAACGGCAACTGCCACCATATAGAAAATATAAAAACGTAAAGACATTATGCCGAAAAGCGATAAAATCAGAAACACAACTGCCGTGAAACTAAACTTTTTCTGCAGCTGCAAAACCAACGTCATCGTTAACACCAATAAGAAAATTATCAATCCGTCCTTGAGTAATTGCGATGACCAAAGAATCATAGAAGGAAACAAAGCGATAAATAAAGCCGAGTTTTTTGCAACTCTCTGGTTGTTAAAAACTTTTTCCGCGCAGAAATAAGCCATCGGAGCGGTTAAGGCACCAATAACTCCGCAGAACGACTGGGCGGCGAGTATACTTTGTCCGCAAATAAAATATATAAAACCAACCAGGTAATTTATGCCCCAACCGGGATTTGTCATACTGACTGCTCGAGAAGTGGATTCATCGTCGGGAACGGGAAGACCCTGCCATACTTCTACTAACCTCTGCCCCCAAAAGTCAAAGCCGGGCGCGTCAGGACCGAATAATTCTCTTAAGTCGAAAATATGGATAAATAATCCGAAACCTAATCTGACAAGAAGAGCGACTAAAAAAACATTTGTCAGAAAATCTTTCTCCTCAGCGTTTCGTCGGATCAGGAAAATTGCCGGAACAGATATAATTATGGTAAGGAGCACAGATATTGCTCCATCGGGAAAAGCAAGAACAATCATACTTAAGCCCAACAAAGCACACAAAATTATGAGAATTTTATCCATTAGTAAAACTACCTATTTTTTTGAAGAACGGACATAAATACTTTAGGGCGTAACATCTGTTAAATAATCTTTGTAATAACTGTTTAAATATTCATTAAGACAAATTTTCCAATCTCTCATTATATTACATTTTCGAATGTCTAATTTTTTGTTGATAAGACGTTCGCTTGGCGGACGAATTGAAAAAAACTCTTCGGCAAAATAGCTGGAATCCACCGGAGTTATTTTAATTTTATCTTCTTTTTTTAACAACCTTATAACTTCAGTCGCGACCTCTAACCTGCCCGTCGTACCGCCGCAAACCATATTGTATAAACCCCAATATTCCCTTTCAAAAAGTAATTTGACGTTCCTTGCAAAATCGTGTGTGTAGGTCGGAGTTCCTAATTTGTCATTGACGACAAAAAGTTCTTTCTTACCATCTTTAATTTGCTCAATTATTTTTTGGATAAACTTTTTGTCTTTCTTCGGTCCCGCGCCCATCATCCAACCGGCTCGACAAATTATATGTTTCGTCTTATTTTCTTTGACAAATAATTCGCCCATATATTTACTTCGGGCATAAACTCCCAACGGATTCGGCATATCCCAATCATCGTAAACGTCCTGGTTGCCGTCAAATATGCCCGCAGTGCTGATATAAAGAAGCGGAATATTTAATTCATTACTAATATGGACGGCATTTTCAACCGCTAAAGTGTTTGTTTCGTACGTATCGTCTGGATTCGTATCGCAATACTCGAGGCTCGTGTAAGCGCCCAAGTGAAACAGATAGTCCGGCTTAAAATCGAAAACATCTTTTTTATAAACTTCAAAATCCCGGAAATCCAAAAAAGAAATCCAGGATTCATTAACGTCTTTATCGGTTATTTTTAATTCATATTCATCTTTAAAAACCTGATAAAATCCTTCGCCGAGCATTCCGCCGCCGCCGGCTATATATATTTTCTTTTTCATTACAAAGTTTTATTCCCGTAAATCAACTACAAAAACATTTCTATTACAATTTATAGATTTAATAAATATAGAATGATTAGACTCCTTTTCGTAACCACACGATTAGCTGCATTCCAGAGTCTGTCCATTCCATATATTTTCTAAAAATTGGATGAAGAAATTTAGGAGCAAGGAAGACATAGCAAACATGGTGTTCTTTCCTCTCAATCGTGAAGTTCAGTTTTTCGCCTAATTCTTCAAACGATTTTATGCCGAATTCATACAAATGAAAAGGAGGGTGCATTGGGCTAAGATTCGTCACACAATTAGCTCCACGCAGATTATAATACTTATTTACAAGCCTTGAAATTAACCATTTTGAGTAAGGCACTTCGATATGAATTATTCCGTTTGGTTTCAACCATCTTATAGCTTTTTCGATGCTTTCCGCCGGATGATAAAGATGTTCAAGTACTGCACCAAACGTAATAAAATCAAAATGGTTTTCGGGATAATCTATATCTTCAATCATACCAAATTTCAACCTTTCAGGGCTGATATTCATTTTTGAAATTGCTTGTTCATAAAATGGCTTTGATGGTTCAAATCCGAATGTATCAAACCCTGCCTCGGATAAGGAAATCATTGCTTTACCCAAACCTGCACCGACGTCAAGTGCAGTCAAACCCTCCCTAAATGGAAGTATTTCTTTTATTACATTAATTTCGGCGGCAAAATAATCAGGATGAAATTCAAAAACCTCTGAATTCCAGTAAACTTCAGGAGGTATATCGTAATGGTCATTAATATCAAAGGGAATTGGTTGTGGTGAAGAAAATATAAGTTCACAGTTTTTGCATTTAATAACAGAAACGGAAATGCCTGTTTTGTTTTTCGGATTAAGCCCTTGCGAACAATTGAGTCTCTGTCCTAGAATCTTGTGCAATTCCGAAGTTGCTCCACACATTTCACATGCCGTAACTTCTTCAAAATAATACCGTAATCTGTTATCTGCAGGCTGAATTGTTGCCATTATTCTAAGCCCTCCCAACTATGCTATCTAAAATAGAAAGATACTGTCTTTTGACTACATGTTTTGAAAATTTTTCCAGCACGGTTTTTCTGGCATTTTCGCCGACTTCTTTTCGCAGCGATGGGGAATCAATTAATTCTACAAGTTTGTTTACCCATTCGTCATCAGTTTTGACCAAAAATCCGTTTTTCCCATCAATTATAAATTGTTGAACAGTGCTGATGTCGGTTGCTACACACGGCAATCCGAATGACATATATTGAATCGCTTTCAAACCACTCTTACCCATCACCCAATCGTCCAACGGTAAAGGATACACGCCAATATCAATTTTTTGTAAGTCTTCGACTTCTTTTTCCGCTGACCATTGAATGACTTCTAAATCTATTTCAGGAAAATCGTATTCAAAGTTGCTGATGACAATTAACTTGAAATCTCGTTGTTTTCTAAGTTCAACAAATACAGGACGAAGCAAATCCAGATACGGACGAGTGCTGAAAGTTCCTGTCCAGCCGATTGTTACTTTGTTTTCATTCGTATACTTATTATTTGGTACAAATCTATCTGTGTTAATCGAAGAAGAAATATAAGTGGATTGTCCTTTTTCATTTATTTGCAAGCAAGTATCATTTAAGGCGGGTGAACTGGTAATGACATGGTCAGCGGATTTGACCAAAAACCTCGTTTTCCCTGTTCCTCGCAGCATTTGAGCAATACCTTTGACTTCTTTATTGGCTCCTAATAGACGATTATCTTCCAAATCATAAATTATTTTCTTTGATAAAAGTCTATAAATTCTTTCAAATAACGAAGTTCCAATTGGGTCTACATACATATGAATGTATATAATTTCGTATTTTTTTAATCTAAAGATTTCTGTTGCTCTTTTTAACAAACCGAGCAGTGTCCAGCCGAGTTTGCGAAGTGTGTGACCTTTTTTATGCACAACTTCCCACATTCGCAAATTCATAAATGGAGATATTTCTACTTGGTAATTGCTTAATTCCCAATCGCTAATATATTGTTCATATTTCAAACGTTGTCCTGCCGCAGTATTTTTTGGGTATGGACATATTATTAATATCTTTTTAGACTTTTTTTCCTTCGACATACGAAAGTATTTACTACCCGAAATTTGTGTAACCGGTAATTTATAGGATGTTACAATTTAGATTGCAAGACCGTCTTTCCGACAATATTTGAAAAATGTATTAGTTCTTATAAGAAGTAAGTTTCCGTGAATTTACAATCAGCGTAGATATGGAGATGATCTTAATAAGTTAAGATGTTCATTTTTTTGCAACAAAAACTAGCATATCTCTATTTCCTAAAGTATCTAAAAACTTTATTCCAGTATTTTTAACTAAACCGGCAGCAGATTTTTTTTGACCTTTGCTGCCGATTCTGGAAAGAAGGCTGAAAGTTTCCATTTTCTCAATTTTGTACCCACATTTCTCCAATAAATACCGTAACGATTTCGGTGTGTAACCATATTTGTGATATGGCGGATGCAAAGGAGAAAGGCGGCTCGACCAATTTTTCCCCTGAAGTCTAAAATATATATCAATAAGTTTAACCGTGATTGATTCTGCGTTAGGAACTTCGATATAAACGATGCCGTCATTTTCCAAGTGTTCCGAAAGCTGCAACAACAATTCAGACGGATTTTCGACATGTTCTAAAACATGGTGCAACGTAATAATATCAAATTTCCGTGTTTTTAATTCGTCGCACTCGGCTAAAAAACCTTGATAAACTTTGACGTGATAAGTTTTTTCGGCAAATTCACAAAATTTTGGCGAAGGCTCGACGCCGACCGAGTTAAATCCATTTTTTTGAGCAACAAAAACGAATTCGCCTTTTCCCGCTCCAACATCTAAGAGGTTCCCATTTTTTTTAAACGTTTTTAGATAATCAACCCGATGTTCAAACATCCCCAAAATCTCGCTGCTGTTTTCAGTTTGATATTCTTCAGGGTTGTTATAATGCTCTCTTTCAAGAAACTCCACGCCTTTGATTTCAGGATTAGTATAGATAAAACCGCAATTCTTACATTGTACGACATTAGTAAAAAGGTGCGGCTCGGCTGTTAAATCAGCCCCCCTATGTTCGCGGTTTCCTCGAACGCCCAGAATAACCGCTTCCGATTTACCGCAAAGCAGACACTGATTTT
>MWVV01000241.1_pt1 | contig 19952 bp, 19 predicted proteins | sample 1047281 | NCBI WGS metagenome assembly MWVV01 (sample SAMN06349986, study PRJNA376086) | soil metagenome | isolation source: PT-2 sample Antarctic (ecotone) soil | place: Antarctica | collected 2015-01-13 | reverse complement strand
CTGGACTTACGCGCCGCCCTCACCGGTCGTGCCAAGCAACTTTTGGTCAAATCACCAGCGCATCAAACAGTGGCAGGGACCGCACAATGAAACCTGGGGCGGCGTGACATTTAACATCGACGGCGACATTTTAGACGCGCCGGTCGCGGGCGCAATAATTCCAAAAAACAAAAACGCCGATTTTGACGGTGATGGCAAAACCGATGTCAGCGTTTTTCGTCCCGAAAACGGAACCTGGTATGTCTTAAACAGCTCAAACGCGAATTTTAGCGGCATCGGATTTGGCGGCGCAACCGATATTCTCGCGCCCGGTGACTTTGACGGCGACGGCAAAACCGACTACGCCGTTTTTCGCCCCTCAGACGGAACGTGGTATATGCAGCTCAAAGGCGGACATTTCAGCGCTCGGCAGTTTGGCGCGAGCGGCGATATTCCCGTCCCCGCTGACTTTAACGGTGACGGAAAAGCCGACATCGCCGTCTTTCGCCCTTCTAACGGCATCTGGTATATCGCCAACAGCGACAGCCGCGGCACTTTTACCTCCGTCCAGTTCGGCGCGAGCGAAGATAAACCGGTTCCGGGTGATTACGACGGCGACGGCAAAATTGATATTGCCGTCTTTCGCCCTTCGACCGGAAGCTGGTTTGTTCTAAAAAGTTCTGACGGAACTTTCTACGAAGTTAATTTCGGAGCTTCGACCGACCAACCCGCGCAGGGCGATTTTGACGGTGACGGCAAAACGGATTTCGCGGTTTTTCGCAGCGGCACTTGGTATCTACTCCAAACGACCGCCGGATTTTCCGCCGTTCAATTTGGCACGGGCGGCGATTTGCCTGTGACCGGAGATTTTGACGGCGATAATAAAGCCGACATTGCGGTTTATCGTCCGTCAAACGGCACCTGGTATCTGCTGCAAAGCACAGCCGGATTTACCGGCGTCGCATTTGGAATTCCAACGGATAAACCGATTCCTAACGAGTATCTGCCGAACTAAAGGTTAAATGCTCTGGCGTGACAAAGAAGATACAAACTTCTGCTAGTGTCAATTTTGCCGTTAAATGGCTTCGTTTTGATAGATATAAACGCTTGGGGCTTTTTTAAACTTAACTTTCAGAGGAGATACAAGATATGACGCAGCCCAGTAATACGAATGTTCCACCACCCGAAGCAATTTTGTCGCAAATGTTGTTCGGAGCGTTGATGCAGCAAAGCATTTACATTGTGGCAAAACTCGGTATTGCGGATATACTCGCGAAGAAACCGCAGACCGCCGAAGAACTCGCCGCCCAAACCAAAACGCACGCGCCATCTTTGTATCGCGTCCTTCGCACATTGGCAAGCGCGGGTGTTTTTGCGGAAAACTCTGACAATAAATTTGATTTAACGCCGATTGCCGCCTTGTTGCAGAGCGATGCGCCGAATTCGATGCGCGACTTTGCGCTGCTGTTAGGTGACGAGTGGCATTGGCGCATTTTTAGCGAGTTGAAGCACAGCGTCAAAACCGGCGAAACCGCGCAGTCGAAAGTCTTTGGTAATGAACTTTTTGAGCATCTTGCACAAAACCCGCAAGACGAAGAAATTTTCAATCGTGCGATGACGAGTCATTCACTGGCATCAGTTCCGGCGATTGTCGAGGCTTATGATTTTTCCGGCGCGGGCAAATTGATGGATATCGCGGGTGGTCACGGAATTTTGCTCACCGGAATTTTGAAAGCGAATCCACAAATGTATGGGATTTTATTTGATTTGCCTTCAGTTATTGAAGGAGCAAACGAATGGCTTGAAAAAGAAGACGTCGGTAGCCGTGTTGAACTCGCTTCGGGAGACTTTTTTGAAAATGTTCCGGCGGGCGCGGATGTTTATATGATGAAGCATATCATTCACGATTGGGACGATGAGCGAAGCATCAAAATTCTGCAAAACGTCCGCTCAGCGATGAATGATACCGGCAAAGTCCTGATTATTGAAATGGTCATTCCCGAAGGCAACGAATCGAGTCCGTCTAAGATTCTCGATTTGCAAATGCTCATCGGAACGGGTGGCAAAGAACGCACCGAAGATGAATATGGAAAATTGCTGGAAGCATCTGGCTTTAGGCTAACGAAAATCGTTCCGACAAAATCGCCATTGAGTGTGATTGAAGGTCAAAGAGCATAGTTTTAGGAAGTTCTACTTTGACAAACGCCGCCATCGAACAATTCATTGGACGTGAACACAAAACAGCTAGGTTGTTAAATTCGTTGTAATTAAAATTTAAGGCTGTCGCTAGTAATTTCGCGCCGCGTTAACTCTGCCGTTCAAAGTTTCAAGTTTCAAATTAGTTAGCGGTCAATACTCCGAAACATAAAATTCAATCCAGTTTTGATTCGGAATAAATAAGTTTTTATCAATTTCAATCTTTTTAAATTTAATCCAAACTTGCCTGACAGATTTTTTCTTAACCCCTCCTATTTCTCAAAAATCAATTTCGAGGTTAAAATGTTTAACTTTAAACTTTGAACCTTAAACTTTTGAATTTATCTTATGTTACAAGCTGGAATCGTCGGACTGCCGAATGTCGGAAAATCAACACTTTTTAATGCGCTGACCGCTCAGGAATCCGCGCTGGCAGCAAACTATCCATTTGCCACGATTGAGCCGAATGTCGGCGTAGTCGCTGTGCCGGATGAGCGTCTGCCAATTCTCGTCGATCTCGTCAAAGCGCAGAAGGAAGTTCCCGCAACCGTGGAGTTTGTTGACATCGCCGGACTCGTGCGCGGCGCGTCGAAGGGCGAAGGGTTAGGCAATCAGTTTCTTGCCAATATCCGCGAAACCGACGCTGTTATTCAGGTTGTACGCTGTTTTGAAGATGAAAATATCATTCACGTCGAAGGCTCGGTCGATCCGATTCGGGATATCGAGACGATTCAGATCGAACTTGCTCTGGCAGATTTGGCTTCGGTTGAAAAACGTCGTGACAAAGCTCAGCGCGGCGTGCGCGCCGGGGATAAAGTTGCAAAAGCCGAACTCGACGCGCTCGATAAAATTTTGCCCGTTTTGGAAGAAGGACGCGCCGCCCGGACAATCGAATTATCAAATGAAGAACAATTAATAGTCAAACAATTTTTTCTGCTGACTACAAAACCGACGATTTACGCGGCGAATGTTGATGAAGAAACGTTGCTCACCCCAGACGAAAATCCGCACGTCCAAACTGTCAGGGAGCACGCGGCAAAGGAAAAAGCGGAAGTCGTGATTATCTGCGCAAAGCTCGAAGCCGAACTCGTCGCGCTCGAACCCGCCGAGCGCAAAGAATTTTTAAGTGATTTGGGCGTCACCTCGAGCGGCGTCGATAAGCTGATCAAATCCGCCTACAAAATGCTCGGTTTGATGAGTTATCTGACGGCGGGCGAAAAGGAAGTCCGCGCGTGGACGATTCCGGTCGGCACAAAAGCGCCGGCGGCGGCAAGCGTTATTCACTCAGACATCGAACGCGGATTTATTCGCGCTGAAATCGTCGGTTATAAAGATTTAATTAGCGCCGGTTCCAACGCGGCGGCGCGTGAAAAAGGTTTGACCCGGCTCGAAGGCAAAGATTACATTATGCAGGAAGGCGACATCGTCAATTTCCGTTTTAATGTTTGATTTTGTTGAATGGTCTCTGAGCTATTAACTTTTTGCAGAATGCTGAATGCGTGTTATAGTTTATAAACTTTTGGTTCTAATTTTCATAAGTTCAAAGGAAACAAAAATGAAGAAAAAAATATTATTGACAACCTCTGCAATATTTATCTTAGCCCTTGGCATTGTGGCTTTTGCCGTTAATCAATCGAACAATTTTAGTAAAACGACGGCGCCTGATTCGTGCGCGATGAAAGGGATGAACGCCGCTCACGCTGAAGGTCAAACAAAAACTTCGTGCTGCGACAAAGAAGATTGCTGCTGCAAAACTGGTGTTTGTCCGATAAAAAAACAGGGTGGAAACGCTTTGGATAATTGCTGTGCAGATTGCTGCGGCAGCACTTGTCCGATGAAAAACAAACAAGCGCAAGCGATGAGTGTTGAAGCCCAAAACGGCAATGTTTCTAGTGACGAAACTTGCGAGAAGAAACACAGCTAAAAACTGAAAATCAATTTTTTCTTAGGTAAAAGCAGCGTATGTTAAACTTGCGCTGCTTTTTTATTTTTAGGTTTTTAATATCTTATGTTTGGAACGCTTTATCTCGTCGCGACGCCAATCGGAAATCTTTCCGACATTTCAAACCGCGCGCTCCAAACACTTGAGACAGTTGACCTTATCGCCTGCGAAGACACGCGCCACACACGCAAACTGCTGAATCATTACGGCATTTCAAAAAAACTCGTGAGCTATCACGAACACAACGAAAACGCGCGAGCCGAAGAGTTTGTCGAATTGCTCAAACAGGGAAAATCAATCGCCGTCGTTTCAGATGCGGGAACGCCCGCGATTTGCGACCCGGCGTTAATTATTGTGCGAAAGGCGCACGAAATCGGCGCGAAGGTGGTGGCGATTCCGGGTGCGGTGGCTTTTGTCAATGCCTTGATAGTTTCGGGCTTGCCGACGGATTCGGTTTTTTTTGGCGGTTTTCTGCCTTCAAAAAAAACTGAAAGACAAAAGCGGCTTTTGGAAGTAAAAGCAGTGCCGGCAACGCTCGTGTTTTACGAAACGCCGCACCGAATCGCGAAAAGTCTGATTGATTGTTTGGAAATATTAGGAAATCGTGAAGCGGCGGTAGCGCGAGAGATTACCAAACTACACGAGGAAATTATTCGGGGAAGTTTAGAAAAATTAGCAGAAAAGTTTTCGCAAATGATTGTCAAAGGCGAAATAGTTTTAGTAATAAATCGCACGGAAATCCAAAATTCAAAACTCAAAACTCAAAACTCAAAATCTCTCGCCGCACGTGTTGCCGAACTCGAAGCCGAAGGAACAGACCGCAAACTCGCGCTCAAAAAAGCCGCGAAAGAATTTGGCTTGGCGCGTTCTGAAGCATACCGAATTCTACAGACGGACAAAAACTAATTGCGGTTTTAAGAATTAAATTCACACTGCTTTATCGCTTTATCTCTTCAATAATAGATTCGCCTTTGGTTAAATCGCCTGATGTCCACTGCCACTTTTCATAAAGACGAAGCCGCTCGTCGGCAAGAATTTCCGGCGTTGAATGGCAGACGCCCGTCATCAACGTGCCTTGTTTATTGAGGTGTTGATAACGCATTTCCAAATTGCCATTTTCTAACACTTTCGCAATTAAATTTCCGAAGACAATCTCGCCGCCTTCATATTCAGCCCAAACTAAATCTTCTTTTTGGTGATAATGAAAAACAGTTTCGGCGGAAACTTCGCCCGACACGGAGTTTTGGACGGACGCAAATTCTCGCCCGTCGTAATTTATTTTGGTCATTGCAAATTTTAATTGTTAATTCTCTTCGTCGAAGTTTCGCGCGGCGATTTCGCGCATTGTGTTGCTCACCAAATCGTAGGAAAAACCTTGCCGCAAAAGATAATCGTAAAACTTTTTTGAATCCTCGCGCGTCTCCGGTTTGCCTTTCAGCCGCAGGCGTTTGGCGACGGCTTGTTCGATAATTTCGGCTTCGGGCGTTTCCTCAAAGGCGTTTTCAACCGCTTCGTCAATAGTTTCCTTGTCGAGCTTTTTCATCGTTAGTTTTTGTTTTAACACGCGCTTGCCGATTGGTTTTTGGCGCAGCTTTGAAAGCGCGAAATCATTGGCAAATTGAACGTCATTCAAATAACCGTAACCTTTGAGTTTCTCGATAACTTCTTCGACAATTTCACCGTTTGTCCACTCTTTTTCAAGCAGACGTTCGCGCAACTCTATGATCGAGCGCGGCTTATAAGTGAGAAGATTAACTGCGCGATCAAAAGTTTTCTGCCGCGCCCGCTCGATATTAACAATAATTTTGGGCTGACAGTCTTCATCTGATGCAGATTTTCTTTTGCGCCAATTTTTTTTCGGAAACATATCAAAATTTTCCCGCAAAGCTGTCGAGAACGCAACGCTAAAAGGCAGAAACCCATACGTCCGGTAAAGTTGGAAGAGAGTAAAAAGGGAAGCACTTGGCAGAAAGCAGAAAAGTTTACTGAGTGGAAGTTTTGATTGCTGACTATAATGCCTTCCGCCAACTCGAAGAAAAAGCCATTGCTGAGTGGATAAACTTCTATTTTCGCTTGCAAATCTAAAATCTAAAATCCAAAATCCAAAATATGATTGATGGAATCCTTGTAATTGATAAACCCGCCGGAATTACTTCGCACGATGTTGTTTCGCGTCTGCGCCGCATTTTGAAGACAAAACGAATCGGGCATACCGGGACGCTCGATCCGTTTGCGACCGGCGTTCTGGTAATGTTAATCGGACAGGCGACGCGCCTCGCGCAGTTTCTTGATAAAGATTCTAAACGTTACGAAGCGGTTGTCAGGTTTGGTTTTGAAACCGATACGGGCGATTTTACGGGGAGTTTAAAGTCCAAAGTTCAAAATCCAGGGTTGGAAGTTCAAAGTTCAAGGTCTCTTTTGATTGGTGAGTTTGAAGATGTTTTGAAGGAGTTTCGCGGCGAAATCGAACAGACTCCGCCGATGTATTCGGCGAAAAAAATTGCGGGTAAAAAACTTTATGAACTCGCCAGACAAGGCATTGAAGTTGAAAGAAAACCCGTGCAAGTGACGATTTATGAACTGGAAATAATACTCCCTCAAAAAACACAGAAAGACGTTGAGACTGTCAACGAAGACCACAAAATAGAAACCGAAAACCAACAAACAAATGACTTTGGATTTCGAGTTTTGTGTTCGGCAGGGACTTATATTCGCACTCTGGCGGAAGACATCGGCAGAAAAGTCGGCGTTGGCGCACATCTCGCGGCGCTTAGAAGAACCGGCGCTGGAAAATTTGATTTATCGAAAGCCGTGACGATTGAGCGTTTAGAGGAAATCGTTTCAGAAGGGAAATTGACAAACGTTTTAATTTCGATGAACAAAGCGCTCACGCATTTGCCGCCGGTCGTTCTGAGCGCGCAAGAGATTAGCCGCACCAGAAACGGTTTGAAACTTGGATTTGGAGATGACGAAATAAAAGCGGGTCAACCGCTCAGGATGATTGACGAGAAAGAAAATTTGATTGCGGTCGGTTTCTGCGACAGTGAACAAAAATTTATTCAACCGCGCATTGTTATGGTATAAAATTTGTTGAGAAGGGAAGATTTATGAAAAAAAGAAATCTGGCATTGGGAGCGGTCGGAGCGATCGGCGGTTTGGTGGCGTGGAAGATGTTAACGCGGGCGGGCGACGTTTCGTGGGATGATATTGTTCACAAAATTCACCACGCGGAAAACTCTCATTTCGTAGTCGTTGACGGCGTTAGAGTTCATTATCAGGAATTCGGTGATGTTTCGCAGCCCAAAATGATTTTAGTTCACGGCTACACGGCTTCAACTTATGTCTGGGGAGCGGTTGCGCCGAAATTAGCGGGCGAAGGGTTTCACGTGATCGCTATTGATTTGCTCGGTTTTGGTTATTCAGATAAACCGGCGTGGTTTGAGTATTCGATAGCTTCGCAGGCGCGTGTGCTTGAGCAGTTTATGAATCGTTTGGGAATTGGGCGCGCAACGCTGGTCGGCAGTTCTTACGGCGGCGCGGTGGCGGCAACCGTTGCGCTCGATTATCCGGAAAGAGTCGAAAAACTCGTGTTGGTCGGCGCTGTCTGCAATGATGAAGCGAAAACTAACGGTATTTTGCGATTTGTTTCGATGAGCGGTGTTGGCGAGATTCTTTCGCCATTTTTGATCGATTCGAGAAGATTTTTGAAGTCGCGGATGCGCCGAACTATCGCGCCTTCCAATCATCATCTAATTACGGAAGAACGACTGGATGCGGTCAGTCGTCCGCTGCGGGCAAAAAACGCGCATAACTCGGTTTTAACATCGGCGCGTAATTGGAACGCTTCCCGAATTGAAGCCGACGCGCATTTGATCAATCAGCCAACCCTTTTGATTTGGGGCGAAAATGATACGATAATTCCGATTCATAACGCGCAGCGACTTTACGATTCGATTGTTCATTCGCGCCTGGTCGTTTTAAAAGACTGCGGACACGTTCCGCAGGAAGAAAACCCCGAACGCTTCGTCGAACTTGTTTCGTCTTTTGTAAAAGACAAAAAGGGAAAACCTAAAATAGAAGAAGGTGAAGAACTGCGAATGGAAACGTAAAAAACTTTCGGTTTGTTTTGGCGGGCAAAAAATATAAATAAAAAAGGATGAAGCGTTCAAAAAATCTTCATCCTTTTTGTCTTATGTAAAATAATTTCTTCTTAAATTTCAAGGCGCGTCGTAGGCGGGGATGGGCAAATCTGTACTTGCGCCGAACTGTCCGCCGACAAATGCATTGTCCCGACTGCGAATATAAAACCAATTTGTCACACCGGATTCGCGGCGGACAACGGCAATGTCGTCGAGTCCGTCGCCGTCATAATCTCCGGCAACCGGAATATCGGTCGCTATACCGAACTGCGTGCTTTGAACCGCGCGGTTAAAGCTTCGCAAAACGTACCAAACGCCTGTGCTTTTACGAAAAACCGCTTGATCGGTTCTGCCATCGCCGTCAAAATCACCCGGAGCGGGAATGTCCTGAAAATTACCGGCGCCAAACTGCTCGGCGCGGAATTTGTTGTTGGAACTCTGCAAAATATACCAGAAACCGCCCGCTTCGCTGTAAACCGCGACATCGGCTCGTCCGTCCGCGTCAAAGTCTCCGGCGACGGGGCGATCCGTACCGGTCGTTCCCCACTGCTGCGTCCGCTGCGTGTTGGTTGAGCTTTGCAGGATATAAAAAAATCTGGGCGAAGAAGCTTCCGGACCCGGACGCGAAACAGCCAGATCAGCTTGTCCGTCACCGTCAAAATCGCCCGCGACCGGCTCGTCGTTATTTTGTCCGAACTGTCTTGATACAACAGAGTTATCACTGCTTTTTATGTAATACCAGACACCGTTTGAAGGACGAAAAACCGCGAGGTCGGTTTTAAAGTCGCCATCATAATCTTCCGGCACCGGAACGTCGCCGTTTTGACCAAATTGCGCGGCGCGAAACGAATTATCGGAGCTGTTTAAAACATACCAGAACCCATTTGACGGACGGAAAACGGAAAAGTCGGTTTTGAAATCGCCTCCGAAATCGGCGTTAGCTTCGGGGTGAACAATTTTTTCGATTGTTCCGCCAAGCCCGACGACATACAGTTCGCCGTCTTCGTCTTCACCGAAAGACGAAACGTTGCGGTTTGTGTCCTGCAAAAGAATTTGCTGCCCGCCCGTCCACATCCAGATTTCGCCGGTGCAGAAATCGGCGTAGGTGTATGCGCCGTCCGGCAGAGTTCTCTGCTTTCCGCGATAGACGTAGCCGCCTGTCACCGAGCAGCCTCCGTTCGTATGATCGTACTGGAAAACCGGCGCGACGTAGTTTGCCGGATTGCACAATTGCGGATCGATATTCGTACACCGGGTTCCTTCATAAACGCGCCAGCCATAATTGCCGCCCTTGGTAATAATGTCAACTTCTTCAATCGCTCCTTGTCCAACATCACCCGCCCAAAGCTGTCTGGTTCCGTCCCGGTCAAACGACCAGCGAAAAGGATTTCTCATACCGACGGCGTAAATTTCGTCGGCGCCGCTCACGCCGACAAACGGATTGTCAGCCGGATTCGTATAAGCCGGATTGTTGTCGTTGCCGGAAACATCTGGCGTGATGCGGAGGAATTTACCAAGCAGACTATTGATATTTTGCGCGTTATTCTGCGGGTCGTTGCCCGAACCGCCGTCGCCCATTCCGATATAAAGATTTTCTGTGCCGTTATCGTTGCGAAACTCGATCATACCGCCGTTGTGATTGGAAAACGGTTGAGCAATCGTCAAAACAATGCGTTCCGAGTTCGGGTCGCCAAGCGCGTTGGTCGCGTCCGTTGTTTTATAGCGAGCAATTACGGTTGCGCCGTCACTTCTCCGCGTATAATTGACAAAAAAGTATCCGTTCGCGACAAACTGCGGATGAAACGCCAAGCCCAAAAGCCCCTGTTCGCCCCCCGCCACAACTTTTGAACTGATGTTCATAAAATCAGTCGCGCCGCTTGAGCCGGGCTGAACGACTTTAATTATTCCGCCCTGCTGAACAACGAAAAGTCTCTTGCTGCCGTCTTTGGCATTGGTCGCCAGCAGCGGGGAACTCAAATTCGCCAAAAAAGGCTGAAGGCGAAACGACGCCGTTTGCGCCCAAGTCGTTAAACTAAAAAGCAAAACAAATGTTCCTACCATCGCAACCCAACCCAATTCGTAAATTCTTCGCATTTATAACTCTCCCCACTGACTTAAAATTTTTTATTTTTTATTTTTTGGCAGACTTTTTATTTGCCCAAGTTTTTGTAGATTTTCAAATGAATGAAAAGCACACGCTAAAAAGTAGTTTGTTAGCGTGTGCTTGATAGTATCATCTCTCAGTAATTCTAAAAAGAACTAGCGACAAAATTGATGTCGTCGGTGTCTTCAACGATTGATTGAACCTGTGTGTTATTTCTAAAAGCGAAACGTTTTCCCTGAACGCTAAAGATATAATTTGCCCCCGCCGGAACATCCGCGAAGCGGTAATAGCCGAAACTCGTTGTGGTTGCCGTTCTGACATTACCGCTTTCATCGGTCATCGTCACCACGACGTTACGGATGCCGCGCCCGTTCGCCGCCGTCACGCGCCCGCCGACCGTGACCGATGCCGCCGTTGTTAGTGAAACAATTTTTTCGACCGTTCCGCCCAGTCCAACAACATACAACTCGCCGGCTTCTTCTTCGCCAAAGGACACAACATTACGCCCTGTGTTTAGTAATACAGTCTGTTGAGCCCCGGTTAAAATTTCGCCCGAACAGTAATCGCTGTAAAGGTATGTGCCGGACGCAAAAGTATTGCGCGTTCCGCGATACACGTTACCACCGGTGATCGAGCAGCGCCCGTTAGATAAGTCGCTCCTGTACTCGAAGATTGGCATAGTGAAGTTTGCTGGAGTACACGCCGCCGGACCGAGGTTCGTGCACTGCGTTCCTTCATAAACGCGCCAACCGTAATTACCGCCGGATGTGATAATGTCAATTTCTTCAACTGCTCCTTGTCCGACATCGCCTGCATAAAGCTGACCCGTTCCTCCGCGGTCAAACGAAAAACGATACGGATTTCGCAATCCATAGGCGTAAATCTCCTGGCACGGGTTGCCCGTCGCTGGATCGTCTGCATCGCACAGAGTCGTGTTATCGCCCGAGAACGCATTACCCGGAGGAATCGAATAGGTTGCAACACCGCCGTTTATGTTAATGCGAATGAATTTACCGAGCAAATTATTCGTTCTTTGCGCGTTGTTGTTCGGGTCGTTACCGCCGCCGCCGCCGCCGGTTCCGGCATATAACAAGCCGTCAGGTCCGAAGGCGATCGTTCCGCCGTTGTGATTATTCGCACCTGAATGTTCAATCGTAATAATAACTTTTCCAGTCGTGTTAGCAACATTCGAACCAGGTGCCGACGCTTGGTATTCGGCAATTTATATATCGCCGTCTATCCGCGTGTAATAGACAAAAAACCGGTTGTTAGTTTTATACTGCGGGTGAAACGCCAATCCTAAAAGCCCTCGCTCGCCGTCCGTAGATATTATCGACGAAATATTCAGAAAATCAGTTGGGGTAGTTGAGTCGGGCTGGACGACTTTAATTATTCCGCCCTGTTGAACTACAAACAGACGGTTTGTGCCGTCTTTGGCATTGGTCATAAAAACCGGCGAATTCAAGCCGGACAAGAAGGGTTTAACTTAATTGATTGTGCCGAAACCGTTAAAGTAAAGAATACACCGAAAATCGCTAAGAGCGTCAAACAATTTAACTTTCGCATTTGTAAATCTCCTGTTTAATTCAAAACTTTTATCTTTTAACAGGCAATATTTTCCTCACCTGATTTCTTTTCGGTTTGAACACTACAAGTCTTGACCGACAAAGATTGCTTTCAAATTTGCACCAGCATTTTTCATAATTTGGTAGGGTAAATTTGCCTGTGCTTTCCAAAATTTCCCGTCAAAGAAAAAGTTACAGAAATCAAACTCCAGGCAACAAGTCACGGCTAGTTTAAAGTTTTCACAAGTTTTTCTCGCATTTAAAAACAGGGAAGATAAAACAATCTTAGAACTTAGGTTCGAAAAACACAAGGAAAAATTTATAAGCGGTAACGAACTTTCTTTCTCTTTAGTTCGGCGTCTTCGTTTTCAAAATTTTGGAGCCGCATCGAAACGTCCGCCGTCATTTGCAAATTGTCGCGCCGACCGTTCTGTAAATGAAAGTAGCCGGCTGCGGCAATCATCGCCGCGTTATCGGTTGAGAGATGTTTGGAAGGGAAATAAACGGGCAGGTTCAGTTTTTTTGCCGCGCTTTCCGACGCTTCACGCAGCGCTTTATTGCACGCCACGCCGCCCGCGACGATTAGGGTTCTCGGTTTTGACTCAAGGGCGATTTTTTCCATTGTGCCGACGAGCGATTTGATAACCGTCAATTGAAATCCGGCGCAAATGTCTTTGATGTCCTGATTCGGCAATTTATTTACAGCGAGCGGTTGAATGTTCTGCTCGCGCACGTAACGCGCAACGGCAGTTTTCAGCCCGCTGAAACTGAAATCGGGTCGCCCGTCCGAGATTTTGGCGACAGGGAATTTTATTTTCAGCGCGTCTCCTTCTTTTGCCAATTTTTCGACCACTGGTCCGCCCGGATATTCGAGTCCGAGCATCTTCGCCACTTTGTCAAACGCTTCGCCCGCCGCGTCGTCGCGTGTGCGCGAGATAACTTTGTATTTGCCGGCTTCGGGGATAAAAAATAGATTTGTGTGTCCGCCGGAAACAATCAGCGCGAGCGCCGGATATTCAACCGGCGGATTTTCAAAAATGATTGAAAAAACGTGTCCTTCGATATGATTGACACCGATAAAAGGAATGTCCAGACCAAAAGCCAGCGCTTTCGCGTAACACACACCGACGAGCAGGGAGCCGATCAGACCCGGACCCTGCGTGACGGCGACGGCATTAATTTCTTTGAGGGAGACTTGCGCCCGCGCCAGAGCTTCATCAATCACCGGATCAATATTTTCCAGATGCGCCCGCGCGGCAAGATCCGGAACTACGCCGCCAAACGGTTTGTGCAGTTCAATCTGTGAAGAAATAATCGACGATAAAATTTCGCGCCCGTCGCGCACGACCGCCGCCGCCGTTTCATCGCACGAGCTTTCGATTCCCAGAATCAACATCTTCTTTTTCTAACGGTAAGTTGTAAATGGTGAGTGGTAAGTTATAAATGAAGAAAACTTCTAAATGTTAAGTGATAAATAGTAAATGAAAAATGATAAATGCTTTTATTGATTTACCGTTTGCCACTGATTTAGTTTCTCTTTTCTTCCATTTTAGCCGGACTTTGATTCGGCTTGCCGTCCGTCAAAGCGCCTGAAAAAAACAAGAGAAACAAAATCGCTCCGATAATCACGAAACCCGCCACGCTGATTAAAGCCCAAACCGTTCCGCGATATGATTTTGCAGTATCTTCCCGAACAACCTTTTCTTCGCCGCCAACATTGATAACTTCATTTGCCATTACATTTCTCCTCGAAAGCTTTTCTACTAATCTATAATCTCCGGCGCGCAAAAGCAACAACGGTATTAGCACTGAGTGCTGAGCGATAAACGAAGAAGCTTCTCAATTTAAGTTCTCAGCAGTTTTGATTGATCTTATTTCGGAAGTTTACCGTAAAATCTCCAGTTCGGTTTGAAATCCCTCGATAGTTTTTGCTTTGTTAAAATTGCTCTCACTATTTCAACCGGAATCGCGCCTTCCTTCAAAATCGCGTCGTGAAAATTGCGGTTTGTCATTTTCTTTGAACCGACGAGTTCGCGGTGCAGATTGTAAAACTGCAAGCCGCCCATCATATATGCGATTTGATAAAGCGGTCCGTAATCTCCGGCAAAAGAGCGGCGCACTTCCGCCGTCGCGTTGTCGCGCTCGTGTCCGACCCGTTCGACGAGAAAATCAACCGCTTCCTGGGGCGACATTTTTTCGAGGTGAAAATTGAGGCTAAAGATAATTCGGGCGCAGCGATGCATCCGCCAGAAAAGCGCGCCGATTTTGTCTTCGGGCGTGCGGTTGAAATTCATATCCCAAAGCAGAAATTCCCAATACAAAGCCCAGCCTTCCATCCAGAAAGGCGTGTAGAAAATCTCTCGATACGGGCGGTAACGCTGCGTCATATAGCGTTGCAGGTGATGACCGGGAATCAGTTCGTGATGCGTGACGGCGTGCGTGAAATGCGGGTTGTTGCCGCGCATACTCATCATTTTCTGCTCGTGCGTCATCGCGCTCGTCGGGTAAGAAACTAGAATCGTTTCACCGCCGAGAAAAAACGGGCTGACGAGCTGACGTTCGGGCGACATCATCTCCATCCGCCATGATTCACGCGCTAGTTTCGGAATGGTGACGAGTTCGTTTTTCTCTAAAAATTCAATCGCTTCATACGCCTGCTTGCGAATTAATTCAGGTTGTTTGCCCGGCTCAACATATTTATTTTTGATTGTTTCGAGCGCCTTTTTCCAATCGTCGCCAAAGCCGAGTTCACGCGATGCCTTTTTCATCTCGCCTTCGCACCACGCAAATTCTTTGTTAGCGATTTCGACGAGTTCTTCGGGCGTATAAGAAATCATTTCATATTCGAGTTCCTGCAATAACGCCTCGCGTCCAATCGGGTCACCAATGATTGTGGTTTTGTCATCAGATTTGATGCCGACGAGTTTATCGAGCAAAAATGTTTGATAGCTCTGCAACGATTGATCAACCGCTTTGTAAGGCTCGCCGTTCCACCAAGTGAACATCGGGTCATAATTGTTGTGAAACGTAAACCAATTTCTCAGCGTCGCGCGAAGTGAAGCAACTGTGCGAGCGGCGCGATTCGCCACTGTTCGTTTTGATCTCGCAATTTGATTTTCTTCGATACTTTTCTGCGTGGCGGCGATTTTTTTATTGAGGTCGTTGAGAAGTTCAGCTGTTTTCGCCGAGTTAATTGGCTCAAGTTTGCGACGCGAATCTTCCAAATCGTTAATCGTTTGTGCGAAAGGAAGCAGGACGGACATCTCTTCAAGCTGTTTATTGTTCCGTTCTAACTCGCGTCCTTCATGAGCAAGATAATTGGCGAAAAGCAAATAATCAATTTGCTCGTCGCGGTTGAGTTCGTCGAAATTTTGTTTTTGGACAAATCCCAGATGGTCTGAATAAAATTGTTTGAGCCGCGCGGCGCGATTCGGCGAAGTCGGCGCGGTGTAAAAACGATTAAGGCTGCCGTAATCTTGAGAAAATTTTTCAATCACCCCGCGCAGACGGCTTGGCGATTCGTTGTAGTTGTTTAAATCAGTGTTTGTTTGTGCGCCCGCAATCGTAAAATTGCTGACAATGATAAAAAGGCAGAATAATGCAGTGAACTTTTTCAACAGTTTCATAAATTTCCTTAAATTGCTGTCGATTGAAAATCTGCTAATATATATCAATCTTCAGCGGCAAATTCAATGCGGTCATAAATATCAGTCAAATTCAGTACGCAGTCAACGGAATCGATTCGAAAACTCCTGTCTAAACCGTAATACTCCTGCAAAAGGTACCTCTCAAATTTCATTTAAAAAACTCGCGCCGCTTTTTATTTTCACACCAAAATTCTCGGCAATTGTTTGCCCGATGTCCGATAAACTTTCGCGTGTTCCCAAATTTACGCCTTGCTTTGCCTTTTTGCCGCAAACGAGTAGTGGTGTGTATTCGCGCGTGTGATCGGAGCCGCGAAAAGCCGGGTCGTTGCCGTGGTCGGCGGTAATTATCAGCAAATCCCGGTCATCCAGCGCATCGGCAATTTCCGGCAAGCGTTTGTCGAAATACTCCAGAGCTTGCGCATAACCTTCCACGTCGCGGCGGTGTCCGTAGAGCATATCGAAATCAACCAGGTTCGAAAAAATCAGACCGTTTGAATCATCCTGCAAAGCGTTGATCGTTTGATTGATTGACTGCTCATTGTTTTTAGCTGGCAAATCTTCGGTCACGCCAAGCGAGTCATAGACGGACGCAACTTTGCCGACGCAAACTACGTCGAAGCCTTTTTCTTCGAGCAGCGGAAGTAGATTTTCCCCAGGCGGCGGCACGGCGTAATCGTGCCGGTTTCCCGTACGCGTGAAAGTTTCCGGCAAATCGCCGACAAATGGACGCGCAATCACGCGCCCGACTTCATCCACGCCGCTCAAAATTTTTCGCGCGATTTCGCAGATTTCATACTGCCTTGTGATCGAGATAACTTCTTCGTGCGCGGCGATTTGAAACACCGAATCGGCAGAAGTATAAATAATCGGTTTGCCGGTTCTGACGTGTTCCGCGCCAAACTCTTTGATAATCTCGGTGCCTGACGCCGCTACGTTTCCCAGTACGCCCGGCACTTTTGTTTCCGCGACAAATTTATCGATAATACGCGACGGAAAACCTTCCGGAAAAGTTGGAAACGCTTTTTCCAGAATTATTCCGGCGATTTCCCAATGCCCGGTTGTCGTGTCTTTGCCGTTTGATTTAAGAGCGCATTTGCCGAAAGAGCCAAGCGGTTTACCCTCTGCCGAAAAATTTTCGAATGGGCGAATGTTGCCTAAACCCAGCTTTTGCAAATTAGGCAGATTCACTTTGCGCGAGTTTAAAATGTTGCCGAGAGTGTCCGCGCCTTTGTCGCCCCAACTTTCCGCGTCGGGCATCTCGCCAATTCCTACGCTGTCCAGAATTATTAAACAAATACGTCTGAATTTAACCTGTGTCATATTTCTAGTTTATGACATTTTTTGATAAAATGGCAAAAACTTAATTGTTTGAAAGATTATGAATGAATTAAAAGAATTAACGGTCAAAGCAAAAGTTACCGAAGGCGGCAGAATTGTTATTCCGACAAAATTAAGACGGGCTCTCGGAATCGAAATTGGCGAAAACGTAACTTTGAGCGTTAAGAACAACACATTGCAAATAACGACGCAAAAAGAAGCATTACGGAGAATCCAGGCGTTGATTCGCAAGCACGTTCCCGAAGGCGTTTCGCTGGTGGATGAGTTAATAAAAGACCGGCGCGAGGAAGCGGCGAATGAGTAAACCAACGTCCGTTCTTGATTCTTCAGCAATTCTCGCGGTCTTAAATGCGGAGAACGGTGCGACAAATGTCGAGCCGTTATTGTCTCGTTCGATTGTCAGCAGCGTTAATGTGGCGGAAGTTTTGACTAAACTTGTCGAAAGAAATATCAGTCTAAAAAATGCTTTGGAAAATTTTCTTAAACTCGGGTTGAAAATAGTTGAATTTGACGTAAATCAAGCCGCGAAAGTCGCTGAACTCAGACCTGTTACCAAACATCTCGGTTTATCTCTCGGTGACAGAAGTTGTCTGTCACTGGCGATTTCGGAAAATATAACCGCAGTAACTGCCGATAAAATATGGTCAAGCCTGAATTTATGCAAAGTCAAAGTTATTCGTTAACTGAAAGTAAAAAAGGGAAAAGGTTAAAAGTAGAAAAGTAAGTTAAAAATGTTCAATCACTCTTTTTCATCTTTTTACGTGTTTACTTTTGTATTTTCTAATCATTGAGTAATCTGTCGGTTGAGTTTTGCGGCGTTAAGCCGTCCAGATTCAGACGAGTCATTCCGCCGGCGTCGGAAAATGTTGCCATTGTCGAGCGTTTTTGTTCGCGGACATAAAAATAAAATATACCGGCGACAATTCCGGCAAACATTGTAAACCCAATGCCAAGAGCAATTAAAAGAAACGTTGAAGTGAAAAGATCGGCGGTCTGGACGACAAACTCACGTTCGGCGCGGTGAAATAAAAAAGGATTTGTGCCGAGCCACTGAATATCCTTTTCATATTTTACCTGGTCAAGCAAAAAATTTGCCGTCGCTTCATCATTGGCATCGAAAACAAATGCGTTGTAATTTCCGATGCGGCGATAAAAAATTGGCGGGCTTTGTCCGACCTGCGCCAGCCTTTCCTTAAATTTATTATCCGCTTCAACTGATGTCTGCGGCGACGGATACTCGATAATCAGTAGTTTTCCTTCCTGATAAGGCGCGGTCACGGCTTCTGTCCCGCCTGTGAAATCAACGAGGTCAAAAATCGCGCGTTCGCCGAGCGCTCTACGCAAATCGTTAATATTATTAGTCAGAGTCGCATCTTTTCGGATATTTTCCCAACCCGGCAGATGCTTGATCAAAACCGGGATGCCGTCGCTTTCCGAAACTTCCTGACTAACGACCGATAGCGATTTTTGCAGCGCGAAAGTTTCAGAAGGCAGCGAAAAAACTGAAAAAACAGCGCAAATAACTAATACAAATTCAACAAATAAATTTTTTCGCATCATCTAAACTTCTCTCCGCTTGGCTCTAAATTTTGCATTTAACATTCTAACACCGGCAATAAACAATAAAATAGTGCGCGTTACAAAAACGTGTATTGTTTGCGTTAAATGCTACACGCTCTCCGCCCGTGAATCTAAACTTGGATGTACGGCGAATTTGAAAGTATGTCTTAAAAACGGAACATTATTAAGCTCGAAACGCGTATTAAGTTGTAGGCTTTATCAAACTAATTTGTGGCACGCTAATTGATGTATAAGTTGAGAAGTAAGGGGGAATTTGAAAATGACAACAACTACTGAAACATTGAATTATCCAGTTTGGCAGGAAAATGCGGAAGAAAAAAAAGACGCGCTGAATCTTATTAATAACGAAATTATAAAAGATATTACTTTGAGCAGTGACTTTGATTTGACTAAAGCGGCGGCGCAGGGCAACATGGCGGCGTTTGAAGAAGTTTATCAGCGTCATCATCGCCGCGTGTATTCAATTTGTTTGAGAATGCTGCAGAACGCGACTGAAGCGGAAGATTTAACGCAGGATGTATTTATTCAGCTTTATCGAAAAATAGGCAGCTTCCGCGGCGATTCGGCTTTTACAACCTGGCTCCATCGTTTGACGGTTAATCAAGTTTTAATGCATTTCCGTAAACGCAACGTGAAGTTTGAAAAAACTACGGAAGAAGGCGAAACTCCTGTTCAGGTCGTCAGTGGCACGGAAAACCCTCGAAAAATGCCGGTTGTTGATAAAATTGCGATTGAAAACGCGATTGAACAATTGCCGAAAGGTTATCGAAACGTTTTTGTCCTGCACGATGTCGAAGGTTACGAACACGAAGAAGTAGCGAAAATTCTCGGCTGCTCGGTCGGTACTTCAAAATCACAGTTGCATAAAGCACGCTTGAAGCTACGTAAACTGTTGCAAAAGAAAGCGAATCCGCGTCTTCTCGGCGCACATTAATCGAATATAATCTTTAACAAAAAAGGCTTCTCGAAATTGAGAAGCCTTTTTTGTTTTTTGTTTGAAACCGGAAATATATTATTGCCAGATTTCCTTTAATTTAATGTTTCTTCGCGCTAATTCCGCGACAAATTTTTTTGCGTCAATCGCTTTTTCCTGCGGAGTCGCGCCACGCATTTTGACATCGCCTTTCGCCATCATCTGCGCGACGATCGAAGCGGGAAAAGCCGTCGTCCGCATCATCGCGCTCAAATTAGTTTGCTTATCAAACTTATCAACTATATCGTAGCGCAAAGCTTTTTTTTGACCGTTTTTTGTCCCCGTGAAATCAAGCCGGACAAGAACATAATCAGGCTCGTCGGCAGGAAGATTTCTTTGCAGAAGCTTGGCTAAAACTTTGCGCGGTTTGACTTTTACGTCCTCGACGACAATTTCCTCGCTTGAGAATAACCCTAAATCAATCATCGCCTTAAATTTATCACAGTGTCCCGCGTATCGCATTGTCTTGTAGCCAGGCTGTTCTAATT
>MWVV01000240.1_pt1 | contig 19973 bp, 14 predicted proteins | sample 1047281 | NCBI WGS metagenome assembly MWVV01 (sample SAMN06349986, study PRJNA376086) | soil metagenome | isolation source: PT-2 sample Antarctic (ecotone) soil | place: Antarctica | collected 2015-01-13 | reverse complement strand
GAAAACGAATCTGGACATAAAATCACAATTTGAGGCAGCAGTTACAACTTATGAAAGAGAAAACAGCAAGTCAGAACAATCCGACCAGTCCGGCTTATTCGGAGATCAAGGGATACAATTACGACAAGCCGCAGATGAAAGCCGCACTTCAAACACTCCAAACCCGGACAGCGAAAACACCGGAAACCGAGACGGGCGCGAAGCCTTTGCCCAAAAACCCGGCTCCCAGGAATTAGGTCAACCTCTTTACAAAAAAACCAGCGAGCAAGTTGGTAAGGAAACAGCAAAAGAATCCGAAAATTCTACAAAGATTGCCGAAATCGAAAAAGAGCGCGCTCGTGAGATTCAGGCAGCGCAAAAGGAAGCATTCCGCCTACCGTTTATCTCAGATGAAAAAGGCGAGCGCCTCAAACTAAATAGATTGGTCAACGTGGACTTTGTCACTCCGAGCGGTCGCACTTTGTCCAAATTAATGAAGGCGGCAGATCGACAGAACGGGCTGCAGCAAAAGGAAAACATATTTCAAAAGTTGCTGGGCAGCGTCAATTCTCAAGGAGATGCCGCAACGCTAAAAAATGGCATAAAAAAACTCGGTAAAAGTATCAACGACGTCGAACTCGAAGAACTCGAACAGAGTTACGATGGCTTTACTGAAGATGGAATGTCTGTCTATGACGCCTCGATCCGCGCGCTCGCGGATTACCATAAAGACTTGTTTGATTCGGTCAACGAGCTTCGCGAATCGGTGGGGCTGGCAAAGGCGGAATACACGCCTTTTGATGCCGCGCCCATTCACGCGTCCTTCGACCAGGCAATTAAAAAAATTGGCGTAACTGCCCCGGCACCCAAAATAAAAACCGAGACGCGAACATCCGAAGAAATAGACCGCCCGCTTTACTCAAAATCAAACTCCGTTCAAACAGTAGATTCGCCTGCTTTCTATTCGCAATTAGAGCGCGTTATCGAAGCGAAGATGCCAAACCGCGCATCAGCCGAGCAAGCCAAAGGGATCATCAACAATCCGCAGACCGGTATTAAAAAAGAAGAAATTGAATGGCTTGGAATTAATGAATGGCTTGAGGGTAAAGATAAAGTTTCAAAAGATGAAGTTTTAGACTTTATCAGAGAGAATCAGGTCGAGGTTAAGGAAGTTGTAAAGGGTGCTGGAACAGTTGATAAAGATAGCCGTGAACGAACTGAGGATGCAAAACGAGAATTGGATGCGGCGAAAGATAAATTAAACAGTTTGCGTGTTTCTTTGCTCACCGAATTAGAAAGCGCAAAAGTGCCTCAAACGAATCGTATAAATTGGGTGAACACTCTCGCAAACCAAGAATTTAATACTCCGCAAATGACAAAAGCGGTAGAAGGTATATTAGAAAATTTACCGGATTACGACATAAATAATTTTCACGATGTTGCCGATGAATTACAACGCGCAGAAGATAATTATGTAAACACAAAAGCTATTCAGCGAGAAGAATCAACCAAATTCTCACAATACACCTTACCGGGCGGCGAGAATTACAAAGAACTGCTTTTGACGATGCCGCCGAAGTCTGTGTCAAACAGATTTAAGATTGAACCTTTTGGCGATCATTGGGCGGTCACAGATACACAAACAGGACGCAAGAGCATTGAAGCCACGCGGCAAGATGCGGAACAGTCCGTCCAACGCGACAATGTAGGGGATACAAAAAATGCTTATCGCTCAAGTCATTTCGACGAGCCAAACATCCTCGCGCACATCCGCTTTGACGAGCGCACCGATGCGGACGGGCGAAAAACTTTGCACATCGCGGAGATTCAGAGCGATTGGTTGCAGGCATTAAGAAAAAGCGGAGCAAAAGTTACCGAACTTCCGCCTGAATACCAAACAGGGAAAGACGGAAACGAATGGTTTGTAACCAAAATAAATGAAGATGGTTCTGGTAGTATTATCTCCCGCCAAAGTAGCGAGGATTCGGCGATTAAATCAGCATTAGATATTATAAATAAAAACCGAGTTCCCGACGCACCGTTCAAAAAATCGTGGCAAGAGCTAGGGTTTAAGAAGGCTTTGAGATATGCCGTCGAAAACAATTTCGATGCGGTTAGTTGGGACACGGGCGAAGTGCAGGCGGATAGATATTCTTTAGCCAAACAGATTGACAAATTATTCTATGCAAAAGATGAAAACGGTAAATACAGTTTTCAGGCACAGAAGGATGGAAAGGATTTGGCAGATAAAAGTGGGTTGTCCGAGTCCGAACTGGAAGACAACATCGGCAAAGAAGTTGCGCGGAAAATTATTGACAATGAAAGCCCGTTCGACCCTTCTGGTAAAACTCATAAAGGCGTTCTCAGCGGCTTGGATTTGAAAGTCGGCGGCGAAGGAATGAAAGGATTTTACGATAAAATCCTGCCAAATTTCGCTAATAAATACGTTAAAAAATGGGGCGGCAAGGTGGATCAGACAAATACTTCCATCGCCAAACCACAAGACGGTGGATGGAAACAAGTCCGAATCAATCCGACAGAATACAGAGATTTTGAACTGATCGGCGTCAACAGAACAAGCGGTGAAAAAGGTGTAATTTCTACTTTTGACACGCAGCGCGAAGCTGAAAACGAATTAAAAAGATACCAGCAAAGCGATGACATTGTGCCGGTTCACTCCATCGCCATCACGCCTGAAATGCGCGAATCGGTAATGCAAGGTCAACCGCTTTTCAATAAACCGGATACCAAAGAGCAAGCGGTTCAAGACAAGTTCGGGCAAGCGGTTGACGATGTTCTGGACAGCAAAAATACCGAAGCATCAAATTTAACCGACGACCTCAACCTTGCGATTGGTCAAGACGTAACTGTCGAGACGCTGAAAAACGCGCGAATTTCTGCGACGGGCAAAATGAACGAAGCCGCATTTGCCTTAATGACGCACGCGAATCTAAAAGTGTTTCGCAATGCCGCCAAAGAAGCGTGGTTTGGTATGTTTCTCAATCCGCAGCGAACGCAAAAAGTCAGAGCGGCGTTAACCGAACTGCTCGGAACTGCTTCGCCCGGACTGGCGCGCATTTACGGAGCGCGGGTCTTAAAACAATTCGACGCTGCCACCGGTGAAAATGGCGGAATCAAGTTAATTGCTTCGAGCAAAAACGCGCCCGAAGGACTAGAGCAGGCGTGGCAGGAAGAATCAGCCCACGAAGCGGATTATTTCACTGGAAACCGGCATCAAATCTCGGAAGAAATTTTTCCCACCGACGAGATTGGTCAAAAAGCAATGTCGCATTTGGGCGAAAATGCTTACCGGAACGAGTCCGAATCTTTACTTGCTATTGAAGTCGGTGCTAAGATATGGCGCGATGACGCTGAAACGGAATTAAATTTATCAAGCGAAGAGATCGAGCATCTGCGCAATTTGCAAATTGACGCTCTTCGCGCGGCAGGTAAAACGATAGAAGATATTAAAACCGCGTTCAAAGACGTATCACAATCGGCGCGGAAATTTACGGAAAATTATGAGCGAGAAAACCAAAGCGGACAGGGAAATCGAACATCTGGCGAAAACTTTAAGCCCGGCGGAGAAGGAGAAATTCCTCGCCAAATTCGCGGAGAGAGAGAAAGAATCGGAAGCGGACGAAGCTCCGATTTATTATCCGCCTCTCGGCTCAAGCGGCAAGAAACCGCCCAGAATCGGCAAAATCAAGATTTAGATAAATATAAAAAGCCCGAAAACACCGAACTAAAAAGGTTCAAGCGCGAAGAAAATCCTGCGCGCGGACCCGGAAATGGAAGCCTCGTAAAACACGAAATCGCAATTGTTGAACGGAGATTCAAAAAAGACCCGGAAAACTTGAAAAGGGCAAAAGATGAAATTCTTTATGCCCGTGCTTCCGTTCCACAAACAAAAACCGGCGCGGGCTTAATGAAAATCGGCAAATTCGCGGTTGATATTATTTCCGCGCCAAAATCTTTCATGTCTTCGTTCGACATTTCCGCCGCCGGACGGCAAGGCGCGGTTTTGTCATTGTCAGAGCCACGCATCGCAGCCCGCGCTTTCATTCAACAAATACAATCTTTCAGAAAAGTTAATTACGATAATTTTGTCAGGGATTTGAATTTGCATCCGTTTGTTGAAATGGCGGAAGCATCTGGCTTATACCTCTCGACACTGTCTGACCAGGACGCACTCGGAAAACGTGAAGAAGCGTTTATGTCACGTCTGCTCGGCGAAGAAGATTATATCAAAAATAAAGTCGGGGAAAAAATTCGTCGAATCGGCACCGCTCACGTTCGAGTGTCAGAAAGAGCGTATCTAACTTATCTCGATTCGCTTCGCATCAATAGTTTTGAAAAATTGGCAAAGCAAGTCAATGAATATAATTTACGAAAAGGCTTGGATAAAAATGAAATTATTGACGCTGAAAACAATGTCACACGCATTCAAGACCAAATGACCGCGCTTGCCGAATTCGTCAATTACGCGACGGGGAGAGGCTCGCTCGGTGTTTTTGAAAATGCGGCGGGCGTTCTCAATGCGGGAATGTTTTCCCCCCGCTACATTATGAGCAGGCTTCAATTATTAAATCCTGCTTTTTACGCAAAGCTCCCGCCAGGCGTCAGAAAAACAGCACTGAAAAAAATGCTCGGCTTTGCAGGGGCAACGGCTGTGATAATGGGATTGCTTAAACTTGCGGGCGGTGAAGTTGAATTAGGAGACCCGGAAGAATCCGACTTTTTACTAAAGGTAAAATTCGGCGCGTTCCATTATGATTTTGGCGCTGGATTCGCCCAGCCGATACGCTATCTGGCGCGATTAATCGGCGCGGCAAGTTCTCGCTTCATAGAAGGCAAACCGCTTAATGCTTATGGAAAAGTGGATAAAAAAGGCTTCGGTGAATCAAAGGAATCGAGTTTGACCAAGCAATTTGCTCGTACCAAACTTTCGCCAACTCTCGGAAGCGCGATTAATCTTTACACCGGAACAAATATGATTGGCGAAAAATCAACTGCCCGTTCTGAAGCAGGGAATTTGTTATCGCCGATGATTGTTAATGATGTGCAGAAAGCACTTGAAATGGAAGGCGTCCTCGGTGCGGCTAAAATGCTTCCGAGTTTAGTTGGAATTGGAACAGGGGTTTACGATAAGAAAAAGAAGAAAAAGGAACCGGAAGAAAGAGCCGAACGTGAGGAAAAACCGGAGAAGCCGGAAAAGTAAATTAATTTTCGCCGTAAAAAATGCCGGGTAGTTTGTCTGTGGCATCAGAGATTAGAATTATTTTTACTTCACGTATCACGTTAAGGTACCGCTTGTAAAACCTACTAAGTAATTTAGTAAGAGCTGCGATAAAATTTAACGGTAAATTCGCCCCCAACTACGTCCTAAGTTTTGCTTTGACAGTAAGATAGTGGTTATGCAACCATCTTCTGGTTGGCGAAATATAAAGACAAATTCAAAAGTTTTGAGAAATATTATTTCATAAATAAATAGTTTGAAAATTCGACTTGCTTTGGCAAAACAATTCAAAATTTGAGGAGTAGGAATTGAAAGAAGTTTTAGAAGTTCTCGTCAAACTACTTGAGCTTTTATTCAAATATTTTAACCCAACAGTAGTTCTTGTATTGATTGTTGCAATTCCGCTTGTTTTTTTCGCTTATAAAATTTATACAGACTGGATAAAAAGAAAGGAAACAAACGAAGTCATCAAAGCCAAAGACGAAACGATACAAATATTGAACGAACAAAATCGACAGCTGCGCGTAATACAATTAAAAAATCAAGGTTGGGATGATGATGCTATAGAAGCAGTGGTTATGAAAGAAATGCCTAAAAATCCCATAGAAGCGAGAGAAATGGTTAAAAAAAGCAAACGCGAAAATAAGCCAAAAGCATCAAATTAACTGTATTTTTGATAAAGGAGTAGCAATGACCGAACTTAACGCATTAGCATTCATAACTTTAATTGCCATTCTGTTTTCTTTATATCAGATAGCGGCAATTTGGTTAAACGTGCGTGAAATCCGTCGATTACGTAATATCAGATATTACACTCAAACCCAGCTCGAGTTTGGGGTTGCTCGACATGAATTGTTAATGCTTGTTGGCGAGGAAGAATTAGCAAGCGATTCCATTACTTTTCTGTTTTTTTATTTGTTAGATACAAAGGTAATGCGACATCCAGATAGATACGAGGAAATTGCTAAAATGATGCGGGAATCGCTTATATCGTCAGGTGATATAAAAGAGTCAGAAGTTAGTAAGTGCTTAATGATGGAAAGCCAACAATGGTCTCCACGGGTAAAAGAAATGGTAGATTCAACTATTTCTGCTATGAATTTTCTTATGGTTATGCACTCGCCTTCATTTAGACTAATTTATACCATAGCATTATTTATTCTCCCAATTGTGAAAAAAACTATCACTCGTAGATTTGGTATTACTGACACTTTGATTCGCTTAATAGGAAAAACTGATTCGACACTGGATTCAATTGTTAAAAGCAAAGAAGAACTTAAATATCTTAAAAATTGCCAAACATAGAAACTCGGCTGCTTTTGGTTGTGGCACAGTTCAAGAATACAAAACATCGCTCAATTTATCCGTCGCTTCCTTCTGCATTCCAGGAAAAAGATGCGAATAGACATTCAGCAGCGTATTTACAGCTGAATGTCCAGACCGCTCCGCAATAACCTTTATATTCACTCCAGAGTAGAGCATCAAAGAAATATAGCTGTGCCGAAGACTATAAAAGACTCAGTGATTTATCAAGTCCGGGGGCTTTGGGTGTGTGCCGGAAATTCCACGGTGCAACCGGATTCGCATCAGTTTCGATAACCCCAAAATAAAGTACTTTCTCTTTCTATTTCCGTGAATTGTTTTAAGGAACAAAGGCATTGGGAACCGCTTTATCAGTTGCCGCTCCGAAACTCATTCCCGTAAATCCATCACGGCTTCTCTGCAGATACCACGTGCCTTCTCTGAAGACGGCAATGTCAACTTTACCGTCGCCGTCATAATCAGCAGGCACTGGTTTGTCTGTTGCTATCCCAAACTGAAATCCGGTAAATCCTAGTTGTGAACGCTGTAAATACCATGTGCCATTTGATGGTCGATAAACAGCAATATCCGCCCGTCCATCCCCGTCGAAATCTGCCGGAACCGGCTTATCCGTGCTTTCGCCAAAGGCAAAGGCTAAAAAGCCAAGCTGTGAACGATTCGCATACCACGTTCCGCTTCTAAAGACAGCAACATCGGCTTTACCATCGCCATCATAATCAGCAGCAACCGGAATATCGCCTGCTTGTCCAAATTGAATGGAAGTAAATTGATTATTTACAAGATTATAGATATACCACCCGCCATTTGACGGGCGAAACACAGCTATTTCCGCACGCCCGTCGCCAGTAAAATCTGCCGGCATTGGAATATCGGTTGCTTCACCAAAAGCGATGCCGAGAAATCCAGCCGCACTTCTTTGCAAAAACCATGTTCCGTTGCGATAAACGGCGACATCAGTTTTACCATCTCCGTCGAAATCCGCTGGAACTAATTTATCTGAACCGAGTCCAAATTGTGTTTCTGTTAAGCCCTTTGCTGATTGCTGTAAATACCATGTTCCATTTGAGGGACGAAAAACTGAAATATCTGATTTTCCATCACCGTCAAAGTCAAAAAGTGCCCGCCGATCAGAACCCGCCTCATCGGTCAGCCGGGCAAGGTAGGTGCGCGCCGCTTCTGTGCCACCAGCGCTGATCGAACGAAATGCGCCGCCGACCAGCACCCGATTTTTGAAATCAACGGTTAGATTTAGCACTTCCTGATCTGCTTTGAGTAAATTACCCGAAGCTGTGCCATTTTCATTTAGAAGCACTAAATTTTGATGTGGCAACCCGCCAAACACGGAAAACAAGCCGCCGACCAAAATGCTTCCGTCAGGCATTGCCAAAAGAACGGAAATTTTGCCGTTGGCGCCGCTGCCCGCATTAAATGAGGAGTCGGAGCTGCCATTAGTGTTCAATCGAATGACCTCGCTCCGCATCAGCGCGCCCTGCCCCGTGCTCTGAGCTACGAGAACTTTCCCCGATGGGAGCAGTTGTAACGACCGAACCGTGCGATCGCTTTGCTCGCTCACTTGAAAACTGGAATCGACACTTCCATCAGCATTCAAGCGCGCAATAAAACTCTTATTGATAAGTTCCATCCCCGTTCCCGGAGTACTTGACCTACCGCCGATTAAGATTTTACCGTCCGGTTGCAAAACAATGTCAAGGATAAAGAAAGTACTCACATTGCTGAGAAAAGCCGGATTAAAAGACGTGTCGCGCGAGCCGTCCGGGCTGATGCGCAGTGGTGCGGGTGAATTTTGCGGCGGAGCGGCGCCGCCGTTGCGGCTGTTTCCGATTAAAATCTTGCCGTCCGGCTGAACGATAATTTTGTTGGCGCCCGCGTCTTGGGCAGTATCCTCGTAGTTCTGTACCACAGCGTAGATATTAAAGGTTGGGTCGAGCGAGCCGTCCGTGTTCAGGCGGGCGATGCTATGGCGCGTCTCGCCGGAAATGGTGTAACTCAGCGTGCCGGAAACAATTATTTTTCCGTCAGCCTGCCGCGCGAGATGGGAAATATTACGGATGCTGGTAAACCGATTCGCGCCCGTCGTTGGAATGACAAATCCAGCATCCAGAGAACCATCTTCATTCAGTCGCGCCATGCGGTAGCGTCCCTCGCTGCCGACAAAATCAAAAGTTCCGGCAATGATTGTTTTATGATCCGGCTGCGCGAGGACGGCGCGCACCGTGCCCGGAGCGATGGTTTGAAAACCAATGCCGCCGGAGTTGAAACTAGTGTCAAGCGTTCCGTTTGAATTTAAGCGCTCAAATTTATTTACTGCGGCAGTCGCATTAAAGCCCGGCTGATTATCGCCAAGCAGCACCTGCTCGTTCGCGTCAACCGCTAAACTATACAGCAGCCCCGCGTTGTATATATATTTGGCGAAAGACGGGTCAGGCGCGCCGTTTGCCATTCGGCGCTCAACTGTAAAACCGGGAGACGGACCGCTCCCGCAGGCAACAATCAACTTATCTGCTCCGGCGAGTCCGATTTTTCTTAAAATTGGGCAAGTTACTATTTGAAAACTAGCATCACTGGTGCCGTCCGCGTTCAGGCGAAAAAGTGTTTGAGAAGTTGTGGCAACGATTCGACCATCCGACTGGACAACAATCTGGTTGGCACTCGTCTGTGACCGGGTAAATGAAGCGTCAAGACTGCCGTCGGCGTTCAAGCGGTAAATACCGGGGCTTGACGACGTTACCTGCGTCGCGAAAATCACTTTATCCCCTTGGAGGGCAATACTGCCAAGTAATTGTCCTTCTATCAGCGTAAAATTGAATGTCTGATCGACGCTCCCATCAGCGTTTAATCGAGTAATCACCCGCAAAATATTGCTCGATGACGCTAATTTTATTCTACCACTGATGATAATTCGTCCGTTGGGAAGCATCAGAATACTCCCAATCACGCTGTCACTGGTCGCCTCAAAATTAAAACTTGGGTCAATTGTACCATCCGCATTTAAGCGGATAAGCGATCTGGTCGCCGCTTCGCCGTTTAATTTGAAAGAACCGCCGATAAGAATTTTACCGCTTTGAAGTGGAACAATTGAAAAAACAAAGTTGCCGGTGGTTGATCTGATTAGGTTATTATTAAATGTTGGGTCAAGGCTGCTGTCACTATTGAGGCGAACCAAAATCCCAGTTGGAATTCGATTGTAAGAATTGAAATTTCCACTGACCAGAATTTTACCGTCGGTGAGCGGGACAATAGTTGTGATTTCTTTTGCCTGATAAGTGCTGGTCGAGATGACTGCGTTAAAGCTTGCGTCAACCTTTTCAAGATCGCTGGCGACAAGATTGCTGCCGAAAGCCGCCATTATTAAAATTAGCGCCATTGCTGACAAACGCAATTTGCCCACTGCTTCGAGCATTGAAGCGTCTTTTAATATTTTCATACCAGATAATGATTTGTAGCTATTCATATTCTTTCTATTTTTGACTCAATAAGGTCTTCGCGGTTTCATACTGTTTGAAATTAGCACTGACAGGGATAGTCTTTTCAGTTTATTCTTAGAAGTTCTTTCTTAAAATTATAAAGATTTTATGTTTGAAGCACGCTTTCTATTAACAAACAAATTGTAATAATCACTTAATAAATGCTTTATTGTAATAATCACTTAATAAATGCTTTTATGCCTCTAAACAGAAATGAATAAATTGCGTAGTCTAATTGGGAGAACTCTTCGAGAGTAATTACTTTTATATCTTATTCGGTGGCTCTTTGTCAAAGAAAATAAAAGCCGCAAGTTTTAACGCTCACGGCTTCTTTTATTCAATCTAAAAATAATTCCTGCCAATACCCTATGTCGTCTGCGTCTGATGCAATGGATGCAAGGAAATTCGTTGCCACCGGCGTGTTGCATTCATTTGCAATTGTTGGAAAATGCTGCTTAAAAGTATCCGCGTCCATCCCTCTATAGATTGCTATGCTTACGGCAAGCATATCCGCTATTGCTGACTCATCCTCGGCTAAGTATTTTTCATATACTTCTATTTCCTTGCCCGTTCTTACTTTCGCATCAATGATGTAGTGTACCGCCAACATTTCACGATGATTACGGGTAATCTCATCACCTTCGCGCCAAGCCATAAGTTTATTTGTAATTATCCCCCCAGTCGTACCCTTTAACCAATTGAAGAGCTCCTCGAAAGTAATGTAGATTTGCAAATCTCTATCCATTTCTACATACGCGACGGCAGACCACTCGCGGGTTATTAGACTTTTCTCAGGAAAATCCTCTACAAACCCTTCGGCTCTCATTTCTACATACTCTTTAATCCGGCTATCCTGGTCTTTATTTTCGGCATTCTCATCAATCATTTTATTTTAATTCTCTCCTTTGTTTAATTTTATCAAAAGCCGCAAGGTTTTACTCCCACGGCTTTTCTTCTTTTTAATACATTCTTGGATATATTATTCGCTTGAACGCATTTTTAATACGGCTTTGATATGTTCCGGCGATGTCTCGAATCTTTCGCTTACATCTGAACTCGGTTCGTTAATGATGTCATCCGCGCCGTGCAATATCGCGTTGTAAAGTTCAACCGGCAGATTGGGATTTTTTAACACTTCTGAAATCTGAAGAGCTAAAGCGTCCAAGTCCGGATGATGTTCCGGCGCATCTGAAACCTGTTCATTTTCGCCGTCGGCTTCTTTAACGTCAGCGCATTCACGCATCGCGCTGCTGTAATCAGGCAGCCATTCGGCTAAACCTTCACTGATTTGAACAAGAAGCTGCAAATTTTCTCGAAATCGCGCGTCATTAAGAAAGGCTTTCGAGTCGGTCTGCAGTTCTAAAAGACTTTCGGCTTCAAGCGCGATTCTTATAAAATAATTGATTGCGCCGATGTAATAAGAAGTGTAATCATTTTGGGTATGTGCTTTTTCTTGCTTGTTGCGGTGCATCACACCTGTTCGGAGTGATATTGTCAGTTTCGTTTCTTCAAGTTTTTCTGTATTATTTTTCATTGTAAGTAGTTCCTTTCCCAAAAGGGATTAAGTAAACGCCTGAAGATTTAGCGGAATCTTCAGGCGTTTTGTTTTGTGTGGACATTCTTTGTATAGACCTTTTGCTATATTGCAGTTATGACAAAGTATCTGAAATCTATCTTTCGGATAATTGTTATCTTTCAAATATCTATACAAAGTTGTTTTTAATTCGCGCCGGTGTGCCGCACCGTCATTGTTGATGTGGTCAATACCCAAAAACATTGGTTCGGGTTCACCACAGCAAGCGCATTTGCCTCCATATTCTTGTAGAACTTCTTTTCGTAATCTTTGGTAATTTTCTTTAGCGTATTTCCTATCTTTAATTACCGATGCCTTAGCTTTTGGCGAACCTGATTTTTTCCAAATTGTATTGAGCTTAGAATTACAGGCTTGGCAGGGTTGCTTGAAGCCTGTTGGGGTTGAACGGTGTCGTCTAAATTTGGTTTTTAACTTGGACTTGCTACATTTTGAGCAAGTCCAAGTTTCGCTTTCGATTAACTCTTTAGTGGTTCTTCTTTTCATTAGTCGTTACATTCGCCGCAAAATTGCTCGCGTTATCCCACGAACCAACCTTGATTTTGAAGTTCAATCTTTGTTCCGCTTGCTTGATTCGAGCAACAATCGCAAAAGGCAGAAATGCGATTTTCAAAGGTTGTGATTTGAAAGTTTTCGCCGCTTGCGTTCATCGTTTCAGTTGTGATCGTTAAAGTTTGTGTTTGCATTTTGTAATCCTTCCTTTTGTTTATTCGTTTATCTCTAAACTTTCTAAATTATACCGTGAAAGAATAGTTTAAGTCAAGTTAATTGTTCTCTAAAAGAATAGTTTTTACAAAATAATTCTACCTTTACGGAATAGTTTGTTTGAGGTATATTTTTTGTATGGATTTAATTACAACTAAAGAAGCAGCGGAAAAATTAGGGGTGAGTATGCGTCGCGTGACCGCATTGATTAAAGACGGGCGTTTACCGTCGCAGCAAGTCGGGCGCGAACATTTGATTAAAGAGAGTGATTTAGAACTTGTCAGGGAAAGGAAACCCGGCAGACCGCCGAAAGTGAAAGGTGAAAAATAAATTTATGTCTAAACTTAATACCGAAGAACATAAAAAATGGTATGAATCTCAACGTCCGACATACGAACTACTCTCAAATGCAGTAAAAAATACTCTGGAAAGTTTAATCAATAATTCAAAGATTGACTATTTAAGCGTAACTATCAGAACAAAAGAGGTTGACAGTTTTGAAGAGAAAATCAACAGAAAAAATTACCAAAATCCGGCGCATGAAGTAACTGATTTAGCCGGAATAAGAGTTATTACTTTTATTGAATCTGATGCTTTGAAAATTAATGAATTAATTAAACAATCCTTTAATGTTGATGATTCAAAAAGTCTTGATAAATCCAATGAACTTGGCATTGATAAATTCGGGTATCGTTCATTTCATTTTGTATGTGGTTTAGGCGAAGCAAGATGTGCGCTTCCAGAGTTTGAATTCTTCAAGGATTTAGTTTGTGAGATTCAGGTGAGAACCGTTTTACAACACGCTTGGGCTGAAATTGAACACGATAGAAATTATAAATTTGCTGGTGATTTACCCAGCCATATAAAAAGAAGATTGAATTTGGTAGCTGGTTTATTGGAGGTAGCTGACGGTGAATTTAACAACTTATCAAATGATATAGATAAATACTCTGTAGAAAGTTTACGGAAAACAAAATCGGGAGATTTTGATATTGAGATAAATTCGATAACTATAGAACAATACCTTAAAGAATCTGAAATTGTAGAGTTTGTAATCCAGTCAGCAGTAGAGGCTGGGTTTTCTTATACGCATCAAAATCGTTACACATCTTTGATAAAGGTTTGTAATTACTTAAATATCTTTACTATTGAAAGTATTGATAACATCCTTAAATCCAGTCGGAGTTGGGTAAAACCATATTTAACTAATGTATGGAAAGCATGTGGCAGTTCTCCGTGGCTCGGATATTCAGCTTTTTATATTATGATAATAATTATAGCGGCAAATATTAAAAAGATTAAAAGAAACCAACTTTTAGAGTTCGGCTGGTCAGCTAGTAAAGTTGATTGTATTTTAGATGCAGCAAAAGTAGTCAAATAAAAATTTCTGCACATTTTTTAACTAACCTGGAGAGGCTTTCCTAAACCGCCAAGTTATAGGAAAGCCTTTCGTTTTTATGCCGTTGCCATCTGTCTGGCAAGTCCGATGTGCAGACTTAATGCACTTACTGCGTGATAACAAACCAAGCCTTTTTCCGCGCCTTTGCAAGTACATTCAACCGTCTTAATGCCGCGTTCGTCTTTGCGGCAGATCACCGTGTAGTAGCCTTTCGAGCCGGAAACGCGATAACGTCCGAAGCGGTCGAACTCGACACGCGGGCGAATCTTTTTTGCTTTCGTGATGGCGTTTGTTAGTTGATCGATTCCTTTTAATATAAACATTTTGTTTAATTCTTCCTTTTGTTTATTCGCTATCTCTAACGTAGATATATCATACTATATCTAAAATATAATTGTCAACCATTAAGAGAGATAAAACAATATCTATTTGATTTAATTTTATACTTAGGATATGCTTTAAGAATGGAAAAAAGCGAGTTAAAGAAACGGCGCGAAAGGTTGGGATTGACGCAAAGCAAATTTGCTAAAATTCTTGGTTTTGCCTCGAATACAGTTTCGGGTTATGAAACGGGGCGGCTCGAAATTCCTGCATTCATTGATTTAGTTTTGGAAGCATTAGAAGCGCAGCGCGTTAAAGAATTGCAGAACGAAAATGAAAAATAGTAATTTTGAGTATGTAAATTATGTAAAAAATGAAGCCGGAAAAAACATTTTTTCTAGCTCTTAGTTTTCGGAAGGCAATGGCAGAGAGCAGGTTTAGTGCTTTTGATACTTTTGATACTTCGTCGCCCAGTACATTTCTGAAAATAAAAAAAGCCCTCGGTTCTTGGAAAACCAAAGGCTTCGATGTTTGACAACTGAATATGTTTTTAGCAAAAGCAGTCTATCAAACCATTTGGGTTGGCTGCAAGCGTATGTATCCGATAATGTATCTATTACCTGTTCGGATTGAGTGTTATGCAGTGATAAAATACTTTTAGATTATCACTAGATAGTACTCAGTAGCATTAGGTAAATGTCAGTAAAATAAGCTACTTATGAAATTACCCTTCATAGTTAGTGGTAAGTGGTAAGTGGTAAGTGAAAAGCAATAAATTACCACTTACCGTTTTACACTACTCGACGTTTTGGATTTGTTCGCGGATTTTCTCAATGTCGGATTTTATCGCCAGAGCTGATTCTTTGACTGTCATATTGTTTGTTTTCGAAGCGATCGTGTTGGCTTCGCGGTTTAATTCCTGGGTAAGAAAATCGAGCCGTTTGCCGACTTCTTTTTCTTCGTGCATAATGGCGCGAAATTGTTCCAGATGAATTTTGAGCCGGGTGATTTCTTCGGAAATATCGCTGCGGTCAGCTAAATAAGCCACTTCCTGAGCAAGTCTCGCCTGATCAATCTCGATTTGCGAATCGCTTTTGGCAAGAAAATCAGCGACGCGCTTTGAAAGCCGCAAGTGATATTCTTCGGCGACATTCGCGCTTTCGGATTCGATACGCGGAAGGTGATTTTCAATGCTCAGAAGGCGTTCGGTTAATTCCGTCTTTAAAGATTCGCCTTCGGCTTCGCGCATTTTTTCGAGTTCGTCGAGCGCGATGTTAAAAGAAGTTTCAACCGCTTCAATAAATTCCGCGCTTAAGTCGTCGGCTTTGGTTTGCAGAGCGTTTGGCAGGCGAGCTATGACATTCAAGTCCGGTTCGCCGGAAAGCGTGAACTCTGTCTGCATCGTTTTCAGAGCAGATAAATATCCGTTAATCAAAGGTCGATTCAGTTCGTATGCTACGTCGGATGCGCGCTCGTAATTGATAAAAACCTCGACGCGCCCGCGCGATAACCTCAAAGAAATTAACCGCTTCAAATTTGCTTCGAGCGTCTGCAGTTCGTTTGCGAGCCGCAAATTCAAATCCAAAAAACGATTATTGACAGTTTTAATTTCAACGGAAACGGCAAATTTTTCGCCCGCCGCCGCGCCGCGCCCAAATCCGGTCATTGACTTCATTTGCAGTTATTAGTCAACAGTGATCAATTATCAATTCTCAGTTATTAGTCAACAGTTATCACATCTGCTGACTGTAAACTGCTAACTGTTAACAATTAACCGTTGATTGTTCTCCTCTTCAAAAAATTGTAATTCGTAAAGTTTTTTATAAACGCCGCCGTTTTCGAGCAGCTCGGTGTGCGTTCCGGTTTCGACGATTCTGCCCCGCGCCATCACGACAATTTTATCGGCTTTTTGGATCGTTGAAAGGCGGTGCGCGATGACAATTGATGTTTTGTTCCGCATCAAATTGACCAGAGCTTTTTGCACGAGTCTTTCAGATTCGGTATCGAGCGCCGAAGTCGCTTCGTCCAAAATCAGAACCGGCGCGCCCACTAAAACGGCGCGGGCGATGGCGATTCGCTGCCTCTGACCGCCGGATAAAAACGTTCCGCGCTCGCCAACCAGAGTATCGTAACTTTTCGGCAGTTCTTCGATAAATCCGTGCGCAAACGCGATTTGCGCCGCTTTTACAACTTCATCGTCGGTCGCATTCGGGTTGCCGTAGGAAATGTTATAGCGAATTGTATCGTTAAACAAAACCGTTTCCTGCGTAACGAGCGCGATTTGTTTTTTTAAGCTCGCAAGGCTTGCATCGCGTAAATCCGTTTCGTCCCAAAATATCGCGCCTCGACTGGGATCGTAAAGCCTTTGCATCAATTTTATCAAACTCGATTTTCCGCCGCCACTCTCGCCAACCAGCGCAACCATCGAGCCTTTTGGAATTTCCAAATCCAAATCTTTGATAATAATTTTCTCTTCAGCCTGATAATTAAACGAAACATTTTTGAGCTGGATTTTTTCTTTTAGCGGCTCGAGTTCAATCGCGTTTGGAACTTCGTGCATTGATTCGTTGTCGTCCAGAATATCCCAAACGTCTTTCGCGGCGACAAAAGCCTGAGTTAGTTGATTATGCTGGCGCGATATTTTCCGCAGCGGGTCATAGCTGCGAAACAAAATTAAAATAAAAGCGAAAAACTGTGAGGTCTCCATATTTCCCGTATTAATTTCGCGCAAACCAAAATAAATTAAAACGATTATGACAACGACTCCGACAAGCTCAATAACCGGCGGGCTGGTGGCGGAAATTTTGCCGGAACGAAGGTTAGCGCGGGCTATTTTTTTTGCAATATCGGAGAACCTTGATTTTTCGCGCATTTCGCCCTGATAGGCTTTGACGATTGTGTGATTGGAAAGCGTTTCCTGCGCCGTGTCGAACAAAAGTTTGTTGCCTTCAAACGATTCATCGGCAAGTTTTCGGAGAGCCTGACTAAATTTGCCAGTCAAAAGACCGATAATCGGCGCGAGAATTAAAGCGCCGAGCATCAAACGCCAATTGTAATAAAACCCCGCGCTGAGAAAAGAGACGAGCATAAAACTTTCGCGCAGAATGTCGCGCAAATTTGAGGAAACTGATAGCTCGATTGCCGAACAGCTGACGACGATTCTGGAAACCAAATAATTTGTCCGATGTCTTTCAAAAAAGTTCGCCGATTGATTCAGAAGATGCGAGTATAATTCCTGCCGTAGCTGTAGCACCGCGGATTGTCCGATTTTTGCCATCAAGTACGAAGAAAAGAATTCGGCAATTCCTTTTCCAACGGTAAAAGTCATTAAGAGACCGGCAATTACAAGCCACGCTCGATACCAATCGTCGACCGGGATATATTTTTGCAAATTAAATAGCGTCACCGAGTTTTTGGCAGAATCTGGAGTAAGCTGATCAGTCAGCGGAACGATCAGCGCCAAAACCGCCGTCTCAAAAAACGCCGTAAAAATCATTGCTACCAAAGCTAAGACAAAGGTCAGAAGATTTGGTCGCAGGTATTTGAGAAGTCGTATAAATTCGCTCATTCGGTTCTAAACATTTGAATATACTTTAGCCTGGCGGCATTAGTCCAAAGATAAATATAAAGTTTTGCGCTTTTTTGATTCGTGGTAAGATTTGCAACGCTCGAAAGAGTTGTAGCATCTTTTCTAAAAGCCAAATCTTCACTGGAGAAGAAATATGAAAATTCTTAAAGTTATAAATTTTTTAATAATATTTTCCGCCTTTTTTTTATTTAATACGAGTGTTTTCGCCCAAGGCGACGTGCCGCGCGAAACCCGTTCGGTAACTTATCCGGTTGACGAAACCGTGATGCTCAAGTTTCGCGGCACGACCCGTTTTCCGCGGATGAAGGGCGAAGGGAAAATTCAGCGCACCAAAAAGAACGGAACGGAAATCGAGCTTTCCGTCTCCAAAATGCCGCGCCCGTTTGAACTCGGCGCCGGTTTCGCAACTTATGTCGTGTGGGCGATTTCCCCCGACGGACAAGTTGATAACTTGGGCGAAATCAAACGTCGCGGTTTTTTTGATTTTGATTCAAAAATTTCCGTCACGACTCCGCTCCAGAATTTCGCTTTAATAATCACAGCTGAACCGCATTATCTTGTTCGCCGTCCGAGCCGCGCCATTATGCTCGAAAATTTGAATCCTTTTTCCATGAGCGGCAAAACTTTAGCGACGACAACCGCTGTTCAGTATTTTGGAAATTCAAGCGATTATTTCAGCGACACGAGAACGCCTGAAATCGCCGAACTCGATTACTCAAAAACGCCTTCGACTATTTTGCAGGCGAAACAAGCCGTCGCCTTGGCGAAATTTGCCGGAGCCGACCGCGATGCGAAAGAAGAACTCGCGCAATCCCAGACGATTCTGCAAAACGCGGAAAATTCCTGGAAAGCCGGGCGTGACGAAGAAACGGTTGATATTGTTGCCCGCCAGGCAATCGGCGCGGCTGTCAAAGCTGAAACAACCGCCGCCGTTCGCCGGGAAGCTCGTGAAAAACGCAACGAAAAAACCAGGCAGGATGCGGATATCCGCGATGCGGAAAACAAAATTATGGACGCGCAGGGTGAAGTGGCAAATATTCGCGCTGAACTTGCCAGGGAAACACGCAACCGAGAATTAGCCGAGCGTGATGCGCAAAATTATGCCAATCAAGTGAAGGAATTACGCGATGAACTTGGCAGATTGCGCGAGGAATTCGGCAAAAATAAAGTTGAAACCGAAGATGTTAAAGCCAAACTTGCAAAAATAGATAATGAGCGCCAGGAAGCCGAACGCTTACAATCAGAAAGTGATCAGCGGGCGCGTTTTCAAATGAATCAGGGTATTCTGATGCAGTCTCTGAGAAAATTCGGCGCGGTCAGTCAGGACGAGCGGGGAATCATCCTGACTCTGCCGGAAAATTACTGGTCGGGAATTAGAGTCAGCAGTTTCGCCCCGACGGCAGAGCCAAAGTTAACATCGCTCGGCGAAGTTCTGGCAAGCAGCGCGGAGTATAAAATTACGGTTGAAGCGCACACTGATAATAAAGGAACGCCTGAGGAATTGGAGTCGTTGACAAGCGAACGCGCCCGTGCGATCAGCGATAAAATAACTTCGTTTGGGGTTAATCAGGAACGTATCGAAGCCAAGGGTTTCGGATCCGCGCTTCCGGTCGCGCCGAATTCAACCAATGCCAATCGAGCAAAAAATCGTCGCGTACAGATAATTCTCGTTCCGAGCATTTAGAGCTTTATACGTTAAAAAATTGGAAGACGGAATAGCTTATAATTGATGATTGAAAGCTGATAGATAAAATTATATATCTATCAGCTTTCAATCATTATCCGCCGGTTATTCTAAAGGCTTATTTTTTTTGAAGGAAACGGAGTTCCACCAGATGTCCAAAATCCTGTTCCATCACCGAAACTAATAAATTGAAATTCCAAAAGATATTTTTCAGGTTTTGCCGAGTTAGAGTTTCGGCGCATATATTCTTTAAAGTTTCTACTTTCTCTGGGATTAACCTTAAACGTATAAGACTCGTTTTTTTTCAGGGGAATATCGGTTTCATTTGCTAATTCACTGAATGTTATAAGGTCGCCCCTACCGTATTTCATTGAAAATCCATATTGATCTCCCCTTGGACTGAGGAAATCTTTTGTTGTCGAGATAAAAAACTTAAGGTAATAAATCGGCTTTCCGCCCGTATTAGTCACCTTTACTTCTACATCATTTAAAACCATCTTCCGAATCACCCTTTATAATCTCTATTTTTATCTAAGTACAGGACAAAATTAATATAAAATCTTGTGTTTCCTTGCTTTTCGCAAATGTTGAGAATTTCCGAAAGACTTGTTCTAAATAATCTAAGCCGACTCGAAAAACCGATTGAGCGCGGCATCCG
>MWVV01000239.1_pt1 | contig 20044 bp, 13 predicted proteins | sample 1047281 | NCBI WGS metagenome assembly MWVV01 (sample SAMN06349986, study PRJNA376086) | soil metagenome | isolation source: PT-2 sample Antarctic (ecotone) soil | place: Antarctica | collected 2015-01-13 | reverse complement strand
TGCAACTGACGTGAGTAAGCGAGACGAACGACACCGGCGGTCTGAGAACAAGTGACGCGCCTGTGCAGCCAACCGCTAACGCTTAAGACGTTCTGGGCAATCTGACGACCGTGACTCAAGGCATTCAAACAGGAAGTTTTCAATACGATACGTTGTCAAGATTAAGACAGTCGCAGAATCCAGAATCGGGAACAATCAGTTACCAATATGATGCTAACGGCAATTTGCAAACCAAAACAGACGCCAGAAGCGTCTCGACCAATTACAATTACGACGCCCTGAACAGAGTTTTGAGCAGAAGCTACTCGGACGGCGCGACCCCGGCGGTCAGCTATTTTTATGATAATTTATCCAATGCAAGAGGAAAACTGATTAAAATCAGCTCAGGTGTCTCAACGACCGAATACGCGAGTTTCGATAATTTGGGCAGAGTTCTCTCTCATAAGCAGACGACCGACGGGCAGGTTTATAATACCGCGTATAATTACAATCTGTCGGGCGCGCTTCTGGAAGAAACCTACCCGTCGGGCAGAAAGGTTAAGAACACTCTCGATGCTGATGGAGATTTGTCTTTGGTACAGACGCAAGTCGGCGGCGGAGCGTATCAGACGAGAGCGCAGAACTTTACTCACACGGCTGCGGGGGCTGTTTCGTCAATGCAGTTGGGAAACGGCAGATGGGAATCAACCGTTTTCAATTCCAGATTGCAGCCGACGCAGATTGCTTTGGGAAGCGTGCAGAACGGAACTGATAAATTAAAATTAAATTACGATTACGGACAGGCGAACAATAACGGCAATGTGTTGAGCCAGCAAATCACAGTTCCGACGACGGGAAATGCGGCGGGTTTTACGGCAACTCAAACTTACGCTTACGACAGCTTGAATCGTTTAAAATCCGCACAAGAAGTAATCGGCGGCGGTCAGAGTTGGAAACAGAGTTTTTACTTACGACCGTTACGGTAATCGTAACTTTGACACGGCGAATACAACCACGCTCGGCAGTTGTCCGGCTAATCAATGCAATCCGGCAATCAATATAGCGAACAATCGCTTTACGACTGGTCAGGGCTATAGTTATGACTTGAGCGGAAATGTCATCTCGGACGCGCAGGGCAGAACTTTTAATTACGATGCAGAGAACAAACAAAAGTCGGTTTCAAATTCGGGCGGCTCCCTCGGCGCTTACTTTTACGACGGCGACGGGAAAAGAGTAAAGAAATATATTCCGTCTACGGGCGAAACGACTATCTTTGTGTATGACGCGAGCGGTAAAATGGTAGCTGAATATGCGACGACGCTTTCACCGACGCCGCAGGTTAGTTATTTGACATCTGATAATTTGGGAACGCCGCGAATCAACACCGATGCAAACGGGAATGTTATAGCGAGACACGATTATCTACCATTCGGTGAAGAACTTGATTCGACGGTTACGACAGTAAGAAACATCAATCTCAATTACGGTGATGACGGTATAAAAAAGAAATTCACCGCGTATGAACGCGATAACGAATCAGAACTAGACTTCGCTCAAGCTAGGTATTACTCGTCGAAACTTGGGCGGTTTTATTCCACCGACCCGATAATGATTTCAGATGCTCAAGTTTCTAATCCTCAAGGTTGGAACTTGTATGCTTACGTTGGCAATAATCCACTGGCTTTCACAGACCCGACCGGAATGGAAAGGGTGAAATTAGGACAGCATACAGACGAAGAAATTGATAAAAGGTTGAAAACTGTAAATGATGAAATTGATAGGATTGGAAAAATTAAAGGTAAAACAGCAGAACAAAAGACAGAGCAGGATAAATTGAAGGCGGAAAGAACTACTCTAGGAATTGAAAAGGAAGGCAATAAAGTTGTTGGCGGGCTTTTGAAGAACCTAGAATCTAAAGGTGAATTGAACGGATTGAAACTTACCGATTTTACTGCATCTACCGATTCTGCGAATGATTTTAAGGATGAGCCTAGAATTGTAGGCGACCCTGGCAAAGGTGCAGCAGCGTTTGTTCTTAATGGATATAGTAAAGAAATATTTATTAACACTAAGTCAAACGATTACGCGCTTTATAAAGCTGGTGATGCTGACAGCATTCTTTATGGAGGGACTGCGCTTAGGCACGAACAAGTTCATAGAGACAATTACCCGAAGGGCGATAGCTCTGAAAAAGCTGCTTATACTGTGCAACTGAGCATCTTACAAAAGTACGGACCTGACGCTTTCAAAAGTAAAGAATTTTACAAGACAGTAATTGACCACGTTACCAAAGGGACAAAAAAAACTAATTAGAGGTGAAAAATGAAATTTCGCGTCGTTTTATCTAGTGCATTTGTGTTTGCTTTTCTGTTAATGTTTTCACAAAACAGTTATGCTTGTGGCTGCGAACTTCAGCTTTCAAAAGACTCAGTGAAGAGACAAGTGAAAGATGCGAAGAAGAAGTCCCAAGCTGTTTTTACAGGAAAGGTATTGAAGATAACAGAACCTTCCGACGGAAATTTTTTGTTAGTTAAGATACAAGTCGAATCGAATTGGAAAGGTGCTAAGGATAACGAAATTGTGATTGTTACTGGCAAAGGAAATGGAGATTGCGGATATTCATTTACAGTTGGTCAGAAGTATCTTATCTATGCTTATCAAATAAGCAATAACCAATTATCTACTAACATCTGTCAAAGAACCGAGCTACTTTCCGATGCCCAAGAAGATATTGCTATACTTGAAAAACGAAAATCGAAATAAAAAGCCGGCGTGAGTGATGCTCACGCCTTTTGCTTTTCGCCTTGCCTTTGCTGGCGAACAAACGCTGAAACGAACTCAACAACTTTATCCTGCTGACGACGCGGAAGACTTGAGACTTCTTCAAACAACTGCTGGACTTTGCCCGTCGCTCGCGCCTTCGGCTTGCTCGTTTCTCTGCCGAGAAGCTCGTCCGCCGAGACATTCAAAATCTCCGCCGCTTTCAAAATCAGTTCGCCGTGCAGCCGCGCCGCGCCGCGCTCGTAATCGGAGACGACCGGCTGCGAGATGCCGAGCTTTTCCGCCATCTGCGCCTGCGAGAGTCCCGCTTCTTTGCGAAGCCGGACGAGCCGCTGCGCGATTGTGCCGAGTCCTTCTTTGGTAGCCAGCCCGCGCCGGTTGTCTTTTACTTTTGCCATTCGTTTTCACCCGCTATTAAAAAATCAAAGTCGAAATCATTATAAACGCGCTTTTCGGGATATGTCTTTATCCTCTTGACTATTATAGAATGAATCTATAATCTGTGTGCAGGTCAGAAAGTTCAAAAAGGACTTGACAGCATTCCGGCGAGTTATGGCAATCCCCGAACAAGAAATCGAACGAGTAAAGGCGCAAGTCAGTCTTGCCGACGTGATTCGTTCACGCGGCGTTACTCTAAAAAAGAAAGGGCGACAGCTTTGGGGCTTGTGTCCGTTCCACGCCGAAGATGAACCGTCATTCGCCGTTGACGAGAAAAAAGGCTTGTGGAACTGCTTAGGAAAGTGTCAGACGGGCGGCGATGTCTTTAGCTTTGTGATGAAAGCCGACGCTTTGAACTTCAAACAAGCCTTTGAACTGTTAGCCGAAACTCCGATGTCGAAAGCCCGCAGTTCAAGGGAAAAATCAGTCGAACCGAAAACCACCGGCACAGGAGAAATGACGAAATCGGAAATCGAATATCTGGAAAAGGCAGTCGCTTATTATCATAAATCGCTTTTGAAGAACGAAAAGGCGATTGCTTATCTCAACAGTCGCGGCATCACGCCGGAAGCGATGCGCGTCTTCGGCTTAGGCTTCGTAGATGGAAGTTTGAAAGACAAGTTGAACCCGGACGGCAAAGCGAATCTCGAATCACTCGGCATCTTGAACGAACGCGGCAATGAAACGATGTTCGGCTCGGTCGTCTTTCCGCTCGTTGATGCGAACTCCAATCAAGTTGTCGGACTTTACGCCCGGCACATCGAGAAAAAACAGCATCTTTATTTGGCGGGCAAACGGCGCGGCGTGTTCAATCCGGCGGGCGCGAAAGAAACCGACGAAATCATCGTAACCGAAAGCGTGATTGACGCGCTGGCACTTTGGAGCATCGGCATCAGAAACGTAAGCTGCGCTTACGGCGTGAACGGCTTGACCGATGAAATCATCAATCATCTGGCGGAAAGTCGAATCAAAAAAGTCGTGTTGATGCTCGATGCCGATGCAACGGGAAAAGAAGCTGCTCCGAAGTTCACGGAAAAGCTAAATGAAATCGGCATCGAAAGCCGCGCCGCCATTCTTCCGGCGAAAGACGCGGCTGAGTTCGTCGCCGATGGCGGAACATTGGAAGCGGTTCAAAGCCTTTTGTCCGCCGTCGAAACTCAAAGCGAAATTGCGACCTCAGAACTTGAAACTTTTCCCGACGGCACACGGCAAATCACTTTTGAGCAGCGAGAATACAGAGTGCGCGGACTTTCGCCGTTCGGCTTGGAGAAGCTGAAAATCAATCTGCGCTTGAACGTCGGCAATCTCTTTCACCTCGATACGCTCGACCTTTATCAATCCCGCGCCCGTCAAACTTTCTCGACCGTCGCGGCGAAAAGCTGCCGCACGTCGGAATCAATCATCAACGCGGACTTGCTGACTTTGATTGAGAAATTGGAAGCCGAGCGGCTTCAGATGCGAAAAACTTCCAACTCCGAAGTTGAAACGACGGCGGCGATGAGCGACGCGGAAAAGCAAACGGCTTTGGCTTTCCTCAAAGATAATCGCCTTTGCGAAAGAATCGTTGAAGACTTTCGCCGCTGCGGACTCGTCGGCGAACGCTCGACGGTCTTGACCGCTTACTTAGGCTCAATCAGCCGGAAACTCGCCGAACCGCTTGCGCTTCTGATTGTCGCTCGTTCGGGCGCGGGCAAATCGGCGTTGCAGGACGCGCTTTGCGCTTTCGTCCCGCCCGAAGAACTCGTTCGTGTTACGCGCCTCACCGGACAAGCCCTGTTCTACAAAGACCCGTATTCACTGCAAAGAAAGATGCTCGTCATCGCCGAAGACGAAGGCGCGAAAGAAGCCGTTTATAGTTTGCGAACTTTAGCGTCAGACCAAAGGCTTTCGATTGCCGCGACCAGAACCGACCCGGCGACCGGCAAACTTTCAACCGAACATTACGAAGTCTTTGGACCTGTCGTGATTGTCATCACGACCACTTCCGCCGAAGCCTTCGACGAAGAAACGCGCTCGCGGTTTGTGCAGCTTTCGATGAACGAATCTATCGAGCAAACCAGAATCATTCTTTCCCAACAGCGACATCAACATTCACTTTCGGGAGTTCTGGAACGCGCCGAAAGCGAAGAAATCAAGAAACTGCATCACCACGCGCAGAGACTCGTTCGCCCGCTCGCCGTCGTCAATCCGTTCGTCGAATATCTGACTTATCCGTCGGAAAAACTCATTCACCGGCGCGAGCAAAGGAAATACCTTTCATTGATAAACTCGATTGCCTTGCTTCATCAATACCAGCGCGAAATCAAAACCGCCAAACGCGGCGAAATCGAAATCGAATATGTCGAAGTCGAGCTTTCCGATATTGCTTTAGCAAACGAACTCGCCGAAGAAATCTTAGGCAAAGCGATGGACGAGCTCGCTCCGCCCGTGCGCGGAATGTTCGACGCCATCACAAAGGCGTGTCGGGAAAAAGCCGAAGAACTGAAAATCAAGACGGAAGATGTCCAACTGACGCGCCGCGAAATCCGCGAGATGACCGCGTGGAGCGATTGGCAGGTGCGGATGTATTGCCAGAAGCTGGTTGAAATGGAGTATCTTTTCGCCGTCGTCGCGGCGAACGGAAAGCCGGCAGTCTATCAACTCGCCAGAGATGAAGAAAGCCAAACAAATACACTTCGCGGCTTGACCAGCATTGACGAGTTGAAAAGCAGATTGGCGGGTGCGACTAAAGAGAAAGCGGCAGGCGTTTGAAGCCGGAAAAGCCGAAGCTCGCTTCCGACCTTGTGAACCTTGTGGTAAAAACGAAGACCTTGAGGCGACCTTGCGGTAGTCGAATCACAGGGTTAATTGCAGGCGGGAAAAGAACTTAGCTTAACCTTGCGGTCAGAAAACAAGCTATTAATAGGAAAAAAAACAAAACGGCGACTAAAGAAAAAAGCCGCTCAAAACGAATCTTTTCGACTCGTTACAAACAAGCTGACTGATTGAACTTTCTTTCTTTAGTAGCTTTTGTAAGGAGATACGGGCGTTGGAGAAAAAAGGATGTGGACGGAAAATCAAAAACAAAAGCTGGAGTTGATGCGCGGACGCTTCATCGAATATCTGACGGCGTTGAACTACTCGACGGCAACTTTGGTCAACTACGCTCATAACGTCGAAATCTTTCTCGAATGGCTCGTCGAAAACACTTCGCTGAACTCAATCTCGGACGTAACCGCCGCGCAGCTTTCGCAGTATCAAATCGCTTTGTATCGCATCGAAATCGAAGACGAAAAGACGGGCAAAAAGAAACGCCTGTCAACCGGAACGCAGGCGAACAAGCTCGCCGCGATGAAACGCTTTTTCTTGTGGCTTTGGCAGGAAGGCGCAATCGTTCACAATCCGAGCGCGTCAATCCAAATGCCGAAACAGCCGAAGATGCTGCCGCGCAACATTCTCACGCCGGCGGAAGCCAAACGCCTGATTGAATCCGTGCCGACAATCAAACCGCGCGACATTCGAGACCGCGCTATCTTAGAAACTCTCTACGCGACGGGCATCAGACTTTCGGAACTGCTCGACTTGACCATCTACGATGTCGAGATGACGACCGGAACGATGAGAATCGAACACGGCAAAGGCGACGAAACCAGACTTGTGCCTTTGACGGAAACCGCCAAAACAGCCATCAAACTTTACCTGGCTGAAGCGCGTTCCGTCTTTGCCACCGAAGCCGGACAAATCCGATTGTTCGTCTCTTCCCGAAGCGGCGGTCAGCTTTTCGCCGACGACATCAGAAGAATCATCAAAAAGGCATACAAAGCGGCGAACATCAAAAAGCACGTCTCGACGCACACGCTCCGGCACACCTGCGCCACTCACTTGCTCAAAGGCAAAGCCGACATTCGCCAGATACAAAAGCTGCTCGGTCATCGCCGCTTGTCCTCGACGGAAATCTACACGCACGTTGACTTGGGCGACTTGGCGGAAGTCATCTCGCGCTGCCATCCGCGAGAGAAAAAATAAACGGGAAAATAGTTGAACAAGGAAGTTGAAAAGTATCTGATTGAACTCGATGCCGCAGGCTACTCGAAAGACCTGCGGAAATCGAGCGAGCGAGCCTTAAACGGCTTACTGCTTTATCTGCGGGAAGCGTTCTTTCTCGAAAGCTGGACGCAAGCCGAAGAAACTCATCTGAACTCATATCTGGTTCATCTGTGGAAACACACGAATCAGAAAAACTCGTCGCTGCGGCAAGCCGTATCGAGAATCAGACGCTTTTTCAAATGGCTTTATCAATCAAATCGCGTTCTCGTTAATGTCGCCGAAAACTTCCAGCTTCCGAAAGCCGGTCAAACTTTGCCGCAAGTTCTCACCGAAGCGGAAATCTCAAAAATCATCGAACAGCCCGACACCGACAAAGCCATCGGAATCCGCGACCGGGCAATCTTAGAAACTTTGTATGCGACCGGAATCAGACACGGCGAGCTTTTCAAACTGAACGTCCGGGACTTCGACGGGCGAACTTTGCGAATCGTCAGAGGCAAAGGCGGACGCGAGCGCATCGTGCCTTTGACCGCGACGGCTGCCGATTGGATAGAAAAATATATGGCGACGGCGCGAGTCGAGTTGATGAACGGCGTGTATTGGGGCAAAGGAAAAAGCCGGAAAAAGCGCATCATTACCAACCCGACCGCGCTCTGGCTTGCGACGACCGGCAAGCGTCTATCATATCCGCAAATCTCAACGAGAGTAAAAACTCACGCCGAAGCTGCGGAACTCAAAGCGACGGTTCACACTTTCCGCCATTGCTGCGCGACGCATCTACTTCGACACGGCGCATCTCTCAGGCACATTCAAAAACTGCTCGGACACGAAAGCCTCGACACGACGCAAATCTACACGCAGGTTGAAATCTCGGACTTGGCAAGCGCGGTTGAAAAAGCAACGGAAAACCTCCAGCGGAAATCAAAGAAAATGTAGGCGAAACCGGACTTTAAAGTTATAATCGAATCGTTAAAAAATGAATCTTTCTTTAGCTGCCGTTCTTTGAAAATCGAAAACTCCGAAGGAAAGCGAAAACCGTGATGACGGAGAAAATCCAACTACCTTCTCTTAACCGCGTATGAACGTGATACCGAATCTTCTCTCGATTTTGCCGAAGCGCGGATGTATGGATATTCGCACGGACGCTTTACAAGTCCCGACCCGTTAGCCGCAAGCGCAAACCCGATTCGACCGCAAAGTTGGAATCGTTACAGCTACTCTTATAACAATCCGTACAAATTTACTGACCCAAGCGGAATGATTCCTGAGTGGGTGCAGAAAGACGGTGAAGTTTTTTACGACAGCCGTGTTGTTGACCAAGCGAGCGCAACCGAATTTTATGGAGAAGGCGCGACATATAGACCGAACGGCGATTCCTATACCGCTTCTGATGCAAGCAAAGTTGAATTGGGAGATTTGGGATTCTTCAAACAAGACGGAGTAATAAAAACTAATGGGGACAGGGCTGAAAATGCGTTGGCTAATCAATCAGTTGATTATTCGGGCGGTATTATGATGGGAGGTCTTGCGATTTCGGGAGGTCTTGTAGCTGATGATATAACAGGCATTGGAGTAGCTGATGACCCGCTTATACCAGTCGTAATTGCAGGAGCTACTATGACTGCTTTAGCGGCTAAAATGGCTTATGAAATTTCAAAGATACAAGAAAGGAATCCGGGACCTCAAGGTGTGCAGTATTCTCTCAGAGCTACGGCATCGGGCAGCTATATTTGCTTCACTTGTTCAACGGGAACGATGAATCTAAACGCAGGCGATGTGTATAAATATGGCGAAACTATTAATCCCACCGGCAGATACTCACAAACATACTTAAACGGTTTAGGAGTTCAGCAAATCAATGAGTTTTCCGGTAATCAGGTAGAAATCAAAGTGCAGGAAAAAGTGAAAATATACGGTTACTTTTTTGCAAACGGGCATTTACCGCCGGGAAATAAGATATTCAGATAAAATTATGAGATTTGCACTTACAGTTGAGGCATCGGAAGGCGTGGCGGATAAAACTACGTTAATTCAGGAATTGTCAAATAAATTATCCGATTATTTCTCAGATAAAGATTATGGTAACGACGTGATAAGAATCTTGATAGGGGTGATTTGCGTCGCACCTGAGTTTGAGTGGTTTTCAAAAATAAGAAAGCCAAGATATAAATTTTATCGAAAGTATATCAGAGATAGCATAGAAATTATCGAGGACAGAGTATTTACATTTGATTTGAAGATTGATTATGAAGACTTCGAGAATCAAACGAATGACGAGAATAGAAAAATGTTAGCTCTGGAGATATTAAAATCTTTATCGAATCTCAATAGTTTGCCGAAGAAAGTGAAGGACTTTGACAAAAAGCGATTTAAGGGAGATGTGATAGCCTTTTTCGATGAACAGAAATTGTTAGTCAAAAATGACGAAACATTGAGTTTCATCTGACTGCTTTTCTAAACAAGTTTAGAAAGTAAAAAATAGTTAGAAAATGCGCGTCTGCGCTTGACAGCCTTTTTCGAGAGGCTGTCTTTTTTGTTGGGTCAGACGCTCGCCCAGCGTTTGGCTTCGTGTTTGAGAATCATTCCTTCCAAGAGTGCCTTGATAATCTTCTTTTCTTCGTCGGGAAAGCGCGAGACGGCTTCAAATTGCAGTTTCAAGTCATCTGACGGAGCGCGTTCGTCCTCGCCGAAAATCAATTCGTCGGAGCTGACCTGAAGGGCTTTCGCCAGGTTCTTGATAACGTCGAGCGTCGGCTGAGACGCGCCGCTTTCGTATCTTTTTATCTGAATGGCGGAAACCTTCACCGCCTCGGCGAGCGCGGCTTGCGTCAACCCTTTCTCTTTTCTCAATCGTGCTAATCGCTGCGGAAACTTCATTTTCTTTTTGCGCTGGAACATCTTTGTTGAAACCTTCCTATTGTAACTGATTGGTATCGTTGTTTGACATATAGTAGCATATAAGATACAAATGTCGTATCTTAACTGAGTCTTGACAGCTTTTTCAGCAACTATGGCAATCCCCGAATCTGAAATCGAAAAGGTAAAATCTCAAATCAGCCTGGCGGCGGTTATCCGCTCACGCGGCGTTGAACTGAAGAAGAAAGGCAGACAGCTTTGGAGCTTGTGTCCGTTCCACTCTGAAGATGAAGCGTCATTCGCCGTTGACGAGAAAAAAGGCTTATGGAACTGTTTGGGAAAATGTCAGACGGGCGGCGATGTCTTCAACTTCGTAATGAAAGCCGACGGCATCGGCTTCAAAGAAGCCTTTGCTTTGTTATCGGAAAATCAGCCGTCGAAATCTGTCAATCGAAAGGAAAAGCCAATCGAATCAGAAATCACCGGCGCGGACGAGATGACGAAACCGGAAATCGAATATCTTGAGAAAGCGGCGGCGTATTATCACAAGTCGCTCGTTCGGAATGAAAAGGCGATTGCCTATTTGCAAAGTCGCGGCATCTCGCCGGAAGCAATCCAGACATTCAAACTCGGCTTTATTGACGGCTCATTAAAAGACAAACTCAACCCGGACGGCAAAGCGAATCTCGAACGGCTCGGACTGCTGAACGAGCGCGGCAATGAAACGATGTTCGGCTCTGTCGTCTTTCCGCTTCTCGATGCCAACTCTAACAACTGCGTCGGACTTTACGCCCGGCATATCGAAAAGAAGCAGCATCTTTATCTCTCCGGCAAGCGGCGCGGCGTGTTCAATCCGGCGGGCGCGAAGGAAACCGAAGAAATCATCTTAACCGAAAGCGTGATTGACGCGCTCGCGCTCTGGAGTTTGGGAATCAGGAACGTAACGTGCGCTTACGGCGTGAACGGCTTGACCGATGAAATCTTGGGTCATCTTTCGGAAAGCCGAATCAAGAAAGTCGTCTTTATGCTCGATGCTGACGACACCGGAAAAGAAGCTGCGCCGAAGTTCACGGAAAAGCTAAATGAAATTGGCATCGAAGCCCGCGCCCTCATTCTTCCGGCAAAAGACGCATCGCAGTTTGTCTCCGACGGCGGAACTTTAGAGCAAGTTCAAAGTCTGATGTCCGCCGTCGAACCCGAAACTCAAACCGTCAGTGCGGAACTTGAAACGCTCGCCGACGGCACAAGGCGAATCACTTTTGAGCAGCGAGAATACCGAGTGCGCGGACTGTCGCCCGTCGGACTTGAAAAGCTGAAAATCTATCTGCGCCTGAATGTCGGCAATCTTTTTCATCTCGATACGCTCGACCTTTATCAATCAAGAGCCAGAACGAACTTTGCACAAACGGCGGCAAAGGCTTGCCGCGTGGGTGAATCAATCATCAACGCCGACTTGCTGACTTTGATTGAAATGCTCGAAGCCGAACGCCTGCTGATGCGAAAGACTTCCGCCGCCGAAGTCGAAACCGTCGCGGCGATGACCGACGCGGAAAAGCGGGCGGCGATGGCTTTCCTGACGGACAAAAATCTATGCGAGCGAATAGTTGAAGACTTTCGCCGCTGCGGACTCGTCGGCGAACGCTCGACGGTGTTGACCTCTTATCTCGGCGCGGTGTCCAGAAAACTTAATGAACCGCTTGCTTTGTTGATTGTGGCGAGAAGCGGCGCGGGCAAATCCGCTTTGCAAGATGCTTTGTGTGCGTTTGTTCCGCCGGAAGAACTCGTCAGAGTTACACGCCTGACAGGTCAGGCACTCTTTTACAAAGACCCGTATTCATTGCAGAGAAAGATGCTGGTCATCGCCGAAGACGAAGGAGCGCAAGCCGCCGTCTATTCGCTTCGCACTTTAGCTTCCGACCAGCGGCTTTCGATTGCCGCCACGCGCACCGACCCGGCGACGGGCAAACTCTCGACCGAACATTACGAAGTCTTCGGACCCGTCGTCATCGTCATCACGACGACCTCAGCCGAAGCGTTCGACGAAGAAACCAGAAGCCGTTTCGTGCAGCTTTCGATGAACGAGTCAATCGAGCAGACGAAAGCGATACTTGAACGCCAGCGTCATCAATACAGCTTGTCGGGCGTTCTGGAAAAGGCGGAATCAGAGGAAATAAAGCGCCTGCATCATCACGCGCAAAGGCTCATTCGCCCGCTCGCCGTCGTCAATCCATACGTCGAATATCTGACGTATCCGTCGGAGAAAATCATTCACCGGCGCGAACAGCGGAAATATCTATCCTTGATAAACTCCGTCGCCCTGCTCCATCAATACCAGCGCGAAATCAAAACGGCGAAGCGCGGCGACATCGAAATCGAATACGTCGAAGTCGAACTCTCCGATATTGCCTTAGCCAACGAACTCGCCGAAGAAATCCTGGGTCAGGCGATGGACGAACTCGCGCCGCCGGTCAGGGGAATGTTCGACGCCATCGCCAAAGCCTGCCGGGAGAAAGCCGCCGAATCGGAGAGCCGAGCCGAAGACGTGCAGCTCACCCGCCGCGAAATCCGCGAGACGACGGCGTGGTCTGACTGGCAGGTCAGAATGTATTGCCAGAAGCTCGTCGAGATGGAATATCTGTTTGCCGTCCAAGCCGTCAACGGCAAGCCCGCCGTCTATCAGCTTGCCAGAGATGAGGAAAGCCAGAATAATCTGCTGCGCGGTCTGACTGATGTCGCCGAACTAAGGCGAAAACTGGAAGAGGCGACTAAAGAAAAAGGGCGCGAAAGAGCGGCGAATGCCTGAAAATCGTCCGAAACCCTGTGAGCTTGTGGTGAAAACCGATACCCTGAGGCTACCTTGCGGTCATCGAATCACAAGGTTAATTGCAGGCGGGCAAAGAACTTAGCTTGACCTTGCGGTCAGAAAACAAGCTATTAATAGGAAAAATAAACGCGGCGGCTAAATAAAAAAAGCCGCTGTCAAAACGAACTCTTTTCGACTCGTTACAAACAGCTATCTTATTGAACTTTCTTTCTTTAGTAGCTTTTTGTAAGGAGATACGGGCGTTGGAGAAAAAACGGATGTGGACGGAAAACCAAAAGCAAAAGCTGGAGCTTCAGCGCAATCGCTTCATCGAATATCTGGCGGCGTTGAACTACTCGCCGAGAACGCTCGTCAACTACGGGTATGATGTCCGCGTCTTTCTCGACTGGCTGACCGAAAACACCGCGCTCAACTCCATCTCGGAGGCGACGGCGGCGCATCTGTCGCAGTATCAAATCGCGCTTTATCAAACGGAAATCGAAGACGAGAAGACCGGCGAGAAAAAGCGATTGACGACCGGAACGCAAAGCAATAAGCTCGCCGCGATGAAACGCTTTTTCCTCTGGCTCTGGCAGGAAGGCTTGATAGTTCACAATCCGTCGGCTTCCATTCAAATGCCGAAACAGCCGAAGACGCTGCCGAAAAATATTCTGACCACGCAGGAAGCCAAACGCCTGATTGAAAGCGTTCCGACGAAGAAACCGCGCGACATCCGCGACCGCGCCATTCTCGAAGTGATGTATGCGACGGGAATCCGCCGCGCCGAACTGGTGAATCTTTCAATCTACGATGTCGAGATGCGAAGCGGCACGATGCGAATCGAACACGGCAAGGGCGATGAAACCAGGCTCGTTCCTTTGACGGAAAACGCCAAATCAGCTTTGAAACTCTATCTCGAAGAAGCGCGCTCGGTCTTCGCCGCCTCTCCCGGACAAATCAATCTTTTCGTCTCGTCGCGTTCGGGCGGCAAGCTCGACCCGGACGACATCGTGCGAATCGTCAGAAAGGCGTGTAAAAACGCCGGGATAAAGAAGCACATCACGCCGCACACTTTGCGCCACACCTGCGCCACTCATCTTCTGAAAGGCAAAGCCGACATTCGCCAGATACAAAAGCTGCTCGGTCATCGCCGATTGTCCTCGACGGAAATCTACACGCACGTCGAACTCGGCGACCTGGCGGAAGTCATCAGCCGCTGCCATCCGCGAGAGAAAAATAAACAGGAAAATAGTTGAACAGGGAAGTTGAAAAGTATCTGATTGAACAATCCGCCGCCGGCTTCTCGAAAGAGCTGCGGAAGGCGAGCGAGCGGGCGTTAAACCGGCTGCTGCTTTACCTGCGGGAAGCGTTCTTTATCGAAAACTGGACGCTGGTCGAAGAAACTCACTTGAACTCCTTTCTGGTTCATCTGCACCGAAATACAGAGCAGAAAAACTCGTCCTTGCGGCAAACTGTATCGAGAATCAGACGCTTCTTTCTTTGGCTTTATAAATCAAACAAAGTTCTCGTCAACGTCGCCGAAAACTTCCGGCTTCCGAAAGCCGGTCTTTCATTGCCGCGCGTTCTGACTGAAAAGGAAATCGCGTTGATAATCGAGCAGCCCGACACCGATAAAGCCATCGGCACAAGAGACAGAGCGATGCTCGAAACTCTCTACGCGACCGGCATCCGGCACGGCGAGCTTTACAGGCTGAACGTCCGCGACTTCGACGGGCGCGCACTGCGAATCGGCAAAGGCAAAGGCGGACGCGGGCGCGTCGTGCCGCTGACGGAAAACGCTTCCGGCTGGATAGAAAAATACATCGCCGCTTCGAGAGTGGAAATAATGAACGGCATCTATTGGGGAAAGGGACGAAGCCGGAAAAAGCGCGTCGTTACCAACCCGGCGGCGCTCTGGCTTTCGCTCTCCGGCAAACGGCTTTCGTATCCGCAAATCTGGAAAATCGTCAAGAATCACGCCGCAGCCGCCGAACTGGCGGCGACCGTTCACACTTTCCGCCACACTTGCGCGACTCATCTGCTCCGGCGCGGCGCGAGTCTGCGGCACATTCAAAAGCTGCTCGGACACGAAAGCCTTGAGACGACCGTTATCTACACGCACCTGGAAATCTCGGACGTGAAAAGCGCCGTCGATAAAGCAGCCGAAAATCTCAAACGGGAATCAAAGAAAATGTAGGAAAACCAGGCGATTGCCGTTATAATTGAATCTGCCGAAAGAGGCTCAATCTTTCTTTAGTCGCCGTTCTTTGAAAATCAGTCAAGCCGAATCGAAGCTGAAAATCGCGTTAATAAAGGAAAAACCTAATTGCACGTTCATAACCGCGTATGAACGTGATACCGAATCTTCTCTCGATTTTGCCGAAGCGCGGATGTATGGATATTCGCACGGACGCTTTACAAGTCCCGACCCGTTAGCCGCAAGCGCAAACCCGATTCGACCGCAAAGTTGGAATCGTTACAGCTACTCTTATAACAATCCGTACAAATTTACTGACCCAAGCGGAATGATTCCTGAGTGGGTGCAGAAAGACGGTGAAGTTTTTTACGACAGCCGTGTTGTTGACCAAGCGAGCGCAACCGAATTTTATGGAGAAGGCGCGACATATAGACCGAACGGCGATTCCTATACCGCTTCTGATGCAAGCAAAGTTGAATTGGGAGATTTGGGATTCTTCAAACAAGACGGAGTAATAAAAACTAATGGGGACAGGGCTGAAAATGCGTTGGCTAATCAATCAGTTGATTATTCGGGCGGTATTATGATGGGAGGTCTTGCGATTTCGGGAGGTCTTGTAGCTGATGATATAACAGGCATTGGAGTAGCTGATGACCCGCTTATACCAGTCGTAATTGCAGGAGCTACTATGACTGCTTTAGCGGCTAAAATGGCTTATGAAATTTCAAAGATACAAGAAAGGAATCCGGGACCTCAAGGTGTGCAGTATTCTCTCAGAGCTACGGCATCGGGCAGCTATATTTGCTTCACTTGTTCAACGGGAACGATGAATCTAAACGCAGGCGATGTGTATAAATATGGCGAAACTATTAATCCCACCGGCAGATACTCACAAACATACTTAAACGGTTTAGGAGTTCAGCAAATCAATGAGTTTTCCGGTAATCAGGTAGAAATCAAAGTGCAGGAAAAAGTGAAAATATACGGTTACTTTTTTGCAAACGGGCATTTACCGCCGGGAAATAAGATATTCAGATAAAATTATGAGATTTGCACTTACAGTTGAGGCATCGGAAGGCGTGGCGGATAAAACTACGTTAATTCAGGAATTGTCAAATAAATTATCCGATTATTTCTCAGATAAAGATTATGGTAACGACGTGATAAGAATCTTGATAGGGGTGATTTGCGTCGCACCTGAGTTTGAGTGGTTTTCAAAAATAAGAAAGCCAAGATATAAATTTTATCGAAAGTATATCAGAGATAGCATAGAAATTATCGAGGACAGAGTATTTACATTTGATTTGAAGATTGATTATGAAGACTTCGAGAATCAAACGAATGACGAGAATAGAAAAATGTTAGCTCTGGAGATATTAAAATCTTTATCGAATCTCAATAGTTTGCCGAAGAAAGTGAAGGACTTTGACAAAAAGCGATTTAAGGGAGATGTGATAGCCTTTTTCGATGAACAGAAATTGTTAGTCAAAAATGACGAAACATTGAGTTTCATCTGACTGCTTTTCTAAACAAGTTTAGAAAGTAAAAAATAGTTAGAAAATGCGCGTCTGCGCTTGACAGCCTTTTTCGAGAGGCTGTCTTTTTTGTTGGGTCAGACGCTCGCCCAGCGTTTGGCTTCGTGTTTGAGAATCATTCCTTCCAAGAGTGCCTTGATAATCTTCTTTTCTTCGTCGGGAAAGCGCGAGACGGCTTCAAATTGCAGTTTCAAGTCATCTGACGGAGCGCGTTCGTCCTCGCCGAAAATCAATTCGTCGGAGCTGACCTGAAGGGCTTTCGCCAGGTTCTTGATAACGTCGAGCGTCGGCTGAGACGCGCCGCTTTCGTATCTTTTTATCTGAATGGCGGAAACCTTCACCGCCTCGGCGAGCGCGGCTTGCGTCAACCCTTTCTCTTTTCTCAATCGTGCTAATCGCTGCGGAAACTTCATTTTCTTTTTGCGCTGGAACATCTTTGTTGAAACCTTCCTATTGTAACTGATTGGTATCGTTGTTTGACATATAGTAGCATATAAGATACAAATGTCGTATCTTAACTGAGTCTTGACAGCTTTTTCAGCAACTATGGCAATCCCCGAATCTGAAATCGAAAAGGTAAAATCTCAAATCAGCCTGGCGGCGGTTATCCGCTCACGCGGCGTTGAACTGAAGAAGAAAGGCAGACAGCTTTGGAGCTTGTGTCCGTTCCACTCTGAAGATGAAGCGTCATTCGCCGTTGACGAGAAAAAAGGCTTATGGAACTGTTTGGGAAAATGTCAGACGGGCGGCGATGTCTTCAACTTCGTAATGAAAGCCGACGGCATCGGCTTCAAAGAAGCCTTTGCTTTGTTATCGGAAAATCAGCCGTCGAAATCTGTCAATCGAAAGGAAAAGCCAATCGAATCAGAAATCACCGGCGCGGACGAGATGACGAAACCGGAAATCGAATATCTTGAGAAAGCGGCGGCGTATTATCACAAGTCGCTCGTTCGGAATGAAAAGGCGATTGCCTATTTGCAAAGTCGCGGCATCTCGCCGGAAGCAATCCAGACATTCAAACTCGGCTTTATTGACGGCTCATTAAAAGACAAACTCAACCCGGACGGCAAAGCGAATCTCGAACGGCTCGGACTGCTGAACGAGCGCGGCAATGAAACGATGTTCGGCTCTGTCGTCTTTCCGCTTCTCGATGCCAACTCTAACAACTGCGTCGGACTTTACGCCCGGCATATCGAAAAGAAGCAGCATCTTTATCTCTCCGGCAAGCGGCGCGGCGTGTTCAATCCGGCGGGCGCGAAGGAAACCGAAGAAATCATCTTAACCGAAAGCGTGATTGACGCGCTCGCGCTCTGGAGTTTGGGAATCAGGAACGTAACGTGCGCTTACGGCGTGAACGGCTTGACCGATGAAATCTTGGGTCATCTTTCGGAAAGCCGAATCAAGAAAGTCGTCTTTATGCTCGATGCTGACGACACCGGAAAAGAAGCTGCGCCGAAGTTCACGGAAAAGCTAAATGAAATTGGCATCGAAGCCCGCGCCCTCATTCTTCCGGCAAAAGACGCATCGCAGTTTGTCTCCGACGGCGGAACTTTAGAGCAAGTTCAAAGTCTGATGTCCGCCGTCGAACCCGAAACTCAAACCGTCAGTGCGGAACTTGAAACGCTCGCCGACGGCACAAGGCGAATCACTTTTGAGCAGCGAGAATACCGAGTGCGCGGACTGTCGCCCGTCGGACTTGAAAAGCTGAAAATCTATCTGCGCCTGAATGTCGGCAATCTTTTTCATCTCGATACGCTCGACCTTTATCAATCAAGAGCCAGAACGAACTTTGCACAAACGGCGGCAAAGGCTTGCCGCGTGGGTGAATCAATCATCAACGCCGACTTGCTGACTTTGATTGAAATGCTCGAAGCCGAACGCCTGCTGATGCGAAAGACTTCCGCCGCCGAAGTCGAAACCGTCGCGGCGATGACCGACGCGGAAAAGCGGGCGGCGATGGCTTTCCTGACGGACAAAAATCTATGCGAGCGAATAGTTGAAGACTTTCGCCGCTGCGGACTCGTCGGCGAACGCTCGACGGTGTTGACCTCTTATCTCGGCGCGGTGTCCAGAAAACTTAATGAACCGCTTGCTTTGTTGATTGTGGCGAGAAGCGGCGCGGGCAAATCCGCTTTGCAAGATGCTTTGTGTGCGTTTGTTCCGCCGGAAGAACTCGTCAGAGTTACACGCCTGACAGGTCAGGCACTCTTTTACAAAGACCCGTATTCATTGCAGAGAAAGATGCTGGTCATCGCCGAAGACGAAGGAGCGCAAGCCGCCGTCTATTCGCTTCGCACTTTAGCTTCCGACCAGCGGCTTTCGATTGCCGCCACGCGCACCGACCCGGCGACGGGCAAACTCTCGACCGAACATTACGAAGTCTTCGGACCCGTCGTCATCGTCATCACGACGACCTCAGCCGAAGCGTTCGACGAAGAAACCAGAAGCCGTTTCGTGCAGCTTTCGATGAACGAGTCAATCGAGCAGACGAAAGCGATACTTGAACGCCAGCGTCATCAATACAGCTTGTCGGGCGTTCTGGAAAAGGCGGAATCAGAGGAAATAAAGCGCCTGCATCATCACGCGCAAAGGCTCATTCGCCCGCTCGCCGTCGTCAATCCATACGTCGAATATCTGACGTATCCGTCGGAGAAAATCATTCACCGGCGCGAACAGCGGAAATATCTATCCTTGATAAACTCCGTCGCCCTGCTCCATCAATACCAGCGCGAAATCAAAACGGCGAAGCGCGGCGACATCGAAATCGAATACGTCGAAGTCGAACTCTCCGATATTGCCTTAGCCAACGAACTCGCCGAAGAAATCCTGGGTCAGGCGATGGACGAACTCGCGCCGCCGGTCAGGGGAATGTTCGACGCCATCGCCAAAGCCTGCCGGGAGAAAGCCGCCGAATCGGAGAGCCGAGCCGAAGACGTGCAGCTCACCCGCCGCGAAATCCGCGAGACGACGGCGTGGTCTGACTGGCAGGTCAGAATGTATTGCCAGAAGCTCGTCGAGATGGAATATCTGTTTGCCGTCCAAGCCGTCAACGGCAAGCCCGCCGTCTATCAGCTTGCCAGAGATGAGGAAAGCCAGAATAATCTGCTGCGCGGTCTGACTGATGTCGCCGAACTAAGGCGAAAACTGGAAGAGGCGACTAAAGAAAAAGGGCGCGAAAGAGCGGCGAATGCCTGAAAATCGTCCGAAACCCTGTGAGCTTGTGGTGAAAACCGATACCCTGAGGCTACCTTGCGGTCATCGAATCACAAGGTTAATTGCAGGCGGGCAAAGAACTTAGCTTGACCTTGCGGTCAGAAAACAAGCTATTAATAGGAAAAAAAACAAAACGGCGACTAAAGAAAAAAGCCGCTCAAAACGAATCTTTTCGACTCGTTACAAACAAGCTGACTGATTGAACTTTCTTTCTTT
>MWVV01000238.1_pt1 | contig 20045 bp, 19 predicted proteins | sample 1047281 | NCBI WGS metagenome assembly MWVV01 (sample SAMN06349986, study PRJNA376086) | soil metagenome | isolation source: PT-2 sample Antarctic (ecotone) soil | place: Antarctica | collected 2015-01-13 | reverse complement strand
CGTAGCGATTGTGTTTGCGATAAGGGCAATTGCTACGTTACCACTGGAAAGTTTCTCGCCCATAATTCCCGAACCGACTACAACTGCCAATAAAAATGCCGTGCCGAGAAATTCGGCGAATAGTTTTCTCGATAAACTCATCAAATTTTTTCCAAAGCATTTTGCAAGTCTTCGAGCAAATCTTTTGCATCTTCGATTCCCACCGAGAGACGAATCAGCCCGTCAGTAATACCGGTTTTTAATCTTTGCTCACGCGGAATTATGGCATGCGTCATCGAAGCCGAATGTTGAAGAATTGTTTCCACACCGCCGAGTGAAGTTGCAAGCGTGCAAACTTTCACATTATTAACAAGCCTTTTTCCTTCTTCTACACCGCCGACATCAAACGCAATCATTCCGCCACAGCCCTTCATCTGCTTTTTAGCGATTTCATAATTTTTATGCTGTTTCAAGTCCGGATAAAAAACGGCTTTGACTTTTGAATGACTTAATAACATATCTGCTATAACAGATGCGTTTTGATTGTGTCTTTCCATTCGCAGAGCCAAGGTTTTAATTCCGCGCAAAACAAGCCAAGCGATTTGTGGCGCGATATTTCCGCCGTAAAGTTTTGTTGTGTGAAGCCGCGCTTTTTCTACAATTTCTTTTTTTCCAACCATTATTCCGGCGGTTAAATCGCTATGACCTCCAAGATATTTTGTTGCGCTGTGAATGACAACGTCAACTCCAAAATCCAATGGTTTTTGATTAAACGGCGTCGCAAAAGTATTGTCAGCAATTGTAGTTATACTTTTTTCTTTTGCGATTTTTACAACTGTAGAAAAGTCCGTAATTTTCAAAAGAGGATTTGAAGGAGTTTCAATCCAGAAGATTTTTGTGTTTGGTTGAATTGCGTCCGCATAATTTTCTGCGGTTGTCGCATCAACAAATGTTGTTTCGATACCAAATTTTTCAGTTAATTCGTTTAGAAAAATCGCGGTTGTAGAATACATTGATTCGGGTGCAACGATGTGATCGCCAGATTTTACTAAAGTTAAAACGGAAGCGGAAACTGCCGCCATTCCCGAGGCGAAAGCAAGCGCTGATTCGCCGTTTTCTAGTTCGGAAATTGCGCTCTCAAGCGCATCTTGCGTTGGATTACCCAGTTTGCCGTAAAAGAAACCTTCCTTTTGATAATTGTGTATTGCCGCGCCTTCATCGGCATCGGAAAAGGCGAAGACCGACGCCGAATAAATCGGAACAGAAACGGCTCCGTGATTCTTGGTTAAGTCTTCACCTGCGTGAACTGCTTGTGTGAAAATTGATTTTTCCGGCATTATCTCTCCAAATTAACAACAAGATGTTTCAAGTGAACGATTGATGCTAACTGGATTTGACTCGAAAACGCAACACGACTCAGCGATTACCTCTCCAGTATTTTCTTCGACTAATTTGCTTCCACACTCGCACGGGTCTGATTGCATTAAATTGTCTTCCAAAACAACAAAAACTTCCCACTCATTGCCATCCGGATCGCGCACCCACACTTTATCTTGCAGGGCGTAACAACAATTTGTTTGCATTTCAGCGCGTGTCGAAAGACCGATTTGTTCCCAATACTCTTTAGTTGCCAAAACATCTTCGGTCGAAGCGACTTGGATTCCAAGGTGTGATAAAGCACCGCGTTCATCGTGCGAAAATTCATTTAATGCAAGATTTAGCGGCGGATTTTGCACGTCAAATTTTGCGTAACCTTGACGAACTTTCGACGGTTCAATACCAAAAAGTTTTTGATAAAACTTAATACTGTTTTCAATGTTTTTTACATTCAATGAAAGATGCGCTTTCAATGCGGTAACATTATTTTTCATATTTTTATTCTCCTTTCATATACGCTTCTACATATATGTATAAACGAATATATTCCTGAAAAAATTATTTGTCAACACAAATTTTATATTTTGTGATAATTTTAAGTTATGAATAACAAAATTCTTAAAAATATGGAAATATTTTTTTTAGCATTAGCTGATAAAACTCGCCTTCGATTATTGAATCTAATGCGCGAAAACGAAGTTTGCGTTTGTTTTTTCACAGAGGTTTTAGGCGAGAGTCAACCGAAAATCTCACGTCATCTTGCATATTTAAGAAATACAGGGATTGTTTCAGCGAGACGTGAAGGTAAGTGGATACATTACAAAATCGTAACTCCTGAAAGTGATTATGCCGCGCAAGTTCTCCGCGATACACTTGAATGGCTCAAATCTCAAAATGAAATGCGAAAAGATTACGAAAAATTAGAGAACGTATGTTGTTCAATAGAAGTTCCGACAACAATTGCCCGCGCCCCCAAACCCAATACATTTGTTAAAGCAGCTGCGAATATGAGACAAAATAAAGAATTAGAAACCTTTCTCTTGTAATCGCTCTTTTTGCTCTTTTGGATACGGACAATTTCGGCAGCCGCTTCCGCAGCAGTAACCGCGTTTTTCAAGATAATGTTTCGTAAGAACCATGAGACCGTTTTCAAAGTAGAAATCAACCTCTTCGACAAACTTTTCTTGCTTTTCTTTTTTAGATTCTGGCTGATTGTTCATATAAAACTAAAAATTCTTTGTTGCCTTCCGCGCCCAAAATCGGCGAATCAATAACACTTAAAGTTCTCAAACCGATTCTTTCCGCAAATTGATTTACTGTTGCAATAACCTTTTCGTGTTTTTCGTTTTCACGTACAATTCCCCCTTTTTCAACTTCACCTTTCGCAACCTCAAATTGCGGTTTTATAAGTGTGATGATTTTTCCGTCGTCACTTAAAAGCGGCAAAAGCGCAGGAAAGATTTTCATAACTGAAATAAAAGAAACGTCCATCACGATTAAATCGAATTTTTCCTCAAAATCTTCTTGCCTTAAATAACGAGCATTTGTATTTTCACGAACGTGAACACGCGGGTCATTTCTAAGTTTCCAATCAATCTGATTTGTTCCGACATCAATCGCTACAACTTTTTTTGCACCATTTTGCAAAAGACAATCAGTGAAGCCTCCAGTTGACGAACCTACATCCAAACAAACATATTCGTTTAGTTGAATATGAAATTCCTGTAATGCTCTTTCCAGCTTCAAGCCGCCGCGCCCGACATATTTAGTTTCTTTCAAATCGCTTTTGATTCTGATTTTTGCTTCGCGCAAGAAAACTTCCGAAGGTTTTTCGACGCGTTTGTCATTTACTAAAACAACGCCAGCCATTATCAAAGCTTGAGCCTTAGCGTTAGATCGGGCAAATCCTAGTTCAACCAAAAGTTTGTCAATCCTTTCTTTTTTCACTGTTCTAAAAAATCCGACTATAATTCTTCCAATTCAAAATTATACATTTTGTAATCGATTTGTATCGGATAACAAATTCCGCAACCCGCGACCCAGATTTGTTTATCAATTAATAAATTCAGAATAAAAGACATAGTTTATCGGTAATACGGACAAGTAAAAAATTTCAACTTTTATTAAGGCACTCTAATTTTTGATGTCTTTTAAGTTTACTTCAGCAAGTGATATTCTGATTTTTGTATAAGTTCAAGATTTGAATGTAACAAAAATGAACGCTGAATTAAAATTATCAAGATTTGCCAAATACGCTTGGTTCGTTTTGGCTTACAACGTCATAGTCATACTTTGGGGGGCATTTTTGCGGGCATCGCTTTCGGGCGACGGTTGTGGGCAGTATTGGTTGACGTGCGGCGGCGAAGTTGTGCCGTCCGCGCCTCAATTTAAAACAATAATTGAATTTTCGCACCGGCTTTCAACGGGTTTTGCATTTATCGTAGTTCTGCTGTTATTCGTTTGGGCATTTCGCAGATTTGAAAGGGGAGAGTATTTACGAAAAACAGCCTTGGCGTCATTTGTTTTTATAATTGTTGAAGCCGTTATTGGAGCAGGACTGGTTTTAACAGGAAACACTGCCGAAAATTGGACGCCGACCAGACCTTTCTGGACAATGGCGCATTTAATTACTACTTTTTCTTTAATCGCCGTTTTGACTTTAACCGCTTGGTTTGCAAGTGGTGGAAAACCTTTTGGATTTAATGTTCAACGAAAAATTTTGATGTTATTAGCGATTGCGGTTTCGGGTATTTTTCTGGTTGGAATGAGCGGCTCTGTTGCAGCGTTGAGCAGTATGCTTTTTCCTTCTTCGTCGCTTGCCGAAAGTGCGGTGAAAGACTTTTCCAACACTTCGCACATTTTGCTTCGTCTTCGCATTATCCATCCGATTTTATCAATTTCAGTCGGTGTTTTTCTGATGTTTCTGTCAGGTTGGTTAAAATCAAAATCAAAAGAAAATTTTTGGACAAATCGCTGGGCAAATGTTTTGACCGTGTTAGTTTTAATTCAACTTGCTTTCGGCGCACTAACGCTTATAACTCTTGCTCCGATTATGATGCAGCTCGGTCATTTATTTTTGGCAGATGCGGTTTGGATTGTTTTTGTTTTGATGGCGGCGAGTGTTTTGGCGGAAGAAAGAGTTTTTGCCGAAAGTAAGTTTTCCGCTAAGACACCAAGTGTTCTCAGAGAAATTTAATCAGAAATGCTGTTAAAAGTTAAGCAAACGTTGGTTTAAAAGCGTCTGCCTTTTTCTTTAATTTGAGATCAAATTATTTTTGTTGTATTGACGTTAATACTTATATTTGCTGATTTATGTTCTTCACCCTTGCCGCAAAACCAAAATCCTAAAACCACCAATAAACCGAGAAGCATAAGCGGCAGCAACCATTTCAAAGGCGAATTATCGTTGTCGTCGTAACTATCAATATTTTCGACAGTTGTTTTCGCTCTGTTTCCGATCGTCTTTGGTTCGTCGGCAATTCCAATGCTGTTGCCGACATTTACTCTATCTCGGTCAATTATATTCGTTGCGACAGTTCCAATCCGGTCAACCGTATTTGCCGCGCTCACGCCGCCGATTGTTTCAGTTGCACCGGTCATATATTCGCCGGTTCGTGAGAGCAAATCGCTTTCACTCGGCAAAACTCCGTCGGGCGTTAAATTATCAACAATGTGCGGCAACATAAAAGCGGTTGCCGAAGTTGTGGTTTGGTAATCAGTTTCAACTCTGTCGGCAATATCTTGAAGCGTTTCGTTGCCTAAAGCAGATTCGAGTTGTTCGTTGGAAATGTGCGTGTTAGCGCCGGAATTTACCCACGAAGAAGCAACGCCGCTCAAGCCCGCGCGATTAAAACGTTCTATAAATCCTGCAAAACCGCCGCGTGTTTTGTCGTTTATCATAGTCCTCAAAACGGAAAGTAGAACGTTTACCTTATCGCCTAAATTAAATTTTTCTCGTGTTTCGTTGGTAATTGAATCAAACAGTGACATTTTTTCTTCTCCTTATTTTTATATTTTTGAAATTTTTTACTCGATTAACAGCGATTAAGTTTAGGTAAATTGCAGCAAATCTTTATCTTGAAAAAATTATTTTTTACCGACACTGTTTTTACTTTCCCGCCATTGTTTCCCAAGCCGAACCAATTCGTCAAGTTTCGTTTGCAGTTCTCGGCGGTTGTTTTCTATTTCCGCATTGGTTGCTTCTGTTGCGACAAAAATCGGTTCGGTGATAAAAACTTTTGCTCGGGTGAAAGGTTTCGGAATTTGCATCTTGTCCCAACTGTTAATCGTCCAGAAATTTTCTGCTTCGACAACGAATGGCATAACCGGATTGCCGGTTTTTTTTGCCAGCAAAATCGCGCCCGTTTTGGCAACGTAACGTGCGCCTTTTGGTCCATCAACCGTAAATCCCATCGGCAAGCCTTGTTTCATTAAACGAATCATTTCAACTAATGCGCCGACTCCGCCGCGTGTCGAAGAGCCGCGCACCGCGCCGTAACCGAATCTTTGGATAAAACGCGCGATATATTCGCCGTCAAAGCTTTGTGAAGTTATCACGACAATCCCGCGATTTCTAAAGTAATAGGTCGCCAGAAAAATTCGATTGTGCCAGAAAGCATAAATCGGAATTTTGTTGTCGGCTTCAATTTTTTGAAAATTTTCCCAGCCTTCAATTTCAAAGCGAATTGTTTTGCCAATTAAACTAATTAAAATGTAAAAAATCCAATCCACTAGACGAATTGAAAATCTTTCACGCCAGGAATAATTGGATAAAGACGCGAAATTATAAACTTCCTGAATGTTTTTTAGAATTTTCTCAGCCATCAATAGAATATTTCCGGCAATCTAGGTTATCATGTGCAATAAAGCAAGATATTTTATCGTTATTTTTGATAGAATCTGCCCTTTTATTTTCAATTGGGAAAGGAGAAAATGCAAAGACGAATTTTGATTGTTGACGATCATGATGATTTGAAAAGCGCCTTAACAAAGGTTTTCAGCAAAATTGGTTATTTTGTTAAAACAACTGAAAGTCGTGAAGAAGCTGTTAAACTTGACCAAACAAGCAGTTTTGATTTAGTTATTACCGATCTGGATGGAGACAAAGCCTTTCCGCCAAAAAACAACGAAAAGCCTGATGATTCCTGTTTGCCGACCGAAAATTCGGAAGATGAATATAACCGCAGTTTTGTCAAAGCATTTAAGATTTGCGCGACTAATTTCAAACGAGACGATTTCGACGAAGACGAACTGAAAAATATATTTGAAACAGTTTTAGATTACAAAGCGCAGTTTGTAGACAAAACGAATACTGTCAAACAAATTCGTGAAAAAATTGAGTTTGAATTTCCCAGTACAATTTCTTTGATGCATTGTATTCTGGATTATTTGATGAAGCGTGTCGAAAAAGTTGGCGTCGTCAATGCGGAAAATTCTAATCTTTTTATTGCTTTGGACGAAGCATTTGTTAACGCCGTCAAACACGGCAACAAATTCGATGCCAACAAAAATGTCCGAGTTTCAGCGGAGGTTTCCGCAAAAGAGGCGCGTTTCACCGTTGAGGACGAAGGCGAAGGTTTTGACGTGAACTTGATTCCAGACCCGCGCGACCCGGAAAATCTTTTCAAAGCGTCCGGCAGAGGCGTTTTGATTATTCACAATGTAATGGACGAAGTTCGCTATAATGAACGCGGAAATCGTCTTGAGATGATAAAAAGAACAGAGACAGAAAAATCCGAAAATTAAAAATATGTTTTGCCCAAACTGTGGAGCAAACAACTCAACCGAACAAAAATTCTGCCGCTCCTGCGGGTTGAATCTGGAAAAGTCTGCTGAATCGTTAATTGAGCAGCTTCCAAATGCTGAAACAGCAAGTTTATTAAAACAAAGTCAATTGGTTGAAAAATTCGGAAATTTTGCTTTAGGCGGTTTTGGAGTTGTACTTTTAACGGCAGTCAGCGCGATTATTTATTTCATTTTTTCAAAGATGATACTGACCGGCGTGAATATTTTAGCTGGAATTTTAATCATTACGTTTTTGATTTTTGCAATTTTGTCTTTGATATTCGTTTTCTTCAATGAATCCTTAAAGGAAAAAAAGGCTAAGATAAATCCAGTGCTCTCAAACGAGCTAACTGAAACGAAAAACACTGGCAAACTTCTCGAAGAAAAACATTTTGAGCCTATTCCGAGTGTCACGGAAAATTCAACTGAACTTCTTTTCGTCAATAACGAAACTCGAAAAATCAAATGAAGGTAACGATTGGACAAATCAACACGACGAACGGCGATATTGAAGGCAATGTCGCTAAAATTTTGCAAGCTATTGAAAAAGCCAAAGATGACGGTTCGGATATAATTGTTTTCCCAGAAGTCGCTACGCACGGCTATACTTCGTTTGATTGGTTTTTGGATAAAGACATTATCGAAATGGTTGAAAAACCTTTGGAGAAAATTGTCGGAGCAACAAAGGGAATTACGGCGATTGTCGGAACTGTTCGCAAAACCGGAGATGCAAACGGGCGCAAGCTTTTTAATTCTGCTGCCGTAATCCACGACGGCAAACTTCTCGGATTTGCCGACAAAACGCTTCTTCCCGAATATGATGTTTTTGATGACCCGCGGTATTTTAAGCCATCAAATGTGCGTAAAATGTTTGAAATTAACGGACAGAAAATCGGCGTCGTTGTTTGCGAAGATTTTTGGAATGACAAAACTTTTTGGACGGAAAGACTGTATGAAATTGACCCGGCAGACGAATTGATAATGCAAGGCGCGGATTTAATCGTGTCCTTAAATGCCTCGCCCTATAACAAAGGGAAAATCAAACTTCGTTGCGATATGGTTGCGCATCGCGCTCATTTACAGAAAAAACCGATTATTTTCGTAAATTTAATCGGCGGAAACGACGGCATTGTTTTTGACGGCGCGAGCCTTGTTGCTGACGAAGAAGGCGATATCATTTTACAGGCGAAGGCGTTTGAAGAATTTGTCGAAACGGTTGAACTTGATGTTCATAAACCGGATTCACGCGGAATTACCGGAAATGAATGCGAAACGATTCGACAAGCATTGGTTTTAGGAATAAAGGATTACGCTGCAAAAAACCGTTTTTCAAAAGCAGTTTTGGGACTTTCAGGCGGTATTGACTCAGCTTTGGTAGCAACTCTAGCGTGCGAAGCGCTCGGCGCGGAAAATGTTTTGTCAGTTATGATGCCGTCGCCGTTTTCTTCAGAAGGCAGCATCAAACATTCGGAAACACTTGCAAAAAACCTCGGTATGTCGACGCGCCTGGAGCCAATTTCCGGCGCATTTGAAGTTCTTCTTCAACAAATGAACCTGCACAAACCGACGCACGGCGGCGAAAATCTGGCGGCGGAAAATATGCAATCGCGTTTGCGCGGGGTGATTTTGATGACAATATCTAATGCCGAAGGTCGTCTTGTTTTGGCAACGGGAAATAAATCGGAACTAGCCGTCGGCTACTGCACGCTTTACGGCGACACGAACGGCGGCTTAGCGGTTTTGGGCGACGTTTTGAAAACGGAGGTTTATCAAATTGCCAGACACATTAATCAATCTGCCGGGCGCGAAATCATTCCCAATTCAATCATTGATAAAAAACCTTCAGCTGAGCTTGCGCCGAATCAATTCGACCAAGATTCTTTGCCGCCGTATGATTTAATGGACGCGGTTTTGAAACTTTATTTTGAACAAAAGCTTTCGCCGGAAGAGATTATCAACGAAGGAAACGATGCTAAATTAGTGTATGATTTACTGAACAAAGTCGAATCACCCGCCAACGAATTTAAACGCCGACAGCTTCCGCCGACATTAATCATTTCCCGAAATGCCATCGGTATTGGGCGCAGAAGACCCGTAACGCATAAATATAGAAGAAACCCAAAAAATTAAAATTATTATTGCAAGAAAAATTTCGCACTCCGTTCAGGAACAAAAGACAAATTCTGTTGTCTAAAAGAACGGAGGTTTTTATGTCTAAATTTACAAACCCACTCGAAAATATCAAAATCGCTTCGCCGTGCAAGGCAAACTGGGAAGAAATGTTTGGAAATGAACGTAAAAGATTTTGCGGCGATTGCAAATTAAATGTTTACAATCTTTCGGGAATGACGCAGCGAGAAGCGGAGAATGTGATTTTGCAATCGGAAGGTCGGCTTTGCGTAAGATTTTACAAGCGTGCAGATGGCAGCATTTTGACAAAAGATTGTCCGGTCGGATGGCAGGCAATTAAACGTCGCGTTTCCAAAACCGCCGCGGCGTTTGCTTCGCTTGTTTTTGCGGCTTTAAGCGGTGTTGGTCTGGGAAATTATTTCGCTGAATTTGAAACGGAAACCCATAGGATTCGAACAATTGCAATAACAAATGAAAATTATACAACCGGCGTAATGGCGATTGATGACTCAAATGTGGAAGCCAAAGGAAAGCCGATGATGGGAAACATTTCCGTTTCAGACAGTAATGAAAACATTCCTGTTGCGGGCGGATTAACCAATGTAAGAGAAGTTCGCCAGCAAATTGAACAAAAACGCCTACGTTAATTTTTAACGAAATAACCTTGTCGCGCACGCACGCGGAATTTCTGTGCATTGGTTAAACCAACGTTGAGCTTGACATATTTGTTATTCGGGAAATCGCTTTCGGAATAATACTGCACAAGATATTGCGCGCGAAGTTCATTGGCAAGCTGGCGAAAAATCGTCACCAACATTTCCGCGTTCTTTTTAAAGTTCTGAGAATTTTGTGATTGGTCTTTGAGATTTGTCGGAAGGAGTTTCGGTAAAAAAGCCGTGCCGCCTGTTTCGTCAGCAAACTTTTGTAAATTAGATTGTCCGAAAAGACTGCCTTGATTTAACTGATATGAATTTCCGCCCGGATTTATCGAGTAAAATACCGAGTCGGCATTTTGCAAAGTTTGCAAGACTCTGTTTTGCTCGCGAAGACTGGCTTCATTGCGGCTTTTAACCGTCAATTGGTAAAGACCTTTCGAATCTATTGTATCTATTTTTCTGCCTAAACTCTTGTAACTATTTTGAATTGAATTTCGGATTCTCTCGCTGTTTGTATCTTCACCGTCAGAAATTACGACAATGACTTTTCGCCTGCCTTGCGGCGCACTTTTTTGCAGGTAATCAGCGGCGGTAAAGACAGAATCGTAAAATGCTGTAAATGATTTTGTCGGTTGAATTGATTTGATAGCAATCGCGGAATTCGCAGCCGAGTCCCGACCTTGAATCAACGCTGGATTTGCGCCGATGGTAAAAATTGTTGCGCGGTCTTCCGGTCGCATTACTTCCTGTAAAAATTTGGCGGCGGTTTCCTGCTCGAATTGAAACATCGCGTCGGTGCTTGCCGAAACATCAAAAAGTAAAGTTATCTCTAGCGGAACTTTTTCGGCATCGGAAACCTGCGCGATCTCCTGTGGTTTGTTTTCTTCCAAAATCTTAAAATCCTGTGTCTTGAGTCCTAATACCGGCTGACCTGTTAAATCTAGAACCGAAACCGGCACAACTACAAGGCGCGATTCGACTTTGATAATATCGCCGTCATCTTCGATTTTCGGCGGAGGAGTCGGATTGGTTGTTTGCGCTATGACGCTGAGAGTAAAAGCTAAAAGGATGGCAAAAATACCGACAAATTTTGAAAATTTCACGTTTATACCTCAATAAAAAAAACCGTAAAAGATACGCGAAATTTTTTTTTGTCACGCATCTTTTACAGTTTGTTTTTACAACGAATTATTATTGATTCGGATTATCGGATTGTCCGTCTTTTCTGACTTCCACGTTCTGATTTAATCCTTTGCTAACGGTCAATTTGACTTCGACGCGGCGATTTTGAGCGCGTCCTTCACGAGTCGAGTTGTCAGCAACCGCTTGCTTTTCGCCAAAACCGTATGAAACTCCGATACGGCGAAGCGGAATGTTATGTGTTTCAATTAAGTAATCGAGTACGGCTTGAGCGCGTCGGCGGCTTAATTCCTTATTCATTTTTTCGCCACCTTCCGCAGAAGCAAAGCCCGTAACTTCTATAAGATAACCTTTCATTGTTAGAGCGGTTTGCGCGAGGTTGTCAAGGTTTTGTTTACCTTCCTCCGAAAGAACCGCGCTGCCGACTTTAAAGTTGATGGTTTGATTTGTTTGAACAACATACTCATCAACCGCCGAAATTCTTTGATTGGTAGCATTCACACCGGCAATTGCAGCGTCAGCCGTGGCTTGAGCAGCTTTAGCGCCGCCACGCGCGGCATTGGAAATTGCCATCAATTCATCAATTTGACCGGAAACACGCTGCGCGTTTTGCTCGGCTTGCGTCAGACGTTCTTCGGCAGGCGCAACGCGACTTTCGATTGAGCGGGCAGTTGCCAAATCACTTTTACCAAAGCGAACCTTTTGAGCCGCTAAACCGCCTGAAGTATCACCACGACCTTCAACTTCCAAGTTTAGACCACGGACAATATCGTTCGCGGCAACTGTATTTCCACCACCAAAAACTCCACCTTTGGTTTTGATACTGGTGCCAGAGCTTAACATAACTTTTGTCTCAACTCCTGTAGTATCACGAACCGTAAAACCGGTGTCGTCTTTGGCAACGACAACTCCCTTAATTTTGTATTTTTGACCGCTTGTTAAATTACGATTTTGGGCGTCTTGAGCGAAAACACTAGCTACGCCTATCATTAAAGCTAAAAACAACGCTGGAAACTTTTTCAACATAATTTTACTCCTTTATAAGTTAAGGTTTAGATTTTTGAAATACAAAGCTATGACGTTTGTTCGGCAACAAATGTTGTCGAAATCTCGAAATTCAAAATAGCCTGCCTATCAAATATTTTTGAAAGCTTGTTTAGTATTTTTATAAATTTCTAACTTAAAACTTTCGGAATAAAATTAAGCAACAATTTCCGTGCCAAAAACTTTAGCTTGTTTGAAAATACTAAATTAAGTCAAATATTAGTCTTAAAATAGTATTTTTGCTCCAAAAACAAAAGCGAACGTTTCGTTTGCAGACAATTTAAAGAATAAAAACTGTCTGTTTTTAGTTCGCTTTATAAGTGAAAATTTTCAACTTTGCAATTTATAAAGTAAATTGCGTTGTTTCCAGATATTCCTTCATAAAAGACAAAAATTTCTCGCCATCAGCGCCATCAACTATTCGATGGTCGTAGGTTAATGCGAAATATGACATTGAGCGAACTGCGATGTAATCGTCGCCGTCAGGCAAAGTCAAAACTTTCGGACGTTTTTCAATTGTGCCGACGCAAAGGATGGCAACCTGCGGTTGATTAATAATTGGTGTTCCGAAAAGACCGCCAAAAACGCCGGGATTAGTAATTGTAAACGTACCCCCTTGCACTTCATCAGGATTTAATTTTTTCATTCTTGCTCTGCCAGCCAAATCATTTGCCGTCAATGCCAAACCGGAAAGCGAGAGCGTATCGGCTTTTTTGATGACCGGAACAATTAAACCCCAATCGAGCGCAACCGCCATTCCCAAATTTATATCCGCTTTGTAAATGATTTGCTCGCCGGAAACTTGCGAATTAACAATCGGGAACTTTCGCAAAGCGTTAGTTGTAGCTTGGAAAATAAACGGCATAAACGAAAGTTTCGTGCCGTAACGCAAGGCAAATTCCGCTTTATTTTTCTCGCGGAACTTTGCCACGTTAGTCATATCAATTTCATAAACGCTTGTTACGTGCGCCGAAGTTTGCTTTGAGAAGGTCATATGCTCCGCAATTTTTTTACGCATTACGGACATCGGCTCTACTCTATCACCAACCGCTGCGGCAATTTGCGGTGCAGTGAATGTTGTTTTTTGTTCTGTCCGCGTGATTGGTAATTGAGTTTGCGGAGCGATCGGAGCATCTTTGCGAAGTAAATCTTGAGGTTTCAAAACCGCACCTGACTCGATAAAAGACATAATATCTTTCTTCGTTACGCGCCCGCTCATTCCCGAACCTTGAACTCTGGAAATATCAATGCCGTGTTCTTTAGCTATGTTACGAACAAGCGGACTGCTTTTTGTGCGGCGGAGCTCGTCAATCGTCATTTGTCCTCGGTCGCTTGCTCCCTGCCCGTTTGATTTTACATTACCGGCAACGCTTGCAGACGTTTCTTTGACTGCTTCGGGCTGTTCATAATCGTAGCTTCTGCCCTCGACTTCTGCGATTTCTTTGCGTTCTTCAGCAGGCATCGAAATGGATGTTTGCATTGTTTGCGCGGCTTGCGTCGGAGTTGTAACATCAGCGTCGGTTGCTTGCGCGGTTGCTTGCTCGGCTTGTTTTTGCTCGACAACGGACGTTTGCCTTGAAACTTGAGACTTGGGACTTTGGACTGGTGCCGCGCCTTTTGCGCCGACTAATGCAACAACTGAACCAACCTCAACCGTTTCCCCTTCGTTTGTACGAATTTCAAGCAACGTTCCGGCAACTGGAGAAGGAACTTCAGCGTCAACTTTATCAGTCGAAATTTCCAGAAGCGGCTCGTCTTTTTCAATTTTATCGCCAACTGCTTTGAGCCATTTTGAAACCGTGCCTTCGGTAATAGATTCGCCCATTTGCGGCATTACGACTTCTGTGGCTTCACTTAGTTGTGGATTGCCGATTGCCGATTGCCGATTTGTTTCGCTTGTTGATGCAGTTGCGGCTTGTGTTTGTTCGGCAGGTTCGTTTCTAGTTTCTTCTACAATAGATTTTGCTTCTTCAACTAAGGGCTGACTTTTAATTTCTTCGACTTGCGTTACATTTTGCTGATTGCCATTTTCAGACTGCTGATTGCTGACCGAAGTTTCGCCTTCTACGCCTAACACGCCAACTACACTGTTGACTTCAACCGTTTCACCCTCATTAGCGCGAATTTCCAACAAAACTCCGCCCGAAGGCGCAGGAACTTCCGCATCAACTTTGTCAGTTGAAATTTCTAATAAAGGCTCGTCTTTTTCTACTTTTTCGCCGACGGCTTTGAGCCATTTTGAAACTGTGCCTTCGGTGATAGATTCACCCATTTGCGGCATTACGACTTCTATGCTCATTGTTTCTCCAGATAATTTTCAAATAAAAATGTAAAAATATCAATTATTTTTACTTTAACTTTTTCTTGTAAAAACGACAAAGACGGTTATAATCTTGAATTGATTTTTATGCCGATTATAACGCTCGAAATGGAAATAAAAGCTCCGGTCGAAAGAGTTTTTGATTTGGCGCGGTGCATTGACCTGCACGTCGAAACAATGCGCGAACACAAAGAAAAAGCCGTTGAGGGCGTAACAAAAGGATTGATTAATTTGAACGAGTCTGTAACTTGGGAAGCCACGCATTTTGGAATCAAGCAAAAACTAACTTCAAAAATAACTGAATATAATCGTCCACATCATTTTCGAGATGAAATGATAAGCGGCACATTCAGCAGATTTAGCCACGACCATTTTTTCCGGATGAGCGAATTGGGAACAATTATGAAAGACGTTTTTAATTACGGTTCACCGCTTGGAATTTTAGGGAAAATTGTTGACGCCATTCTTTGGAAAAGTATATGAAGAAAATCCTAACACAAAGAAACGAATTGATAAAAAATGTTGCCGAAAGTAAGAATTGGCAAAAATTTCTCGCCCGTTAATAAATAAAAAAAGCAAAGCCGAAATAACTTTGCTTTTTACCTCAACCTTAAAAAATATTAATCTCATCTGCCGAAAGTATTACATTGCCGCATGTCGGCATTTTGAAAACCGCGCGTAAACCATTGCATTCTTTGCTGTGCTGAGCCGTGCGTGAATGATTCAGGCACGACGTAACCTTGCGCCCGTTTCTGAATCGCATCGTCGCCGACCGCTTGCGCAGCGCGTATCGCTTCTTCGGCGTCGCCCGCTTCGACCAAACCTTGTTTTTGCGCGTAGTTTGCCCAAACGCCGGCGTAACAATCAGCTTGTAGTTCAAGACGAACGGACATCTCATTTGAATTTCCCGCCGCGTGAACTTTATCCATCGTTCCCAAAAGATTTTGAACGTGATGCCCGACTTCGTGCGCGATAACGTAAGCTTGAGCAAAATCGCCCGGTGCTCTAAATTCGGTTTTCAAATCGTTGAAAAAACCAAAATCGAGATAAAGTTTATTATCGCCCGGGCAATAAAAAGGTCCGCTCGCCGAACTTGCATAGCCGCAAGCAGAAGGAACCTGATCGGTAAAAAGCACCAGGCGTGGGTCTTGATATTGCCTTCCGGCTTGCTGCGGCAAAACTTTTCGCCAAACATCTTCAGTGCTTCCCAACACGGAGGCAACAAATTTTCTCTGCTCATCGTTCTGTGCATTTGGTTGACCTTGCGGCGCTTGCTGAGTTTGCTCTTGCGGAGCTGCACCGCCGCCAAGTTGGTCAAGCAGCGCACGCGGGTCGCCGCCGCACAACCACACGGCAAGAATCAATAACAATGTTCCTATACCACCGCCGCCGAGCGCAAGTCCTTTGCCCCCGCTCATTCCGCGCCGGTCTTCGATATTCGAGCTTTCACGTCCTCTTAACATATATTGTAAATTCCCTTTTTGCAGTTTCAGTGTAAAGATATTAGCACTTTTAACACAAGCAATGAAACTAAAAAACTGGCAGCGAAGCGGAAAGTATTTTGATTACAAAGGCTTGCCCGTTTTTTACCATTTGACCGAAAATACAGATGAAGTTCTGCTTTGTCTGCACGGTTTTCCGACTTCTTCTTTTGATTATCATAAAATTTGGAATGCACTAAGCGAAGAATTCACCGTTTTGTGTTTTGATATGATCGGTTACGGTTTTTCCGCCAAACCGTTCGATTTTGATTACACAACATTTAATCAGGTTGACATTGTACAAGCGTTAATCGGAAATTTACAAATTAAAAAAATTCATATTCTCGCGCATGATTACGGAAACACAATCACACTTGAACTTCTCGCTCGCGCACAAGAAAAGCGTTTGAATTTTACAATAGAAACAATTTGTTTTTTGAACGGAGCTTTGTTTCCCGAAACTCATCATCCGATTTTCGCGCAAAAAATTCTTATCAGTCCGCTTGGTTTTTTATTCGGCAGATTAATTTCTGATGCACGTTTCAAAAAAGGCTTGTCTTCGATTTTCGGCGAAAACACACAACCAAGCGTCGTAGAATTAGAAGATTTTTTGCAGGTTTTCGAATTTAACGACGGAAGACGCATTGCGCACAAACTTATTCGTTATATGACTGAAAGAAAAAAATATCGAGAACGCTGGGTCGGCGCGCTGCAACGAATGACGCAGCCGTTCCGCTTTATCAACGGGTTGGAAGATAAAGTTTCGGGCAGGCATTTAGTAAAAAGATTTCGTGAAGTCATTCCGCATCAAACAGATATTATCGAGCTGGAAAATATCGGACATTTTCCGCATTTTGAAACGCCCGCAAAATTTTTGGAAAAGTTTTTTGAGTTTCATAAAAAGGCGGAAACCGGCGCAGGAGAAAGTGGTGAACTGTGAATGGTGAGTGATTGGTTTAAGGATTTTCAACTCACCATTCACCATTCACAGTTCACCACTTTAAAGAATAATTTACCGCAAATTCTTGACAGATGCGAAGTTAGGTCATTATTATTCAGTTACGTTTTCCATAAAGGTTTTCTTACAACAATTTCTACCAAAGGAGAAAGGTATGATTAAGCTTGATATTATCAATCGCGTGGCAGATAAAACAGGCGTGCCGAAACAAAAGGCGGAACAGGTTGTTGACGCGCTTTTTAACGCGATGAAAGACGCTCTTGCCAATGGCAAACGCATCGAACTTCGCGGTTTCGGCGTTTTTGTCGTCAAACCGCGAAAGCGCGGCATCGGACGCAATCCGCGAACAGGCACGGAAGTTCCGATTCCCGCCGGCAAAACCATTCGCTTTAAACCGGGCAAAGAACTGCAAGCCAGAGCCGTCAAAAAGTAAACAAAATTACGAATTGTCAATTACGAATTGCGAGGTTACAATTATTAATTGTTAATTTGTAATTTGTAATTTTTGTGCCTGAATTAAATTCACTCGTTAATCAATTTTTTGACCGCCGCGAAGCAATGCGCCCGACAGCGCGGACGTGGGCGAAACACATTGCGTTATTACTCGTTGCATTTTTCAGCGTAACAATCGCGGGCGTTCTCGAACCCTTCGGATTTATAAAAATTTTCCCCGACGCTGACCCGCAGAATTGGAGGGAGATTTTTCAATTTCTTCTCTTGCTTCCGGCACACTATTTTTATCTCATGTCTCACACGGTTTACCGGCTTTTCACCGAATTTGAAACCTTAAAATACGGTGTCAGTTTTTCCGCATCGCTTTTAACGATTTTGACGGCGCACGAAGCCGGACATTACATCGCTTGCCGGCTTTACGGTGTTGATGCGACTTTGCCGTATTTTATTCCGCTTCCGCCGATGATTGGTCCGGCGGGAACACTCGGAGCATTTATCAAAATCGTTTCGCCGATGCCTTCGCGCCGCGCTATATTCGACATTGGCGTTGCCGGTCCGATTGCCGGATTTCTTACTTTAATTCCGGTTGCGATTATTGGGTTGCTGTCTATAGAGCGAGTTCCGACCGAAAAAATCTCTGCCGCCGAAATCGGATTGCATTTTTCCAACCCGTTATTAACACAGTTTCTTGCATGGTTTGTCGGTGTTAATCCGAGTTCCGATTATTTTAATCCGTTTCTGGCAGCGGCTTGGATTGGATTGCTTGTGACGAGTTTAAATTTAATTCCGTCCGGTCAACTCGACGGCGGACACGCCGTCTATGCGGTTTTTGGCGAGCGAATTCATCGTTGGACGGGCAGAATTGCGTTTGTCTTGATGGCTTTGATTTCTGTTTCAGGCTGGTATCTTTACAGCAGTCCGAGCGGATTTTTGTTTGCGATTCTTTTAGCCGTTATGATGCGCGTTCGCCATCCCGAACCGCTGGACGAAACGCCGCTAAACCCAACGCGAAAAATAATTGCCTTTTTAATGCTTTTAATTTTTATTTTGTCTTTTGTGCCGTTTCCGATTCAGGTTAGATAAACGTTTTTAGTGGTGAGTTGTGAATGATGAATTTTGATCTTTAATTAATCGTTAAGAGTTCACCGTTCAGAACTATTTCCGTTTTTCCTTTAACGCCGCTTCCGCTATATTTGCAAGCCACCAAAACGCTCCTTTCGCACCCAAATGCTCAAACATTTTCTTGAAAACTTTCGGATGTATTTGCGCGGTTTTGGCAAGCACTTTTTTAAACGAATCAAAAGATATTCGGTCTTGAAACATCTCGCGGCTTATTTTTTCGTCTAATCTGCTTAAAGCCATCATAACTGCGTTCATTGTTTCGTTAACAACCGAAGGTTTGCTTTTTTGAATTGGGCGCATAAATTCCGCTAGACTTGACATTTGCGCTACGCGCGGCTCATAAGCGTTTATTTGAGAAAGCGTATTTTCGTCGAAAAGATTTTCGCGTAAAGCCTTTTCGGCTAAGTCCGTCAAACGTCGCAAATTCCGAACGTGCGAACCAAAACCGCAAAACGTCAAAGGCGAAGAAAGACCAGCCGAATCGCCAATCAACAGAATTCTGTCAATTGCAGTTTTTTTTACGTTGTTCCAGCCCCGATGATGAACGCTTGGAATGTATCCGAAAACCGGTTTGACGACGCGCCACGAATCGTTTTTCTCTTTATAATTCGGCAATTTTTCAAAGTAATCTTCAAACAACTGAAATAGAGATTTATCGGCTTTCGATTCAACCGAATCGTAAAAAAATAAATAAGTGGTGTATTCGTCTTTTACCGGACTTCCGGCGAACCCTTCCCACATCAATTGCCGATTTTCCGAAGCGTCTTCGGTACTGACCAAGATTTCGCCGACGGAAAAATCAACCGCTTTTTTGCCGTTTCCGCGCATAAAACCTTTGGCGACCGTCCCCACCGTCGGGCAAACGTGCGTGATTGATTTACCGGAATTTATCCAGCGGGAAACAGGCGAATTAGTTCCCGTCGCATCAACAAAAAGCTTGGAAGAAAACAAACGCGGCTTTCCGCTTTTCACATCTTCACATTCGATTAAAACTTTTTCCTTTTGCACAAACGCGCGAACAAATCGCAGATTGTTTATGATTTCCGAGTTTGTTTTTTTGAGATTTCTTGCGGCTATTTCTAAAAGTTTATCGGCTTCAATCGCTACGTCCAAAACATTGTTCATAAAAAGCGGCGGCGTTTTTATTTTCGAGTTTGCGTCAAAGAATTTCACGAAACCCGTTTTGTAACGATTAACCACGGCGGTTTCAATTTCTTCTTTGGTAAAAAGTTCGGCGCGGACAAATTCCTGTAATTCTTCATCGGAAATGTTCCAATCGCGATGCGTTTTGCCAACCGTGTGCGCGTCAAAAACCAAAACTTTACGGCTATATTTAGTTGCCATTACCGCAGCATGGAGCAATCCCAAAGTTCCGCCGGCATAAACGATTTCAAATTCCGCATCAACCGACAAATCCTTCGGATCGCTATCGAATAAAACAACGTCTTCAGTCTTTAACGGATTTTCCCGAAACGCCTGCCAACGCTGCTCGATTTCCCAAATTCTCGCTAAATACGCTTCACGATTCGGCAGAAGCGCTAATCGTTCTACCGTGTGCGGTAATCGGCGGCGCCACTCTGTGAGGTTTGGGCCTTCCAATG